>JYMV01049524.1_pt1 | contig 18151 bp, 17 predicted proteins | sample 338911 | NCBI WGS metagenome assembly JYMV01 (sample SAMN03354496, study PRJNA234377) | hydrothermal vent metagenome | biome: Deep sea; feature: Hydrothermal plumes at the Eastern Lau Spreading Center, Western Pacific Ocean; material: Seawater | place: Tonga | collected 2009 | depth 2000 m m
TTATTCGCTACTTCCCTGTAGCTCACCTGCTTCGCAGGCCAGCTAAAGCTGTTCTATGCTGTTCCAACAGCATTTGGTAGACAAGGCGAATACTTGAAGGTCTAGTGGTTCTCGATAACTGCTCCTGCGTTATTCTAATCACCTACATCCATGTAGGGATAAATCGAAAGTATTCAACGCAGTATTAATTGCACACAGGCGCTGCCCAAAGGGTTCTTCATATAAGCGTTTTACTCTTTGTCACAGTCCTTTGACTTAGAACCACTAGGCCTGTAGGACTGTTCCGCGATTAAAACGCTTATATCTAGAACAAATTTTGTACCGCAAAATTCAACACGCTCTTAGAAAATGTTAGTTTGCAAACGTATGCAAATAGGCTATCTATTACAACAATGCCGGAAAAGTGCTTCAATAAGCAAAATTAATAAAAAGCCTCACTCATGCTAAATATACAGAAAAACCTGTCTAATCGTTTTTACGCCATCCTGAGTTTACCAGCGACGGCAATGGGCTTCGCCTTGTCGGTTCAAATTGCCGCAATGAGCTGGATTCTGCAAACTCAGTTTGGTCTGGATGTGCATGATATTGGTTTCGTTTGGGCGGCGGGGCCGTTGGCCGGGATTATCGGTCAGGTCATTGTTGGTGCTATTAGTGATAATGTCTGGTTTTGGGGAGGCAGAAGACGTCCCTTTATCCTGATTGGTGGTGTCCTTGCGGCATTGAGTTTGTTGGCACTGCCCAATATCGATGTCATATCCAGTTCATTGGGCATTGATGGTATTGTTGGTGTTGCTATTACGGTGGCGTTGGTGTTGGATTTGTCCATCAACGTCAGCTTTAACCCGACCCGCAGTATTATCGCTGATGTGACTCCTGAAGGGGAGGAGCGCACTAAAGGTTATACCTGGATGCAAACGGTTTCCGGAAGTTTCGGGGTATTGGCCTATGCCATAGGCGCGTTCTGGAATAACTTTGCTTTGATTTATTTCAGTGTATTTTTGGTGTTGGCATTTTCCATCATCCCTAACTTATTTATCACTGAACCCGAAGAACTAAAATCAGAACTCCACCCAGAGCTGGAAGAGACTAAGATGAGTTTCATGGCGGGACTGAAAGTGATTCAACCGCTTTGGGGTTTCCTGGTTTATGGCTTGTACGCATTGTTTGCCCGTCTCGCTGATATCCGCTTTGATCATTATTATATTGAGATAGTGTGTTTTGCTATCACACTGTTTTTCGTGGCAAAAACGCTGCTGACCAAAGAACAGGTTAATAGCAATGTAAGCGAACATTTGGGCTTTCAAAAAGTTCTGGCGGCGCACTCGTTCACCTGGGTGGGGATCCAGTCTATGTTTATCTACATGACGCCTTTTGTGCGCTTCAATCAGCCAGATATAGAAGATAATGCGCTCGGTTCCGTCGTGGGTTACAGCTTTATGATACTCAACGCAATCGCTGCGGTATTACCGGTTATACTGCTTCAGCCGTTGTCCGCCAGATTTGGTGCGGTTAAAACACACGCCTGGTGTATTGCGTCAATGGCTTTGGGGTACTTTGCAATGACATTCGCCGGTGCGAATACCTATGGTATTTATCTTTTGATGGCGTTGTTGGGCGTAGGTTGGTCTGCCACCATCAGTTTGCCTTTTGCCATTATGTCGCGCAAGGTAGAGCAATCTAAAATGGGCCTGTATATGGGCTTGTTTAATCTATCCGTAGTGTTGCCGCAATTGGTGGCCAGTCTCGGCGTAGGTTTAATTGTAGGTAATGCAGAAGATAAAAATATACTGTTTATTATTTGTGCCGTTTGTTTGGCAATATCGGCAGTATGTTGGTTAAGTATTAAAGAAGAAAAGCTGGACAAGGTAGAGGCTGGCTCGGGACACTAGGGTGTCCCGTTAAGCACAAAGGTCTTCTGAAGAATGTACTTCGGTACTTTCTTCTAATAATTGATTTTGATAAAAATATACGAAGTTGTTCAGCACCTTTAATGCGGCCTCAATATCTTCCACCATCACCGATTCTGCCGGGTGGTGACTAATCCCTTTTTCACAACGCACAAACAACATGCCTACCGGACAAATATCAGCAATAGCCATTGCATCATGGCCCGCACCTGAGGGCAGGGTAAATTGTCGATAACCGGCGGCACTAATGCTGTTTGATACCAGGTGCTGTAGCTTGGGATCACAGGCAACGGCATTGGCGCTGTGGGTCATTTTCCAGTCCAGAGACACTTTGCGTTTTTCGGCAACTTGCCCCAACACCTGTTGCAGAATTTCTAATACTGAATCTCTGCGATTGTCTATTTCACTGCGAATATCCAGGGTGAATTCCACCTCGCCAGGGATGACATTTACGGCATTAGGGTAGTTGCTGATTTTACCTACAGTCGCAACAACGCCCAGTTCTGTGGCAACTTCCTCAATGTCCTGAATCATTTCGGCCGCAGCAACAAGTGCATCGTTGCGCATTGGCATAGGTACGGTGCCAGCGTGTCCGGCGTGCCCTTTTATATTCAGTTTAAAGCGTTTTGCCCCGGCTATCCCTGAAACGGTTCCCACCGGCAAATCTTCTGCTTCTAAAACCGGGCCCTGTTCAATATGAGTTTCCAGGAATCCCAATAATTTATCTTTAAGTCGGGAGGCTTCCTGAATGCGGTTTAGGTCACAACCAAAATTACTCAGGGCTTCTTCAATGGTGGTACCTTGTGCATCTGTTAGTCCATCCCATTGTTGCTGCCATAAGCCGGTTATGGCGCGACTACCCAACAGTGTGGTGCCAAAGCGTGTACCTTCTTCGTCACCGAAAGCGACAATTTCCAGGTGATACGGCAGTTTAATTTGATGATCATGCAAATACTGAATTAAGGATATCGGCAAGATTATGCCCAAAATACCATCATATATCCCCCCGTTAGGCACGGTATCGATATGGCTACCCATGACAAAGGATTTTGCATCAGCAGCTTCACTTTTGTAGCGACCCCATTGATTACCTGCCTGATCTACCCAGGTTTCCATACCGGCAGCTGTCATCCATTGTGCCACCTGCAAATTCGCCATGCTGTGTTCCGGAGTCAGATAACGTCGATCCATACCTTCGTAGGATTGACTGTGCAATGCCAGGGCATCACAGCGATTGAACACTTGCTCGGCGTAACTTTTGAAGTCAGGTGTTTGTGGGCGGTTATGCACTTTGGTATACCTCCAGAGCGTTGTCGATGCCTTCTCCGGGCGACATCTTATGACCAGCTCTTCTGAGAACAGTTTCTAAGGATTGCAGTGTGTGTAAAACAGCATCTTTGCGCGCGTTGTATCCCATGGTACCCAGTCGCCAGATTTTGCCGTGCAACGGACCAAAACTGGTGCCAATCTCGATATTGAAATCCTGTAACAACTGGCTGCGAATTTGCTCGCCATCGACGTTTTCCGGAATATAAACGCCTACCACATTGGTCATTTTGTGTTGCTGGTCTCCGAACAGTTGTAAATTCAGTCCCATTGCCCCTTGTGCCATGGCGTTACCGTGCAGTGTGTGACGAGCAATGCAATTTTCCTGACCTTCTTCAATCAGGTTGATGGCACACTCTCTGGCACAATACAGCATAGAAGTGGCTTCAGTATGATGGTTTAAACGCTCTTCTCCCCAATAATCCAGAATCATTGGAATATCAAAGTAGTTGGAGCGGATACGACTGGCACTGCCACTTTTGTGGTGCTCACTGCGAATACCTGCCTCAACGTGATGTCTTTGGCGAACCAGCTCCACGTAGCGTTCACTCAGGGTGATGGGGGCTGAGCCTGAAGGTCCACCCAGACACTTTTGCAAGCCTACTGATACCGCATCGAGTTGCCACAGATCTGTCTCAAATGGATTGCCACCTATTGACGCTGTTGCATCTGAATAGAACAATACATCGTATCTGCGGCAAATTTCCCCCAAATGCTCAAGAGGTTGCAGCATAGTGGTAGAGGTATCACCTTGCACCATTGCCAATACTTTAGGACGCACTCGTTTAATTGCATCTTCTACTTGTTCCGGGCTAAATACTTCTCCCCAGGGTACTTCGATAGTGTGCACTTCTGCGCCAGCTCGTTCTGCTATCTCTTGTAACAGATGACCAAAACGACCAAACACCGGCACCAGCACTTTGTCACCCGGTTCAATACAGGACACTAGTACGGCTTCGATGCCAGCGCGAGAAGTGCCATCAATCAACAAGGTAGCCTTGTTGTCGGTTTTAAACACCTGCCTATACAGGCCCATAACTTCGTTCATGTAGCCTGTCATCACCGGATCGTATTGACCAATCAGTTGTGTCGACATGGCTGAAAGCACACGTGGATAACAGTTAATGGGGCCGGGTCCCATCAACAAACGCGGTGGAGGATTAAGTCTTTTCATTACTCACCTTAATTTTGGAAAATGAAAATTACACATATCACATAGCCAACTGGGCTAACATGCGAACACCTGTGATGCATAACACTACGGCAAACACTTTCTTCAACATGGCACTGTCGAGTTTGCTGCCTAAATGAGCACCGACTGGTGCGAATAAAACCGTTAAGGGCACAATACAGGCGAAGCCGATCAGGTTAACCAGACCAAAGGTGCCTAATGGCGCATCCGCGGGTGTTTGCCCCAGAATTAACATGGTGGTGGCGCCTGGTAAGGAAATTAGCAGCCCGATTGCTGCGGCAGTACCAACCGCTTTATGGGCTGGGTATTTACAGGCGGTTAGCATAGGCACTGACAGCGTGCCGCCACCAATACCAACCATTGAACTGAAAAAACCAATTGAGCCAGCCATAGTGCTTTGGCCCAGCTTACCCGGCAGAGTGTCGGCAATATGGGACTGATTAGTACGGAACAACATATTGAGAGCCGAAAGGGTGGCGATCACGCCAAACAACAAGGTAAACCAGTGTCCTGAAACGCGTGTAACCAGAAAGCTACCTGCTAGCACGCCAATTAATATAAAGGGCCACCAGCTTTTTAGCAGGCTGACGTCCACATTGCCTTTTTTGCGATGAGCCTTAATTGAACTCACTGATGTGGGAATAATAGTGGCCAGAGAGGTTGCAGTTGCCACCACCATAGCTGTTTCCGCTGAAACACCAAAGCTCTGAAACAAAAAATAAAGCACAGGGACAATGACGATGCCGCCACCAACACCTAAAAGCCCTGCTAACAGGCCTGCAAACACACCGGTCACCATTAAGGCGGCCACTGTTGTCCAGTTATCCAGTAATAATTCCATTATGATTTTAATACCTCTTGTGCGATACCTTGTCCGTCACTGCGTGGGTCGGTAACGGCCGTTATTATTTGTGATTCGGAGAGATGTACTGCGCCGGCGTGGCCCATCATTTCATTGAGTGCATTGACTATGGCAATGTCGTGACCTTTAGCTCGTAAAGCCTCAATGGTCTCGCTGCCCAGGTTGTCCTCTATTTTTAGATTGTGGCTTACGTCTCCCCAGGTTCTGCCTAATAACCACCTTGGCTCTGAGACTGCCTCTTGTAAGGTTTTGCCCATATGTGCAAAACGACTAAACAACGCGGCCTGAGTTTGTGGTTGGCCTTCGCCGCCCATGGTGCCATATACCATGCGATCACCGTTGTGAAATTCAGCATAAGCCGGATTGAGCGTGTGAAACGGTTTAATGCCGGGTTGTAAGTACTGTAAAGACTCCGCCTGTAGCGAAAATGAGGTGCCGCGATTATTCCAGACTATGCCAGTTTGTGGTGAAACGACGCCGCTACCAAATTCCCAATACAAACTCTGAATGTAACTGACCATGCGCCCCTGGCTATCACAACAGCCCATCCAAACAGTATCGCCGGGTTTGGCTTCGTGGGGCCAGGGAAGAGCCGTGTTCAGAGAAATCTTGGCCGCTAAAGCATCTAGTGTCTCAGTCTCCAGCCAATCAGATTGAGGCTTAGAAATACGAGAAGGATCGGCAATAGTGGCGTTGCGCACGATAAATGCCTGTTTGGTGCACTCGATCAGCAAATGGATTTTATCGGCTTCTGAATTAGCGAGGTGCTGCACTCTGTCAAAGAGCGCCAGAATCATCAATGAGGCCAGGCCTTGGGTGGGCGCGGGCAAATTGAATAAGGTGGCTTTTGAGGTATTTGCACTCAATGGTGTCACCTGTTGCGCCTGATATTGTTGAAAATCCGAATGGGTGATGGGTGAACCAGCTTCACGGAGATCGTTAGCCAGACTACGGCTTATGTCGCCTTGATAGAAATCCTGTAAGCCGTTATTGGCTAAACATTGCAATGTTTCACCTAATGTATTTAGCTCAAGGCATTGCCCTTTTTTCAGGCACTCTCCTTTGTTAGTGAACACATCGTGAAATGCGTTGAACCCCTGAAATTCAGGTTGGGTTTTAACACTGGCATCCTGCAGACTTTGTGTTACTTCAATCCCTTTTTTGGCATGGCTGATGGCATTGTTTAACAGGTCTGAGAGTGGCAAAGGAGCTTGCCAGTGTGCACTGAGCGTCAAAGCCTGCTGCCAACCTGCAACGGCACCCGCCATTGTTAATGCCGCACCCGGGCCTCGGGATGGGATTTGGTTTTTGCCGTTATAATAATCTGACGTAGCTGCATTGCAGGCTGTTCCGCTGGCATCAATAGCGATTGGTGTTTTTCCGGGTTCGCTAATCAGCCAGAATCCATCACCACCCAAGCCATTCATGTGGGGATATACAACGGCGATGGTTGCAGCAGCAGCCACCATGGCTTCGATGGCCGTGCCACCGTTTTGTAATATGTCTGTGCCTGCCTGTGCGGCAGCAAAATGAGGAGCGGTAAAACCGATCAATGCTCTTCTCCGGTAAGTTTAAAGGCCAGTTTAATCAGCGCCATATCTGAGCCTTTTGGCCCGACAAGAGAGTAACCCAGTGGCGCCTGTGGGCCGGTATCAAAAGGAATATGTAATTGTGGCAGTCCACCTAAGCCGGCCAGAGCGGTTAACCCCAACAGATGATTTCGGTACTGCACCAAATCTTCAGCGCTGGTTTTCAGTAGTGGTGCAGGGCCGGGTGTTGTTGGGAGCAACAAACAATGCCCATCTGAGAAATAGTCAGTCATTTTTTGGTTAATGGCATGGGATGAATCCTGTGCGGCATGTTGTTGTTCTTCCGTTAATTCGGCGCACCAATTCAGTCGTTGCTTGATATCCGGAGCGATATTGGGGTTGTGCTGGGTTAGCCATTCACCATGTTGTTGCCAAATCTCGCGCCCCTGTAATACCCGAAAGGCATCACTGGCTTTAGACAAGAATTCCGTGGCAAAGGCGCAAGGAGTAAAGCGTTCGCTGCGTTGTTCAATAAGCTGCTCAATCTCTTTGCTGTGATAAACCAGATTATTAAGTTCTTCGCTAAAGTAGATTTTGTCTATTGCTGGTGATTGGTTTTGGGGAAGTAACACTTGGGCAACCTTGTGTAGTGTTGCCAGATCTCTGGTGAGCCACCCCACGGTATCGAAGCCCGGAGCCAGGGCCACCATATTATCTGTTGCAATTGCACCATGGGTGGGGCGTAACCCGAACAAACCGTTATAAGAGGCTGGAACCCGTATTGAACCGCCAGTATCGGTGCCAAGACCAATATCGACCTCACCGCTGGCGACAGCTGCCGCGGAACCGCTGGAGGAGCCTCCCGGTAGTCTGTCGGGAGCCTTGAAGTTCAACGGTGTGCCATAGTGAATGTTTTGACCATTTAAACTGTAGGCTAATTCATCCGTAATGGTTTTACCTGCAAACTGCGCCCCTGCGGCTAGTAATAATTCAACTGCTGAGTTAGTGGATTGCGGTATTGGATGAGTTGTTAACCAGTCTGGATTGCCGGCAGTGGTTGGTAATCCTTTTATATGAAACAGATCTTTCACCGCCAAACTAAGCCCCTGCAAGGCACCATTATTAGCAGACAGGGGTAACTCTGTTGTCTCGGTAGCCCGAAATATAAAGGGATCTGTTTTGTTTTTCATATTCACTTTGTCTTTGTAAGTTGCAAAGGTGCGTGATTAAAGCGTGGTGACTTGAGTGATTTACCCGCTTTTCGGTTAGCTTCTCAGGTCATCAGGTTCCGTAAGAGAAATTCTCACTTTTAGAATAGGGTATTTAGCCGAAGAACTCAGAATATTTCAAAACCCATGTATTAACCATAGACCATAATGGCTATAGTTTCAAATGTAATTTAACATGAAACAAATGTTTCATTTTGTTTGACTGTTTGGTCAAGATTGATTGTTGGTCTGATGCTAAATGTCTTCCAGTTCACCCAGCGATTTGTATCCCTGCGATATAGCTGAGCTGCGCTGTGTCGCTTCCTCTCCCAGCTCGTTGTAAACCGCGTGGCAGAGCATTGAAATCATGCTCATAGGGGCAGCGTAACTATCCATCGCGAGTTCTTCACCCAGAGAACACACCAGCAGGTGATCTACGTCCTCCTTGTAGATTTGTCCGGTACTGTCGGTTAACAGAATGATGCTGGTGCATTTTTTTAGCTCGGTCAGCAAAGATTTAAACACTCTGGGCCGACGTCTGAACCCTATTACAATCGCCACTTCGCCTTTGACAATACCTTGCAATTCTTCGCTAATGGTTTGGCCAGGTTGGGGCAGTAAACGCACTCTGTCTCTGAGTTGTAGTAATTGCCGCTGAAAATGCATCGCCATGGGGTAACTATTGCGATAACCAAATATACTGATGCGGTCGGCATTGCAGATTGCCTCGGCAATTTGTTCGATGCCATAGCGTTGCAGATATTCCCAGGCCGCTTTAATTCGCTGGTATTCACCTTCCAGAAACTGCTTATCGTTATTATTTGAAGCAATAGGTTGGCCCTGAGTACGTAGTTCTTGTTTTACCACTAAATGGTTTTTATAGCCCAGTTGCCTGAAAAAGCGGCTGACCGTCGCTTTTGAGGTGTTACAGGCAAGCGCGATGTCATTGGTGGATAACTTCAGCACCAGCAGCGGATCATTTTGCAGAAAGGTGGCAATTTCTCGGGCACTAGGCGGTAAATCACTGTAGTTTTGTTCAATTCGTTGCAAAAAGGGCAAAGTGTTGTTCAAATGCCTGTTCCTGATGAGTGTTACCTGTTTCAATGATTTTATATGTAACATAAAGTTCGTCAGAACCTCAACTTTGATAAAAGAGTAATAAAGAATATGAGCAAAGTTGTCGTATTGACCGGTGCAGGCATATCTGCAGAGTCTGGTCTGAAGACATTTCGAGACAATAATGGACTTTGGGAAGACCACAGAGTTGAGGAAGTGGCTACGCCAGAAGCCTTCGCTATTAACCCTGATTTAGTCTACCGCTTTTATAATTTGCGCAGAGCTCAGTTACAGTCGCCAGATGTGCAGCCGAATGCCGCTCATATTGCTTTGGCCAGGCTGGAGAAAAAGCTGGGCAAAAACTTGCTGATTGTCACTCAAAACGTAGACAATCTGCACGAGCAGGCTGGCAGTAAAAACGTATTACATATGCATGGCGAATTGTTGTCAGCTAAATGCTGTAAAACCGGAAAGGCGCAGCCATGGACACAAGACCTGGACCAGTCTAGTGGCTGTAAATGCTGTTATCCCGCCAGGCGAATGAGGCCTGATATCGTGTGGTTTGGTGAAATGCCCTATCACATGGAAGAAATACAGGAGGCCTTGTTTCAGGCTGATTTGTTTATCGCGATTGGTACTTCTGGTCATGTTTATCCCGCTGCCGGTTTTGTTGCCCAGGCTTCGAGTTACGGTTGCAAAACGGTAGAAATAAATCTGGAACCCAGCGCAGTGGGTTCAGATTTCGATCAGCAGTTTTATGGTCTTGCTTCAGAGCAAGTTCCGAAATTTCTAGATACCCTGTAAAAGGAAAGTAGTTAAATGGAAATATTGCAGAACTATTGGCTTGAGTTTTTGACGATTGCAATTGCACATCTGGTAGCAGTGGCCAGTCCGGGTCCGGATTTTGCGGTGGTGCTAAAAAACAGTGTCAGTTACGGCCGCCGGGCAGGTGTGATCACCAGTATCGGTGTAGGGCTTGGGATACTGTTGCACGTGGCTTACTCTTTGGCCGGGATTGGCATTTTAATTAAAACCACTCCCTGGTTATTTTCCCTGTTTAGCTATGCCGCCGCAGGTTATTTGATTTGGATTGGTATTCAGGGGGGTACGCAGTCAACCGAGTCCAGCTCCGGTGCAAAATGATACGGCAGGCATGGACTATGGCCAGAGTATTTCCGATAAAAAGGCATTTTGGACGGGCTTTTTAACCAATGGGTTGAATCCCAAAGCCACCTTATTTTTTCTGTCCTTGTATGCGGTAATTGTAAGTGCTGAAACACCTATGACGGTAAAAGCGATTTATGGTCTTTACATGACCCTTGCCACAGGTATCTGGTTTTCGTTTTTGTCTTATGTCGTCAGCTCGAAAAAGGTCAGAGCCTTTATCGGTGATAACAGCCACTGGTTTGATCGGGTTATGGGCATTATCCTGATTGCACTGGCCATTAAACTACTGACTTCTGGCTAATTAAAGTTCTATTAAATTGAACAAAAAGGCGCATTTAATGCGCTTTTTTATTACTTAAGTAGATGGATAATGGTGATATCTTAATTCGGGAGATTCCATTATGCATATACTTTCAAAGCGGCCTGCGCAACCTACTCAGGATGGTGATGGTGTGAACATCCGAAGAGTGGCGGATTTTAATTTTTTGGCTTTCGATCCATTTTTAATGATGGATGAACTCAAGTCGGATGATGAAAATGACTATATCGGAGGCTTTCCACCACATCCTCACAGAGGCATCGAAACCTTTACCTATATCCTCAAAGGCGGATTTGAACATCAGGATCAGATGGGCAACAAAAAGGCTATTAAAGCGGGAGATGTGCAATGGATGAGCACGGGTTTTGGGGTTATACATTCAGAAATGCCGTTAGCAGATAACAACGAAGGCATGCATGGCTTTCAGATCTGGCTGAATATGCCTGCTAAAGACAAATTGCGGCCAGCGCGTTATCAAGACAGCACAGAAGATCCGGTTCCGGAAATTGACTTGCCTCAAGGCGTCGCAAGAATTTTAGCGGGTAGTTGGCAATTTGATGGCGAAAGTTATGATAGCCCATTGTCTGATTTGGCGGCTGAAGGTGCGATTGCGGATTTACAACTCAAGCCTAATTCCGTACTCAACATCGATGCTAATCAGGCTGGATTTTTAGGTGCCTACATATATCGAGGCAGTGTTTGGGGAGCTTCTGAAGGCGAGTTTGTTACCCTGAACTCTGTTGAAAACAATAGCTTAGAAACCGAAGAATTTGGTGCGGGTTTGTTGTTGTTTAAAGGACAGCCAATTAAAGAAAAAATTGCGCACATGGGGCCCTTTGTGATGAATACTCAGGAAGAATTACATCAGGCAGTTCGGGATTACCAGCAAGGCAAATTTGGCTCTATTGGCGATTAACAGAAAAAGCCCCCAATAAGGGGGCGAACCACGCCAAATTAGCGTATAACGGGAGAGAAACTAGTCCTGAACGTTGATTTCGCCAACGCCCACTTCAATCTCGATGTCATATTCGCCTTCACCGCGCCAGCGAATCGATTCATTAACCAGGTTGCGTTCACGGTCAATGTTTTTAAAGCCACGTAAATCGACGTCACCAACACCGGTTTCCAGTTCGATTTCACGATAGTTGTCGCTGTCCAGGTCAATATCTACCTCACCGACACCGACATCAATAGACGCGCTTCTTTCAAAGCCATCGATTTCTACTTCACCAACACCCAGGTCGATATTTACGTGTACATTTTTGGGGATGCGGACAGACCACTTTTGCACGATATCTTCCATATCTATTTCTAATAGCACTGAAGTTTCCCTTTGGTCTATCATCAGCTCAACTTCATCTAAATCCGCTGAGTTAAACCAGTCACTGTCGGCTTCTTTTACTTCAATTTCCAGTTCCAGGGTATCTCCACCATAGGTTTCCAATGTCAGGCTACCTACGGGTACCTCAAAGTGCACTGAGCTTTCCGGAGTTAGCTTAATACTTTCCTGTAGGGTTACCTTGTCTTTTGCGAAGCTTGATTGAGCGATAAGCGTTGCTGCGATAGCCAGTGCGATTTTTGTTTTCATTCGTTTCTCCGGAATATCTCGTTACTGATTGTCGTTGTTTTAACTGTTTCAGCATGATGGTATTGCTGTTATTGATGCTTATATGGCAAATTGAATGCCACATAAAATATCGAATAAAAACAATTGGTTATAAGTTTAAGTGGGTTCTTAAAAAAATTACAAACCTATTAATTGGTTAATTTGACCAAATGGCTGCGAAAATTACCAACTAAGTCATCAATACCTATTGATAAAGATTGTTACCGCAAACCTGCAATGCAATCCAAATACATGCTGGTATAATAGTCGCGTTGTTATCGTTAAAGGTTTAAATCGTTGTCAGAAAATCAGTCAAAAACATCACAAGGAAGCTTGAAAACGGCATTACGTGGTGATTATCACTTTGATCTTAAACAGGTTTTACGAAGTGGTTGGGAATTAACTCAAATTGATAAAGCGTCCATGGTGCAGGGGGTAATCATCATGATTGCCGTGGCTCTGATGGTTATGAGTGCGGGACAGTACATCTCTGATTTAAAAGACATAGACCCTCAGGACCCAGGCTTCAGATTGGGATTGGACTTGCTTATGGTGATTTTGATAACACCACTGGCAGCCGGTTTAATGATGATGGGGATTAATGCCAGTATTGGTGGTAAAAATAAGCTTTCCAATGTTTTTGAATTTGTTAATCGCAGTCTGGTGATTACCGTTACTGCAATTATGACCGCGGCACTAGTGCAAATAGGTTTACTCTTTTTAATTTTGCCCGGCCTTTATTTGATGGTGGCCACCGGATTTGCGATACCTTTGGTGTTGGAAAAGAAAATGTTACCTGCACGAGCTATATTTACTTCTATTAAAGTGGTAAATCATCAATGGTTGAGCTTCGTTAAGCTCTATGGTGTTTTCGCCGCCTTGTTTGTGTTGGTGATTATTACTTTTGGTATTGCCATCATTTGGGTTTCACCTTTTTACTACAATGTGAAAGGGATATTGTATCGGGATATCTTTGGAGTAGAGCACATGAGTTCATCTGAATTAGCCCTAGGGACAGCAACGGAATCTTACCCGGAAGATTCAGTAAATGCATCAGGCGAGGTGAGTGCCACCAGAAAGCCTGGCAGGGATGAACATTTCGATGCATAAGTCGTTGCGAACCAGGCTTTGGACTGGTGGTGTAACCTTAATCGGTGTTGTGTCCTTTTTATATCCCTTCTTTATCCCGCCGAAGGTGCCAGTCGTTGAGCCTGGTCCAATACCTGCTCAACCCGTTGTGGTACCTGATTTCAGTAAATACAAAAATGTAACGGAAAAGAAGAGGGCATTTTTTGAATATCTCAGCCCCGAAGTGGATCGGCAAAACGAGATAATATTATCGCAGCGAACACTAATTTTAGCCTTGTATAACCAATGGCAAAGCCAGGGAATGCAAACTGAAGCTCTGAGTGATGCGCAGCTAGATCGTTTAACCGACCTGGCCAAAACCTATGGCGTGCAATTTAAAAAGCTGGACACCCAGTTCTTTGAAAAATTGCTGCTTAAAGTGGATGTGATCCCGAAAGAATTAGTTCTGGTGCAGGCTGCCAATGAATCTGCCTGGGGAACTTCACGCTTTGCCCGACAAGGGTTTAACTTTTTTGGTATGTGGTGCTACCGCAAAGGCTGTGGTTTTGTGCCGCGCCGCAGAGATGATGATATGAATCACGAAGTGGCAAAATATCCTAATTTGGCCCAGGGCGTCGCCAAATACCTGAATACCTTAAATCGCCATTTCGCCTATCGCGATTTGCGTTACATTCGAGCGGTATTGCGCGAAACACAGCAGCCAATAACCGCAGAAATGCTGGCTGAAGGGCTGTTGCATTATTCCGAAAGAGGTCAGGCATACGTAGAAGAGTTGCAGGCCATGATCCGAGTTAATCGTAAACATATTCATTCAAAGGAAAGAAAAATTGAAAATAGTTAAGTGGCTATCGGCTGCTCTTTTGTCTATTCCCCTGGTATCTGTACAAGCCGGAGAGTTACGTCTGGATTACAGTGATTTTTACAGTCATCTCAGAAAGTTGGATGACGAAGAGCTACAACCTTTGCACTTTGCCTTTGGTTTTTTAAACGTGCAAACCAATGAGCTATGTCAGGTACAAAAGGTCATGATAGATACTGATAAAATGGACATTCCCGTCGACGTCATGGCTAATAATCGTTTTGTTTTGCCTACAGAGAAAGCGCTAAAACTGGCCAAAGCCAGGTTGAATATTCAATTGCTTGAGCCAGAAAACCGCTGTGATCTGTCGGTCTTATTGGAAGCCAAACCAGCACTGTTTCAGGACGGGGTGGATGCTGCGGAACTGGGCATGTTGATGGCCGCGTTTCAACGCTTTTTCGACAAAATGGGGAGTTTTTTGTCTTTTATGATGCCCTCAGCGACGGGGCTGCAAATTACTGTTGCTGACGATAGCCTTGTACCCGAAGCCTTTAAAGCACTGAGTACCTTTAATAGTGGCCACTGGCATGTGGAGGCCGTGAATCTGCCTAAGCTACCTAACGAATTTCGTTTAGAGGGTGTACAACGTATTACTGCATTGACCCAATAGTGGCTACCCGAATGATTAAACAATCTTAAAATCGCCAATTTTGGCTCGCCGCATTATGCGTATGGGTCCTTGAACTAATACAGGTTTTGCTAAAAAATCATCAATGGCGCAATTGGTGCTATTACCATAGCTAATGTTCACGGCTTATCATTACTTGCATCAGGCTGTCCAAACCTTCTTTTCGTAAAATAGGTGAAAATTGACTTTGAAGGCTGGAAATCATACTGATTCCTTCGGCGTTTATGTCATAAACATACCAGTGTTGCGATTTATTGTCTTTTCTTACACTAAATGCCAGTTTTGTGGTTTTGGTACCTTCTTTTAGCAACGCGCGAACAGTTACATACTTTTTGCCGGAGAAATCTTCATTCGTTTCAAATTCAATGTTTTGGTCATTATAAAAACGTAAAGCATTGGAAAACACTGAAGTTGAATAGTTTCGGAAAACTTCCATATACGCGGCTATTTTTTCTTTTTCATAATCTTTAAAGTGTTTACCAAGGACTTTTAGAGCTGCAAATTTGTAGTCGACATAAGGCAATAGTTCCTGTTCCACGATTTCATCGATCATACCCGGATTGGACTGGATATCTGCTCGTTGATCTTTTATTCGCATAAAGGTCTGGTTTGCGACCTGGCTAATCATTGAGTATGGGTCAGTTTGATCTATGTCATTTGCTTGAGAATATGCATGCGTTGTGGCTAATATCATGCAAAAAAGATGGATAAGTGCCTTGTTCATGGGGGTCTCCTACAGTTGTTAGGGAGACAGCTTATCCGCCTTTAACTTACTCAAATCTTACGATGAGAATTAACAGTTATCCTCATACTTATTTATCGTTCAGCACTTCCAGTAATACCGAAGTTTGCCACTGAAAGTAAGGGTTATAGGTAAGCCTGGCATGTACCTTGTCCTTCTCCTCATATCCCCATGCAGAGAACCAGACTTCAGCGCCGTTTTCACAGGCAAGCCTGGATTCACTATTCATACCGTTCAGGCAAATGCGTTGTGTTCCATTTCTTCCATACAGAGGATTTTCATGTGAAAACAGTAACCCCATATGGGAGAATTGACTAATACGTTCTTCGGGCAAGTTGTCGTCACGCACCAGTATCCTGTTTGGAGCGGAGATGTTTTCAGGTTCTTTGCCGTACCAGATTAGTCGACTCTTCGGATGCACAAAGCGATTCTGAAACGTTTTAAGCAGATAGTTTGTATCCAGCACAGAATCGTGTTCAGCAACTGCCATAAACACCGGTCTATCGTATTTGTGTTCCAGCAATCTTCTTGCATTGACACTTGTTCGATAGAATTGAGTGTAACCATTGGTTGGAACGTTCATGTACCTGATGGGCGTTTGCATCGGTATATTCTCCCCTGGTTCAATTATCCAGGGCATCACTTTTGACACCAATGGAGCCAGCCAGTCAAAGGGCATACTTTTAAAACCCGGCGAAAAAAATATTAATCCGGCAATTTCAGGGTGTTTGTAAGCGTAATCCAAAACGATATTTGCGCCAGTAGAAAAACCTCCCAGAAATACTTCCCCTTCAACATCTTCAGTAAGGCGTTTAGCTTGTTCATAAACTATTCTGATCCATTCTTCTGCGGTGACATTTAGCATGTCATAAGGGCTGGTGCCATGGCCCGGCAATAGCACGGTTCGAACCAGGAAACCTTGTTCGGCAAGTTGCTTTCCCAAATCAGTGAAAGACCATGGGGAATCGCCTAAGCCATGAACGAACAAAATGCCCCGTTCAGGTTTTCCGTTTACACCGAGAGACTCAGGGGTCCATTGTTTTGGCGCATTCCACTGAAGTTCGGACTCTTTATCTACAAGTTGAAATTTGCGAGCTTCACGCATATAGGTCAGTGTATCGTTCCGATATTCTTCAAAAGATTTTGGTTCAACCGATGTTTCGACTCTCTCTATCGTTGCACAAGCACAAAGTAAACAGATCGTGTTCATCATAATGAATTGAATGAGTGCTTTTACGTTTTTGCAATATGAAATGGGGTCCAAAAAATTCATGATGTTATTTCCGTCGTGCTCACATTTTCATTATGAGATTTACTGAATAGTGTCATTAAGCGCCTTTCCAGACTATTTACGTAGGTGAATACCACCGGTACAACAATCAGACTAAGGAAAGTAGAGGTAAGCAGACCGCCGATTACGGCCATCGCCATAGGACTTCGGAAACTGGAGTCTGCGCCGAATCCCAGGGCTATAGGCAACATACCAGCGATCATGGCGATGGTTGTCATTACTATTGGTCGTGCTCTTTTATGACAAGCATCCAACAGTGCTTCGTTTAATGACAGTTTTCTATCTTCGATACCTAAAACTGCATACTCCACCAACAATATAGAGTTCTTAGTTACGATACCCATCAGCATCACCAGGCCAATCATCGAAGGCACATTTAGCTCACTACCGGTAACAAGGAGTGCCAGAAAAGCCCCGCCAATTGACAATGGTATGGCAGAAAGGATGGTTACTGGCTGGAAAAAATCTTTAAAAAGCAGAACCAATACTGAATACACGCAGAATATACCGACCAATATTGCCATTCCAAAACCAAGTGCGAACTCTGCGGCAATCTCAGCATCACCATCTTGAATTAGCTCCACTGTAGAGGGCATATTTACAACACTTGGTAATTGCATAGTTTCTGCAAGCGCTTCGCTTAAAGGCATGCCGCCGCGGTCGGCACTTATGGTGATATATCGTTGCCGGTCATATCGTTCAATTTTAGTTGGGCCACTTTGTAGAGAAATATCAGCAATACTGGAAATTGGAATAAGGCCAAACGCACTGCGGACTCTCTGGTTCGATAACGCCTCGATACTTTCCCGCTGAGTGGAAGGCATCCGGGTTCGAATATAGACTTGTCGATTGTCGAGGTTAAGCCTTGCAACCTGATTATCATAGTCACCATTCGTCGCTATTCGTATAACCTCTGCTAAATCCGAAGTTGTCACGCCAAGTTTTGCAGCGCGATTCATATCTGGTGTAACGACAATCTCACCACGTTCAAGGCTCGCGGTAGAAGTGATGTTGGAAAGTTGCTCAATTCCTCGTAACTCTCGCTCCAGTGCACGTGCACTAGCTTTTAACGCGTGTTCATTATCACTGGCCAGAATAATTTGCAGTTTTTCGCCCGGTCCACCACCACTCATACTAAATCGTGCTCCGGGGACATGAATGAGTGTTTTTCTAATCGCATTTTCAATGTCTATTTGCCGGGGCCTTTGGCTTCTGGGTTGCAAAATCAGAGTTAGAGTACCGTTTCGCACATCACCTGCCTGCACTGTACCTGGACCGGCTTGTTGTGCTAATCCAACAGTGGTAAAAACGTCTTTAATATGCGGGATCTCATGCAACGCTGTGCGCACTTTTTCTGTCACGTTTAGGGT
>JYMV01031986.1_pt1 | contig 18143 bp, 14 predicted proteins | sample 338911 | NCBI WGS metagenome assembly JYMV01 (sample SAMN03354496, study PRJNA234377) | hydrothermal vent metagenome | biome: Deep sea; feature: Hydrothermal plumes at the Eastern Lau Spreading Center, Western Pacific Ocean; material: Seawater | place: Tonga | collected 2009 | depth 2000 m m
GCGGTTGATGAGCACACGCGCAGCACCAGAAATCAGGCGACCCCCGACCGATGCAATGGTACCGCTCAATCCGATTTGATAGCTGTATTCAATCTTGGTCGACTTGCCGGCATCGATCATCTTGATGATACCCACACCCCTAGAAGTGCCCAGCGGACCAATAACCTTGCCGGTCAGGGTCATTGTGTGTGGCGGGTCGAGATCGGAAAGCTCAACGAAGGCGTCAAAAGTACCCGAGACCGGGCCAACACCCAGATCAACGACACCCTGATAGACGTTATCCGACGTTAGTAGCAGTGAGCGGCACCCCGGAAAGACACGAGCCAGGCGGTCTGGGTCAACCAGAACCGACCAGATTGCGTTGGCATCGGCATTAATCTCTAACGCTCCTCCACTGGAGATGGTGCCGCTATCATCCCATTTAACCTGTTGGGCGGTCTGCTTTGGCGGCGGTGTTTCTTCTTCAGCGTGCATCCATTCAAAGACCTTGCTGGGCACCAGTGGCAATTCAATGGATTCACGTCCCAACGCATCGGCAACCGCGTTCGCAATACATACTGGCGTCGTGTACTGGTTGCCTTCCCCGATCCCTTTTGCACCCAGTCGGGTGTAGGGTGACGGCGTCTGTTCGGTATGAACCAGCACAGGATCAACAGCCTCGGTCGGTGTTGCAATCAGATAATCAGCAAAGGTACCCGACAGAAACGATCCATCACCGCTGTAGACGAATTCTTCATACAACGTCGCACCGATAGCCGAGGCAAAGGACCCTCGAATCTGCCCTTCGGCCAGACCAGGATTAATGATGGTGCCACAGTCGTGGGCAGTGACGTATTTGTCGATGGTCACTCGCCCGGTATCAGGGTCTATTTCTATGCCACAGAAATCAAATCCAAAGCCGTAGGCCAGCGAGGTGTTAATTTCGTCGTTGGCCGTGGTGGGAGTGAGTTCAGGTCCGCTCCAGTGGGCAGTTTCCCGCACGGCAGGTTCCATATCATCTGGCAGGCTGCTGGGTGACCAGTGGGCGAGTCCGCCGATGCGCCTGAATTCCAGGCGATTGTCTGGATTCGACTGGGACTGTATCCAGCCGTCTTTAAATTCCAGATCTGCCGCGGGTACGTTCATCTGACTGCTGGCGATGCGGGTCATCTTCTGCCGCACCTTTACTGCAGCTTCCTTGGCGGCGCTGGCAGAGGCCGGTGCAAACCGGCTGGAGTAGTTACCGGCGGCAATCGACCAGTTGTCTTTCTGCGTATCGGTCTCCAGGTTGACCGCAATGTCATCCATGCTGATGCCGAGCTCGTCAGCGACGATCTGGGTCAGCGCTGTCTGATGCCCTTGACCCTGCGGTGTCGAGTCACCGATCACGCTGACCGAACCCAGTGCATCGACGCTGACGGTGCAGGAAGCGACGGCACCGTCTTTGGGTCCCGCACGCTCACGTTCTTCATGGGTTTTGAGAGTGGAGATATAGCCCATGTTCGACTGGCTTGGTTCTACTGCACTGGCGTAGCCAATGCCATAAATCTTACCCTGGGCTCGGCGCTCGGCTCTGCGCTGAAGCAGGTCTGCAATGTCGCCCTGTTGGGTCGCATCTTCGATCACTTTCTGGTAGTTGCCGGAATCGAGCAGTGAGCCAGCCGGGGTCCGGTAGGGGAAATCCTGTGGCTGGATCAGATTACGCTGCATCACCTTGAGCGGGTCCAGTTGGAGCAGTGTGGCGATCTTGTGCATCATCCGCTCGATCGCAAAATAGAGCTGCGGCCCACCGAAACCCCGCACGGCACCAGTTGGGCATTTGTTGGTGACGATGATCTGGTTGATGACGTCGACATTTTGAATCGCGTATCCGTTTGTGGATAAGCCGTGCATTCGGTAGATCGGCGCAGGCATGGGCGCACGCAGATAGGCGCCGTGGTCGTCCCAGTGTTTCAGTCTGAGTGCCTGGACAGTGCCATCGGCGCGATACGCCGCTTCGATATGGGTCACGCGGTTAGGCGCGACACTGGAGGCGCATAAATGTTCAAGCCGGTCTTCGATCCACTTGACAGGCCGACCGGTCAGTCGGGCGCAGACACACAGCACCACAATGTAGGGGAAGATTGTGAGTTTTGAACCAAAGCTCCCACCGGAATTCGGCGGGCTGCGGTGCCGTAGTTTGCTGCTTTTGATATTGAGTGCCATCGCCATGACGGTGTGAACCGAAAACGGGCCCTGAAAGTTCGACAGCACGTCGTAGCCAGTGTCTTCTGACTTGTATTCCGCAACGACTGCATAGCCCTCTATGGGGGTGATTGCGTTGCGCGGATACCGGATATCAAGCTCACAGGTGTGCGTTGCCGCCTCGAACGCCGCATCCGTATTGCCATGCGAAAACTCGCGGTGTGAGATGACGTTAGATCCCGCTGCTTCATGCAGCAAGGGGGCATCGGACCGCGTAGCTTCGACCGGGTCGACCACAGCAGGCAGAGGATCGTAGGCGACTCGCACCCTTGCCGCTGCATCCTCCGCAAGGTAACGGTCAGTCGCACAAACAACCGCCACAGGCTCTCCAACGTAGCGCACTTTGTCGTGGGCGATACCCCGGTAATCCATGGGATTCTTGAAACCGACCAGCAGGGGGCTGGTCAGTGGCCATACATCGTGTCCCGTGATCACCGCATGGACACCAGGGCTTTTAAGGGCATCCTGGGTGTCGATGTGTTCAATGCGTGCGTGCGGATGGGGCGACCGGACAAATGCGGCGTGTAGCGTATTACGATAGGTCGGCATGTCGTCTACAAAACGACCGCGTCCCCGCAGCAGAGTCTGATCCTCTATACGCAGTATGCGCTGTCCAACGAGCGCCTCAGTGTTCTCACTGGATCGGTTGGTCATTATTCGGTCCCAAATCGAGTCTGTGAGCAGTATGGCGAGGGCAGCTTTCCCGGATCACGCGATGCCGGTATCGTGCATAAAGCATATCAACTCGTCAGCGACTGCCTGTGGCCGTTCGATCTGCATCATATGTGTTGTTTCAGTTATGCACGAGTAGGGAAGACCCAATTCGGTGTGAATTGCCCGGTTGACAAAAGCAGGTGGCCAGGCACCCTCGATTTCCGGATCAGCACCCAGAAACCTGACCGGACCCGTCAGTCCAGTCAGTTGGGCCCAGATGTTCAGTTTAGCATTACCGTCGTAGATCTGGGATTCGTAGGTGCCGGGACAGGCCAGTTCCCAACCGGCTGAATTCTGCGCCAGCGTTGCCGTGGCCATCAGTTTGTGGCTGCCGTTCTGCCAGCGGCTCAGGCGTTTCATTTCCCTCAGGGATTGTGCCAATTCATTCGGGCTGGAGAATTGTTGTGGCCGGCCGACTGCCCAGTCCCGCAGCTTGAGTTCGAATGCATGGGCCCGCTGGTACAACGCATGTCCCGGCTCTGGTATCACAGGTGGATCAACTGCCAGCAGCGCATCCCAGCGCTGACCATATTCGAGGTTCTGCAACAGGCCGGTAATCGCTGAAATCGAATGAAAGACCGCCACGGTCGGTTTAGCACCAAAGGCTTCGGGAATGCGGGTGTGAATAGTTTCGAAATCGAGCACAAAACGATTGATGTCGTGTGAAGCAAAGTCGTGGCGGGGATTTTGACCGTGGTTGCGAACATCAAAAACGACAACCTCAAAGCTGTCCAGAAACAGTCGCCAGAACGGATAGTACGCATCGACCGCGAATCCGTTTCCATGACTGAGCAGCAGTCGTTGTTCCCCCTCGCTGTGACGGCGGAGACGGATGATGGCACCGTCATCCATGCTGATATCCATCGTCTGTGCCGGTGTCGAGATTTTGAAGGTCATCGCCTGCTGTTTCAGGTCATGTCGAGCACGATCTTGCCTCTGGCCTGTCGGGCTAGCAAGCGGCCCAGTGCGGTCCCGATCTGGTCGAACGGATAGGTTTCCGTGACGTTGGCATTGATGTGTTGCTGAGCGAGGAGTTCAAGCCACCACGTTGTCCCGGCACGGATCTCAGCGGGTAGCAGATCGAAATTGATATCCAGCGGTGCGCCCATTACGGTCAGGCCGTTGTACAGGAGATAGTTGCCACGGACCTCACTGATGGCACCTGAGCTAAAACCGACGATGACGATCCTTCCTCTGAAGGCAAGTGCACGCAGCCCCGCGGTGAAAAAGTCGCCACCCAGTGGGTCGATGACGACGTGGGCCCCTTGACCGTTATTGACTGACCGTACCTGGCTGCGAAAGAACTCCTTGAGCTCGTTACTGTCGAGGCCTTTGTAAATGAGAATATTGTCGGCGCCATTTTTCTTGCACAATGAACCTTTGTCTTCAGATGAGACGGCTGCGATTACATTTGCACCCAGTTGTTTGCAGAGCTGGATACAGGCAAGACCGACACCACCGGCAGCACCTGTGATGAGTACTGTTTCAGCGGGCTTGATGTCGGCCCGCTGCACGCAAGTGGTATAGGCCGTATTAAAAACAGTCACGGCGCCGGCTGCGTCCTCATAGCTGACTTCATCTGGAAGAGAAAATACGCGGCTGATTGGCGCCAAAACTACCTCGGCAAAAGCACCAGTGAACACTTGCGCAACCACGCGATCACCGTTTTTAAATTCTTCGACGTGTTGACCGACAGCGATAATCTCTCCGGCACAGTCCCGACCGGGTGTAAATGGGGGCTCCGGGCGTTTCTGATATTTTCCCATCAGCATCAACGCGTCGGGAAAGTTGAGACCGGCCGCATGATTGCGGATTAGCACTTCGCCAGTGCCGGGTACGGCTGGATCTGTAGTCTCTATCTGGTGGCTGTCGACCGCACCGTATTGTTGAATTCGTAATGCTTGCATAGTGGTCCCTTAGGAGTTGGCCGAACGACCTGCCGGCGTTCTGTGTTTACCAGCAGCGGCACGACTGGGCTGTGAGGAGCACCCAGGAAGCAATTTGCTTGTGTGCGATTCAATTGTTCTAGTGAACTTCCACACGGCATAGGTCGTTAAGGCGATATGATATCCTCAAAACATCGTACTTGATGCCTTGGCAGGTTTTGATTGAGTCTGACGTTGCTGGTCGGTCAAATCACACTGTGGTAGGTAGATTGGAGAATAATTTAATGACACCCTTGCGCGCAGATCGCGATTTTGCGCCGGAAGATGTCGAAGCGTTCCTGATGGCGGGGTATTGGAACGACGACACCCTGGGAAACTGGCTGCGCAACTGGTCAGAAGAAGACCCTGATGCTCCTCAGATCATCGGTCTCGAGGGCACACTGACAAATCTCGAGGTCTATGACCGTGCACAGCGGATGGCTGGGGCACTGCTGTCTATGGGCATCGTCAAGGGTCAGGCTGTTGGCATACAGATGGCGAACACACCGGAATTTATTATCACGTATTACGGCATCGCCCTGATGGGCGGTGTGCTCCTGACGATGCACATGCCTTATCGTGCTCATGAAATGGCTCCATTGTTGAACCATGGGCGAGCTGTTGCAGTGGTCTGTGAACCGGCGACAGAAAAATATGATGCTCCGGGCACAATGCGCGAACTCAAGCGTGTCGTGCCCACTTTAGAACATGTGATTGTCGGCCCCGGTGGTTCTGTTCCTAACGATTGTGTATCACTGGCCGAAATGCTCCAGGCCGACCCCGGGGTCGAGATCAACAACCCACCTAATGCCGCCGATCCTGTTTTGCTGTGCTTCACGTCGGGTACGGCAGCTGCGCCGAAGGCGGTCCTTCGCAATTACCATAGCGCGCTGGCGAATGGCCGCATTTATGGCGAGGCTATCAATATCGACCGGCAGGACCGGATCATGGTCGTACCGCCGTTTTCACACGTATTTGGTTTGTGTTGTCTGCATTCAGGGCTGGCATATGGTGCGCCAACCGTTTTGCTCCGCGCATTTACTCCAGAACTCTTTGTCGAAGTCGTGGAACGATATCAGCCAACGCTGTTGTTTTCCTCTCCAGCACCCGTTGCCGCGACGCTTAAATCTGGGTTACTTACCGGTGACCTGGTCTCGGTGCGCCAGGCAGTGCTTGCGGGTTCGATTGTTCCGCCCGCAGTTTCACAAGCGCTAGAGGAGCGAATGCCCAACGGCAAGGTCGGCGGCTTGTTTGGCATGACCGAGATCATTCTGACCACGGCCACTCCGTTGGAGGGCTCAATCGATGAGCGTCATCATTCCACCGGTCGACCGGTTCGCGGCATGGAGGTGCGCGTGACTTCACCAGAGAGCGGGCAGGTGTTAGAAGTCGGTGAGGAGGGAGAACTCGAAATCAGGGGCTACTCGGTGATGTCGGGCTATCTGAACAACGCACAAGCAAACTCTGACGCATTTACCGAGGATAACTTTTTTAAGACCGGCGACCTGGCGATTGTCGATGTGGATCAGAATGTACGAATCACCGGCCGAGTGAAAGATATCATCAACCGGGGTGGTGTGAAGATAAACCCAACTGATATCGAGAATCTGATCGCAGCACATCCAGCGGTTACGTTGGCCGCCATTGCGCCCATGGGTGATGACATCATGGGTGAGAAGGCTTGCCTCTTTGTTACGCTTGCACCGGATGCTTCGTTAACATTCGATCAAGTGATCGATTATCTGTCAGCTGCGGGTATCGCCAAGCTACGCTGGCCAGAGCAGCTAGAAGTTGTTGACGATATGCCCATGACCCCTACGAAAAAAGTCATGAAACATGTATTGACTGGGATGGTGAGTGCTAGATCCTAGTTGCTCGGAATATGTTTAACGATGGTCTTGATCCATGCTGGTTCTGAAATGACGGTTCGTAAAAAAACCGGGGATCGCGTTCGCGATCCCCGGCTGTCAGGTTGGTAATTGTTTGCTCGATTTAGCCAGAGATATCTACGTACTTTCCGTCGACAACTTTCAGCACCCGGTTACCGCCAGTGCCATCGCCCACTTCGTTCATGGTTGTGGAGCCAGAGACGCCCGGATAATTCTTAAGGTTAGCCCAGCACTTTTTAATTGTCTCACGGTCAGAAGCGAGGTCACCCTTCTCATTCGTGATCCCATTATCGTTCATGCAATTGGCCGTAATCAGCAGAGAATCATAACCACGCGGTGCGCTGTATGGAAAAGCCTTGTTACCGTTACGTGCTTTGATTTTGCCAACAAAAGCCTGAATTGCGTCAGCCGGATCATCCATCCATGCGGCGGTTGAGACGTAGGTGCCTTCCGTTGCTTTACCGCCCAGTTCAATCAGGGCCGGTGCTCCGGTACAGGCGCCGCCGACGAACGGTTGACTGAGGCCCTGACGACGGGCTTCTTTGATAATACCCGCCGCATTCTGGTAGCAGGATCCCAACCCGATCCCATCAGGGTTTAACGACTTGATCTTGGTGATCTGAGCTGAGTAGTCGGTGTCCTCGGTGCGGAAAGTCAGAATGTCCAGCACTTCGATGCCTTCTTTCTTGAACAGCATGGGCAGAACCTTACTGCCTTCAGCTTTGGAAACGGCATCTTCAAGATCGTGAATGATAACGACCTTTTTGACGCTGTAATCTTTAGCCCAGCGCGACACCACCGGCGCAAGTTGCTTGTCACTGGTCAAGCTGTTACGGAACGCCCAGTCACTGAGTTTGGACAGACCGGGTTTGGCCGAACAGTATGAAATGACGGGTGTCTGTAGTCTTTCCAGTAACGGGAAGATGACTTCGCACACCGAACTGAAACACGGCCCCAGAACAGCCAGGACGTTATCGCGGGTCGCGAGTTTATTGATGATGGTGATGCCTTCAGATTCCTTAGCCTGGTAATCGTATTCCACCAATTTAATGGGGACTCCGCCGATACCGCCGGCTGCATTCACTTCTTCAACTGCAAGCCGAATGCCGATCTGGGCATGTTTACCCCAAGTGGCGCCTTTACCCGTCAGCGGGTACATCACCCCGATCTTGACGGCACGGCCTGAGACATCCGCTGATGCCGGCAGTGAAACTGCTAGAAGGGCGACTGCTGCAGTGGCAGCAAACGCCAGTTGTTTCGCTCGAATTCTCACATGCTCACTCCTTGATCCCCCGAGTATCATATTGTGTCTAACTGGGACAGAGTGGGGGTTCCCCTGATCCAGTAGAACTTTACTGAATGAACGTCCGTCCGTCTACAGCACCGGGGAGCTGTCAGGCTCGTTTACCAAGGTAGGTCTGCTGTATTTTTTCGTCGTCTAGAAGACGCTGTCCAGTACCTTCGAGTGTGATCTGACCACGTTCCAATACGTAGCCCCTGTCGGCTACCTGCAGCGCCCGGCGGGCGTTCTGCTCCACCAGGAAAATTGTTTTCTCGTCATCGCGAAGGGCACGCAGAGTGCGAAATATTTCCGTGACCACCATGGGCGCAAGACCCAGCGACGGTTCATCCAGCAGTAGAATCCTGGGCCGTGCCATCAGCGCACGGCCTATTGCGAGCATCTGCTGTTCTCCACCACTTAAAAGACCGGCCAATTGGTTGTGCCGTTCACCCAGCACCGGGAACTTGGAAAATATCTGGTCGATATCTTGTCCGACCTCCTTATCTTTACGAACATGGGCGCCTATGCGGAGATTCTCGAGCACTGTCATTCGCTTAAGCATGGCACGGCCCTCGGCGACCTGACTCACGCCAGACTCAACGATCCTGTGGGCTGAGAGATTTTGGATCTCTGTGTCTTGAAACCGGATAGTTCCGGACCGTGCTTGAACCAGGCCTGATATGGTTTTCAGTAAAGTTGTTTTGCCAGCTCCATTCGCGCCGATCAGGGCGACAATTTCGCCCTCATCGACGGATAAACTGACACCATGAAGTACCTGGCTTTTTCCGTAGCCGGAGAACAGGTCATCTACGACCAGCATGGTCATAAGACCTCCTCCTCACCAAGATAAGCTTCGATGACCACAGGGTCACTCTGTACGGTGGAGGGTGGACCTTCAGCGATCTTCTCGCCAAAGTTGAGAACGGTAATCTGATCTGAAATTCCCATAACAAGGTTCATATCATGTTCAACAAGGACAATGGTCACACCCCGGTCGCGGATACGTTTGATATGTTCGTCGAGTTCGAGGGTTTCGTTTGGGTTCATCCCAGCAGCAGGCTCATCAAGCAATAGTAAACGGGGTTCGATTGCCAGGGCACGCGCGAACTCGAGCCGACGACGCTCACCGTAGGCAAGGTCTTCAGCGTCTTCGTCCATTTTCTGCCCAAGTCCCATGAAATCAAGTAACTCAAATGCTCGATTCCGCATGGTTTTTTCAACAGTGGGTTGTGCGAAGGGGCGGTGGAGTACAGCGCCGGAAAATGCACCCCAAAGCGCAGGATAAGAGCGCGAATGGGTACCGACCATGACGTTCTCGATTACTGTCATGTGTTGAAACAGTCGGATATTCTGAAATGTCCGCGCAATGCCCAGTGCAGTTCGGCGGTAGGGTTTGAGCTTTTCGATCCGCTGGTTCTCGAATGTGATTTCACCGGAATCTGCAGCAAGCGTTCCGCTTAGTACGTTAAAGAGTGTAGTCTTGCCAGCCCCATTGGGTCCGATGACCGCATGGATGTGTCCCTCTTGGATATCGATAGTGACATCCCGCAATGCATAGAAGCCACCAAAACGTTTGGTGAGTCCCTCGGTATGCAAAGTGCAATGAGTACTGGCTTCAGACATCTCTAGAGGGCCGCTTCCAGAACATCAGTTGACGCACTGTTTTATTGGTCAACAGCCCCTGTGGACGGATGATCATCATGATGATCAGTATTGCGCCATAGACTATGAGTCTCTTTTCATTTTCGAAATCGAATAATTCGTAGAGCCAGTCGTAGATCTCGGTGCCCTTGGGAATCGCATCTGTGACAGCAAGTGGGATCAGTTCCATAAGATCACGTAGGGTCCTCAGCCCTTCGGGTAGCAGTGACAGAAATGCAGCACCAAGAATAGGCCCCCAGTAGGTTGTGACCCCACCCACAACACAAAACATGAGGATCTCGACCCCCAGAAGTATCCCAAAACTTCTGGAGTCAACATAAGTGGTGTAGTGCGCAAACATTGCACCGGCCACCCCCGCCATGACTGCCCCAAGACCAAATGCGAGCAGTTTGATCCGGACCACGTCGATACCCATAACCTCGGCGGCTTCTTCGTCTTCATGAATTGAAACCATAGCCCTGCCGAGGCTCGAGTTTTCAAGACGAGAGAAAAATAGAATCAGGATAATTATCGTGCCGTAGACGTACCAGACCGTGTTCTCCTGGTAAGGGATCCCCTGAAATCCATCGTGCGCACCGGTGTAGTCCCATGTCAGTGCAATGACCTGTACGATCTGGGCGAAGCCCAGAGTCAGCAACAATAGGTAGATGCCGCGGATACGCAGTGCCGGAAACCCGACACAGATGCCGATTAATCCCGAGAACAATCCAGCGAAGATAAGGCCAACAGGATAAGGGAGGCCGAACTTGACTGTGATGACTCCTGCCGCGTAGGCACCCACACCCATGAATCCCGCTTGGCCAAGCGAAACTTGCCCTGTTTTAAAGGGCATATAGAAACTCATCGCGGCAATGATATGAATTCCGGTAAATACCAGAAGAGATTCTATAAAGGGGTTCATCCGAGGATCGTGGTATCGGGATGGATCAGTCGTCGACGACGCGAGTTCCGAAAAGTCCAGATGGTTTGTACAGCAAAATGAGGATCAGTATCACAAAGGTAAACAAGTCGCGTAACGAGGTGCCAAGGTAAGCAGCGGAGAGTATTTCTACCAGGCCGAGAATGAATCCAGCGACCATTGCTCCAAAGATGTTGCCCAGACCGCCCAGTAGCATACAGACCAGGCCGGCGACGGCGACCTCCAACCCCATGAAAGGGGATACTGCGCTGTTCTTGACGCCATCTAATACCCCCGCTGCACCAGCCAGGCACGATGCCAGGAAGAAGGTGATCAGAACGGTGCGGCCCACATTAACACCCATTAACGCTGCTGTTTCATGACTTTCAGCGACGGCCCGGATGGCCCGCCCGGTTTTGCTTCTGCCGACAAACTGCCACAACGCCACCATGATGATCATCGACATCAGCAAGGTAAAGATCTGGATGTTACTCACCGTAATGCCGGCGACACTGTAGATCACAGGATCCATGGTTTCCGGGAACGATTGGTTTTCGCCACCAAAAACAGATACTGCAACGTTCTGCATGATCAGGGTCGCACCAATGGTGCTGATCAGAGGTGCCAGCGGATACTTGCTGCTGATAGGGCGCACAGCGATCAGTGCGACGATGACGCCGATGACACCCGTGCCGAGCATGGCAAAGATGATTGCCAGATAGATATTGACACCTGACCACGCGAGTACAATCTGGAGTCCGATGAAAGCGCCGAACATGAATACCTCACCATGGGCAAAATGAAGCAGACGCAACACACCAAATATGATGGTGTACCCAATCGCGACGAGGGCATAAGAAGCCCCCAACATAAGGCCATTGATGAGTTGTTGGGCAAGCATGGCGTTGTTGTGGGTTACGCTATCCGTGGCGCGCCAACCGCTGGATTAAGTCTCGTACAGCTATCCGTCTGACAGACAGCCATCGTACTGACTCGGGAATAATCAACCTTTGTCATTAATCTAGCCAGAATCGACAGTGTTCTTGTTATTTGGGGGCAACAAAACTTGATCGAGAATCAATCATAACCCGTGTTGTCACCTTCACTTGTACCATATCGGAGGTGGGAGAACGGTGCAACTGCTCAGTGGTTTTTGTGGTTATTGCAGTGAGTATCCCCATTTTGGGCACGCCTGTAGGCAGTGTCAGTTTGTGAAGTCCGGTACGTCGTACTGCTGCATTAGGTCCTCGACGATAGCATCGAATTCATCCCATGGTGCATTGATATAGCTGTAGTTGCGTATTGAAAAAACTGGACCCACAAAGAATTTTTCGTACGACTGCAGTCGACTCGCGTGCCCTGAGCCTACCAGGTCCCATGCGAGTGAGAATAGTTTCATCCTTTCAACTGAAGAGTCATCGACCGTAGACCAATATTTGTCGAACATGACTTTTAGAGTCGGATCGCGGACGAGATTGATACTTGCCGGGAACTGGAAAACACCACCGCCCATCAACTCGCGGACGGTATCGAGCAGGGTCGAATGATGTTCTGCAGCCCATGCCAGACCGGCGTACATGTAGCGACGGCTGTAAAGGACGAATTCCTCAGTAAGCTGTTCGTGGGCGTAGATCTGAGCGTCGATAAGAGCACCGAATCCGGCTTCCATCGCGGCCAGGCGGCCGAGTGTTTCTCGTACCGCCGGAACATCGTGCGCACCTGTGGCCTTGGTGATCATACTGGCCATACCCAGAACAAACCTCATTTTGGAGTGGAATCGGCAGTTTGATTGATGATTCGACAGCACATGGGAAGCGCTCTTGATGAACACATCCCGGGACAGCGGCGCATTGTTGTGAACGATCACATTTTCCCAGGGTATATGTACATCCTCGAATACAAGCATGCAGTCCGACTCGTCGTAACGGAAACTCAGTGGTGCTTCAAACTCGTATTTCACGTCTTGGGCAATGGGCTTTCTTGCCCACAGCGACATGCCTGGCAGATTAAAGGGAATGATGCAGGTGATGGACTCTGCAGCCTGATCGGGAGCAAGTGGAAGGATATTGCCGACGATCACTTCGTTTGCAACCGCGGCGCTGGTCGCAAGAAACTTCATACCATTGATCGTTACACCAGCATCGTCTTCCTTAGTTACCCGGAGGGTCGGGGAATCAATACCCTTGGACTGGTAGTACTCGGGATTACGCGCAGCCGGTGGGGGGACGATCGCATAGGTCAAAAAGATATCTTCTGTTCGAAGATGCTCCCACAGCACTGCAAGGTGCTCTGGAAACCCACCGTCATTGTCTTCAAGAACGGTCGGTTTCATTGCCATGCCGGTAACATTGCTCGCGGTCGCATCGGGCGATCGGCCCAGTAATCCATACGACCACTCGGTGATGAAACGATGGGCACGAGTCCGTTTTTCGAGGTCAGCCTGAGTCCTTGGTTTGAGAAAATAAGTGCTGAATCGCTCTCCCTTTTCCTCGTACGACATCAGATCCATATTCTCTGGCGCTTTTTTCAGGTCATACAACGCGGCATACGTATTGGCAATCCGGTCAAAAGCTGGGTGGGTCGTGGGGTCCACCACTGTTTCATCCCCGATATAGATCACGCGGCCGTCTTTGAGGCTGTCGAGATATTCCCTTCCACTTTTGAGCATTGCTGTTTCCTAGATCTGGTGGAGTTGCGTTTGAAATCTATCGCTGCTTTAGCCCAGTTTTGTCGAAAGACTGATCTGAAACTGTATAAAACGTGAGCGGCGCTCTCTGTCGTTCGTACCTAGATGGTCACAATATCACAGTGTTTTTCGCAGGGTGTACCATTGGCTGGTCTGTAATGTGCCGACGATCGGTTGTTTCAGCTGGATGGGCTGTTGTGTCGGGGAGTCTGACTGGACCTGCGTTGTGGTTGGCCATCGAACCCGAATCAGGTCATCCCTGATAGTTGTGAACCGCCTTATAATTTGTCCATTGCTGATTGCTGACTGAGTGCCGCGATGACTTGTCAACCCATCAAGAACGCCACAGAACACCTTCAGAGCCTGGTGGATGGCCGCGCCGTCTACCTTGATGGCCAAATGGTTGACGATGTGACCCGCCACATCGCCTTTTGCCAGTCGGTGCACACCGCAGCCGGTCTTTACGATTTCCAGGCGGATCCAGCAAATGCTGATTTGATGACTTTCGAATCGCCCACCAGTGGTCGTCGGGTGAACCGGGCCTGGCAGATGCCGACAACCTATGACGAACTGGTGACCCGGCGTCGGGCGCTGGTCAGCTGGGCGGAACAACATGCGGGTTTCATCGGACGCTCACCGGATCATCTGGCTTCGGCGATAACCGGGCAGTTGATGGGCCTGGACGTGTTCGAGGAATACGATCAGGACCGCGCAAAAGCGTACTGGGATTACTATGTCTACGCCCGCGATAATGACCTGTATCTCACCTACGTGATCATCAATCCTCAGGTCGATCGGTCCAAATCGGCGATCGAACTTGAGAACAATAATCCGATGATGAAGATTGTTGATGAAGACAGTGAAGGGGTTACGGTGCGCGGGGCAAAAATGCTCGGCACCAGTGCCGTCATGGCCAACGAGGTGTTTGTTGCGCATCTGCAGCCGCTACGCCCGGAAGAGGTGGATTACGCCATATCGTTTGCAGTGCCAATGAACATCCCGGGATTGAAAGTTTTGTCGCGTAAATCGTATGAAAAGCACGCTGTATCGGAATTCGATAACCCGCTCGCTTCTCGCTACGACGAGAACGATGCCCTGATGTACTTTGATGATGTGAAGGTGCCGTGGGAGCGGATCTTTGTATATCGCGATCCCGAGATGTGCCGGCGGCAGTTCCACGACACCCCGGGACATATCTACCAGAACTATCAGGCCCAGATCCGACTTACTGTCAAACTCAAGTTTCTGGTTGGACTGGCCCGTGAAATCTGCGAGGTCATCGGTACTGTCAAGATCCCCTCTGTAGCGGACTCGCTGGGCAAGATGGCAGCGCAGGCGACAGCTGTGGAGAACTTGATGATCGGCATGGAGGTGAAGGGCCGTGCGTGGGGTGAGTACTTCGTGCCCGATCGCCATGCCGTTTATGCAGCACAGACGCTGACACAGGAGCTTTATCCGCAGATGATTAACACGCTGCGGGAGTTGGCTGGAGGCGCACTGATCATGCTGCCTTCTTCGTCGGCCGACTATGACAATCCAGAGGTGGCCTCCATCATTCAGGGCGTGCACGTCTCGGCTGATGGACGCAGCGATACAGACCGCGTCAAGCTTTTGAAGCTGGCTTGGGATGCCATTGGCTCGGAATTTGCCGGTCGCCACACGCAATACGAAATGTTCTATGCCGGTGCCCAGTTCGTGACCCGGGCACACAGCATGCGTACCTATGACTGGGAAGGTGCGGCGTCTCTGGTGTCAAACATAACCGATCGTTACGACCTTGAACCGGGGAATTCCAACTGAGTTCCCTGTATGATGCCTGGTTGAATTCAAGAATCGCAGCCTAAAACGTGTACAGCGTACCAGCCATATGAGAACCACCATCGTCAACGTCGGCACGATTGTTTCGGGTGACTGGCGCCAACCACTCACCGACGGTGATTCGGTCAGCATGATCGATGGCCGTATCGATAGTGTCGGTGTGGTCAGCGAGCGCAGCGTCCGAGACTCGGATGTGGTGATCGATGCCGATGGTGCAACGGTGTGTCCGGGGCTGATCGACTCCCAGGTCCACATTACTTTTGGAGACTACACGCCGAGGCAGAAAACAGTGGGTTATCTGGAGAGTTATCTGCATGGCGGTACCACCACGTCGATTTCTGCTTCGGAGGTGCATGTACCGGGAAGACCGTCGGACCCTGAGGGTGTTAAGGCACTGGCCGTGGCGGCGCACAAGAGTTTCTTGACCTACCGGCCCGCCGGGATGACTGTACACGCGGGTTCGATCATCATCGAGCCGGGACTCACAGATAGCGATTTTCGTGAGGTCGCCGCCAAAGGTGTATGGTTGGCCAAGGCGGGATTTGGACGGTTTGACGATCCTTACGACTATGCCCCCTATGTGGCAGCTGCCAGAGAGGCGGGGTTGATCACGACCGTGCACACGGGGGGTGCCTCGATTCCAGATTCTTCTGCCATTTCGGGGGATCATGTTCTGAAGATGAACCCGCACGTGTCTTTTCATGTGAATGGCGGTCCAGTTGCAATTGCAGATGACGATTTTCCGCGCTTGATCGCTGAAAGCGATATCGCACTACAGGTCTGTACAGCTGGAAATCTGCGGACCGCCCTGATGTGCGCGAGGTTGTGTATCCAAGAGGACGCGTTTGACCGCTTTATCATCGCCACCGATACGCCCACAGGCAGCGGCATCATGCCACTGGGTATGATTTACACCATGTCGCACCTGGCAAGCTTGGCAGATGTCGATCCGGCTTGGTGCATTGCGGCCGCGACCGGTAACAATGCCAAAATCTACGGACTGGAATCCGGGTTTGTGGCGAACGGTAAGCTGGCGGACCTGCTGATTATCGATGCGCCACTGGGATGTACTAAGAATTCGGCCCTGGGTGCGCTGGCCAATGGTGACCCTGTGGCAATTGGCGCCGTGATCACTGATGGGGTCCCGAGGTTTGTCGGTCGAAGCCGAAACACGCCGCCCACGACACGGCGTGTGTGCGTGTCTGAAAACCGTGTGCCGCAGAGTTACGATACGCCACGTTACTGACGTCCTCCAAGGCTTGTTGCAGATGAGACCAGAGTCTCAGTCTACGGATCCAAAGACCGTGCGTTTTTCAATGGACTTCACGTCCGCTGGGCGTTCAAAGGGTTCCGGTGCGTTTTCACCGGGTGTTCTGGGCCGGCCGATAGCTGAGAAAAAATCCTTCAGTCCACCGGGTGTGAGGACAAAGCAGAACCGCAGCGGGATATTGCCCTGGTTTATAAATTGATGCCGGCTGCCGGGTGCCAGATACAAGATGGTGCCCGTGTGCATTGGATGTGCCTCGCCGTCGATGATTGCGGTGCCATCACCTTCGAGTACGATGATTACTTCTTCGTGGTGGTCGTGGACGTGCTCTCGCACTGAGCACTCGAGGGCCACCTCCTGTATGCCGACATCGAATCCCGGGCCGTTGCTGTTCACGGCTTGTGCCAGCGCAAGTTCCACAAACCCGTTGGCCGGAACGGGTTGCCAGTAGCTTTCACCTTCGTCGGGTTGTACGGCCCGACTCCTTTTTTCGGTCATTGTGGCAGAGGTCATAATCGGGTGCGCCCCCAGCGCAGCACTCAGGTACCTTTGAATTCCGGTTTTCGTTTGGTGTGAAAGGATTCGACACCTTCCCTGAAATCATTGGAAGAGCGGAGCCGGCCGTAGGCATTGCCTTCGATCTCGATGCCTGCTTCCAGCGTCGTGTTTTGAGCGGCATTCAATACGCGTTTGATCGTCCGCTGGGACAATGGGGAGAATGTGCGGAGTTCATCCACGAGCTCATCTACAGCTGTTTCCAGCTGGCTGTCGTCGACACAGTCGAGAACCATGCCCCAGTCTTTGGCTTCGCTGCCGCTGACGCGGCGGGAACGAAACGTCATGTCCTTGGTCCGCTGAATTCCGATCATGTGCAGCAGACGTATCGATCCACCAGATCCGGGTATCTGCGCGATTCGCTGTTCAGGCAGTGCAAACAGTGTTGTCTCGCTGCACAGACGAAAGTCGCAGGCCAGACACAGTTCAAAACCGACTCCAAAGCAATAACCCCGAATGGCTGCGACAACCGGTTTAGTGCAGCGTGCCGGTGCTGCAATATTAGTCGCGAGGTCCGATACCTCTTCAGGAGTGGATTCCAGGAAGCCCTGGATGTTGCCACCCGACGAAAAGTGTTCTCCTTCGGAACGGAGTACGATGACACGAATGCGCTCATCTCGGTCCAGCGCTTCGAAAGTCTGTCGCAGTTGTTCGCGCTGCGGCATGGCGACAACGTTCAACGGTGGGCGCTGCAGGACGATGTCGGCGCGCTCGCGGGAGGTATCGAGTGCAATCCTGAAGCCATCCGGGTTATCGGGCAGACTCGTGGAAAGCGTTTGTTCGCCTTTGGACATACTCTCTAATTCTCTGGGTTACTGTCTCGGGCTAAGCTGTCTATGATACTGCGCGGAGGGTTTATCAGGTGAGTGCATGCATTGACCCAAAACTGGCACAATATCAAGTCATCGTAATGACGCGGACCAGGCTAGCTGTCCTGGACGTATCTTGAAAGGTAATCGGCTTGAGGAGGACAGAGTATGGCCAAGGGATATTGGATTGCGCGAGTCGATGTTTCTAACATGGAAGCCTATCAGCAATATGTTCAAGCAAATGCTGCGCCATTTGCAGAATTCAATGCGCGTTTCCTCGTGCGTGGCGGTGAACACGAAGTACCTGAGGGAACAGCACGCTCAAGAAATGTAGTCATCGAATTCGACAGCTATCAGGCGGCGCTTAATTGTTATCACTCACCCGAATACCAGTCCGCAAAATCCCTGCGAGCCG
>JYMV01017422.1_pt1 | contig 18141 bp, 14 predicted proteins | sample 338911 | NCBI WGS metagenome assembly JYMV01 (sample SAMN03354496, study PRJNA234377) | hydrothermal vent metagenome | biome: Deep sea; feature: Hydrothermal plumes at the Eastern Lau Spreading Center, Western Pacific Ocean; material: Seawater | place: Tonga | collected 2009 | depth 2000 m m
CAGAAGAAAGCGAAATTCACATGTTGCTGAACTGTAAACGTGAATCCATCAGTGCCGGAACTATTCTACTTAAAGACCAGGAAAAACCTGAACATGTTATTTTGGTACTTACAGGGGTAGCAGAACTGCTTTCTACGAATGATAAAACACATTTTAAGTTATCCAGCGGAACACTAATTGGAGACCTGCCTTTACTTTTTGGCCTAAAAAATAAAGGTACTTTTCGTGCCCTGACTTATGTTGAAACACTCAAAATTCCAGCCATTCTGTTTAAAGAGTTTGTAAACAATCACAGGCTTTTAGGACAGATTAAAAAAACTCAGAATACAATCGAGTTTTTACGGCAGACCTGGTTATTCGGCGAATCTATATCTACGCCCGTCCAAAGCCAGATTGCACAAAAAATGAAAATCAGAAAATACGAGAAAGGCGCCTCAATAACTTGCGAGGGGCTTATGCTGGTTAAAGAGGGTAAAGTAGAATTATCGGACATTGGAGCTGAAATGCAGAACAGGCGGAATAAAGTTGTGGAAAAAGGAGGTTTTTGGGGTTGTGAGCAGATGATTTTAAATAAAGCCTTAAACTCAAACGCAATAGCTCTTGCGTCTTCATTCATCTACAGCATCGCAGAAACTGAAATCCTGGAGCAGATACCGATTGTACGCTGGAAATTGCTGGAGCAGGCACAAAAACGTGCATAATAAGTCTTAATCAAAAGAATTCTACAAATTCACAATTGAGTCTAAGCATCCGCAATTTTGCTGATCCAGTGTTTTTGTAAAGATATCCAGAAACATTAGATTTACTTGGCCAGCATTTCCCCAATTGACTCCAATTGAATTGGCCCACTTTCCATTCCAGTTGCCATATTAACCACAAACCCTACTGAAGCATAGCACAACCCCAGTTCTTTCGCCAAAACCACTTCCGGAACACTTGTCATTCCGACTACATCCGCTCCCCATTCCCTCATCATTTTGATTTCAGCCTCAGTTTCAAAACGCGGTCCTTCGGTGCAGATATAAACAGCATTCCCTTTAAACTGAACATCATGTCTCTTCGCTACTTCAAGTAGATGTTTCCTCAGATTGGCGCAATAAGGATCATCCATATTAACGTGCTTTGCTCCTTCTGATCCACCCTCAAAAAATGTAAGTGGTCGTTGTTTAGTCATATCCAGGAAATCAGAAAGAACCACCAGCGAACCGGTAGGGTAATCCGGATTTAAAGAGCCTACTGCAGCAGTAGCAAAAATCTGTTTAACTCCAAGCTTCTGCAGTGCTTTCAAATTTGCTCGGTAATTGATGCGGTGGGGGAGGGTTCCATGCTCTTTACCATGTCGAGCAAGGAAAACTATAGAATTTTTTTTAACTTCAGCAATATCAACTTCAACCTCTCCATATTCCGTTTCCACGGTTTTCTGGAATGAAGAGACGCCACTGTCATAAACTCCAGTGCCACCTATAATGGCATATTGGAAGGGTTTCATGAAATTTTAATGTAGGGCGACGGGACTTTATAACAAATACTTTGCAAGTAATAATCTAACCAAAAAAATCCGAGTCGTGCATTTCAATCCACTCAAACATATCTCCAGTCAGCCAAGTTTCGCTTGCCAAAATTGGCTCGCCGATAACTCGCTCGTAGCGGCTTACCAAAAATCGGGCCATTGCCTCATTGCTTTGTTCGCTTGTAACACTCATTTTTTTCTCCTGTAATTCATAGTATATAACTATAAATTTGCTGTATGGGTTAATAATTAATAAAAATAATTTCTGACGTCGGAACGACTATCCCAGAAAATCTGAGTCTTGTGTTTCAATTAACTCTAATGTATCCTCTGTCAGCCAGATATCACTTCCCAAAATTGGTTCGCCGACAACCCGCTCATAGCGACGTATTGAACCTCCCCGATCAAGAAATCGAGTCATTGCTGTATTGATTTGATCTCGTGTAATACTCATTTTGCTACCTCGTTAAGTAATTGATATAATAATAATTATCACCATTAATGAAAAATTATTTAATGGTGGTTATCTATAAATTTGCAATATACAGACCAGAAAAATCTATTGTTGATTATTAAGAGGAAATTGAAGCATCTCATAATCGAGTCAATATCACTCCGGCTGCAACCATTACAGCAGACAAAAGATGCTTTACTGTCGTTTCCTCTTTAAGAACCCAAATACTCATCAGGGCCGCAATTACCACGCTGCTTTCCCTTATTGCAGACACCAGGGCAATCGGTGCATGCTGCATGGCCCAAATGACAATCCAATATGCAGACAGTGACAAAAATCCACCGGGTACAGCATATTTCCAATTTTTGTGAATAGAACTAAAAACTGCACGTTTGCGTAGAATCAACGTTATTCCCAGCAAAGGCAAACACTCTAATGCCATCAGCCATAGAACGTATGAAGCAGCATTTCCCGAGGCGCGAACACCCACTCCATCTGCGAGAGTATATGCTGCAATGAAACTTCCTGTGGCCAATGCATAAATAATTGGACGGAATGTATACTTTATCGACATTTTCCCTGGAAACATGAGGCTGAATATGCCCAGAGAAATTAAACCTATTGCTGACATCATTTGCAAAGTAAGCTCTTCTCCAATCCAGAACACAGTAATAAACCCCAGTAAAAGTGGCGAAATACCTCTCGCTATTGGATAAACCTGACCTAAATCACCATATACATAGGCTTTGACTAAAAATAACTGGTAACCTAAATGCAGCACCACTGATGCAAAAATATACGGCCAGCTTTCGACGCAGGGCAATGGTAGAAACGGTACTGCTGCCATTCCAACTGCTCCGGAAACAAGATGTATTGTTGCCATCGTCACCAGGCGATCTTCACTTTGTTTTAAAAACAGATTCCAGCATGCATGCATGAGAGCTGAAAAAAGAACCAAAGATAAAACAATAAATGTCATAATATATCTATAAAAAGTAAATGGAACAGTCTCTCGACAATTTGAATGAAATGCTATTTAACGGCATATTGATTGTATTACCATTTGTTGATCGCAGAACAAGTTCTGCTGATCAGCATTTATTTTTTTGAAATTTAAAATCAATGAGAACATTTTTAGACAGATTACACGATCTTAAATTAAATGAGGTAGCACTAAGAAAAAATGAAATTTCTGAAAATAACTTACGTGTAAAAGTAGAAACACTAGGACCAGGCCCAGATTTTCGTAATTGTCTGCTTCGGAAAGGAAACGATCCAATATCACTGATTGCTGAAGTGAAATCGAGGGCTCCCGGACGCAAAAATGTTGAACGTCTTGATCCGGAAACTGTGGTCTGTGATTTTGAAAAAGGAGGTGCAAAAGCCATTTCTGTTCTTACAGATGAAAGCTGGTTTGGAGGCTCTCTTGAAACGCTCGGAAAAGTGAGTGCGGCAACCACTTTACCCTTGCTGCACAAAGAGTTTATTGTAACTTCCTACCAACTGCTGGAAGGACGAATCCGCGGTGCAAGTGCAGCTTTGATATTAGCTTATTATTTTCAGGAAACAGAATTACGCCAAATAATAGATGAAGCAAAAAAGATTGGTCTGGAGGCAGTAGTAGAATGTTCTCTGGAAGATGAATTGCCTCGGGCACTTGCAGTTAATCCGGACATTTTAATGATAAACAATCGAGCCATTGCTGCTATTCCGGAAGAACCTGTTGAAACATATGATCTTGGCAGTATAGACGTAATTTCACAGTGGTGGGAACGCAATCCTGATTTAAGAACATGGAAGGAACAGAACGATAAACTATTGATCAGCGCAAGCTGTGTACATTCTGTAGTAGATATCCAAAGTTTACTGAAAATACCATGCGATGCTGCCCTGATCGGAAATGCCGCTATGGCTGCACCTGATCGTATAGAATTTTTACGATCGCTAGTCAAAACAGAAAATTAATATTTAATGTCATAAGAAGAACGTCATGAAAACAACAGCTAATTCTAAATTAAGTATTTTGGTGGTGGATGATGACGAAAACATCCGGATGGTGCTCCGCCAATCTTTGGAAAAGGAAGGTTATCACGTCAGCACCGCCAATAGTTCAGAGGAGGCACTGAACACTTTGCAGCGCAGTTTCTTCCACGTTGTAATAACAGATATTATGATGGGTGAAATGAACGGCGTAGAATTATTACTTCAAATCAAAGAAATGAATTCATTGATGCAGATTTATGTGATGACATCACACGGCACATTACCGCATGTCATACAATGCATGCAGGGTGGTGCCTATGATTTTTTTGAAAAACCGCTGAAAATCGAAGACATCTTAATTTCACTTGGAGAAGCAGCCCGCCGTGCAACCCGCTGGAGTTCACTTTACAGTCGCCATTCTTTGTCTGCAAAAGGGAAATAGGATATTATAACAGGTATTTCAATCTTGACGAGAAACGATATAATCAGCAATGCCTGCAAGTGATTGTCTAAGCTCTGTATCAGGAAAATTTTCTATGTACTGCATAGCCTTTGCTGCATATTCCCTGGAGTGTGCCAATGTATAGTCGATGGAACCGTAGCGTTTCATCAAACATGTTACCTCCTCTATCTGCGGTTTTTCGATAATCGCTTGAGCAAGAATCAAATCCAGACGCTTTCTGTCCCTAACATTTGCCTGTTCCAGCAAATGACTCAAAGGAAGGGTTATTTTTCGTTCCTGTAAATCTCCACCCACCGGCTTTCCCGTTTTTTTCTCATCCGAATAATCAAGAGCATCATCCACAATTTGAAAAGAGATTCCAATTGCCATTCCGTAATCGTACATCAGATCAGCAGATTTTCCTGAAGCTCCAGCCAGTAAAGCCCCCGTTTTGATTGCTGTTGCAAAAAGACAGGCTGTTTTGTTGATAATGATTTCAAAATAATCATCTTCGTTGGCCGTCTTGTATGAACGTGTCAACTGCAATAATTCACCACGTGCCATCCTTGTTGTAGTTTCAGACATCAGTTCCAGAACTTCCGGATAACGCAATTTTGTAAGGCGGTGAAATGCCATGGCCAACAGATAATCTCCGGAAAGGACACTCACTTCATTTCCCCATACTCTGCAAGCCGCCTGCCTGGCCCTTCTAGTTTCCGCCCCATCAACAACGTCATCGTGCAACAATGTTGCGGTGTGTAAATATTCAATAACTTGAGCTGCCTGCATAACTCGTTCATCAATGCCTCCAAACATCTTACAAGTGCGGGGCGCAAACGTTTTCCTCCTGAACTTAGAATATGCTCAGCAACATTGTTAAGTAACGGAATATCGGTCAGTACATCACGTAAAATTTGTGATTCCAGCAGTTCGATTTTAGAAGAGACTACTTTGAGAATTTGCGTTAAACTTTGTGGAGGGGAGGTTTTTTGGACAATTCCTGCTTTATTTTGTTGTTTCATGACAAGTGATTTGTGATCAGGCATCCACAGGCTGTATCACAAACAGTAAATCACCTTTGTTGACAGTGTTTTGGTCCTCTGCAATTACTCGTATAACTTTGTATTTTGACCCCTCCGGGTATAATACTTCTCCATCCGGGCTTTTATAATCAGCCAAAGTCAAACTATTGAAAACCTTCATCGATTCAAGTAAACAAAGGGTATGATTGACGTCAATGATTTGTTCTTCACTGACAAATGGTTCATCATCTGGAGATGTTGCACGATAGAAACCTCCCATCTGTGGAGAAAGGACCTTCAACTCATCAGAATCTTCCAGCATAATAGCTTTCTGGTCCACAGAACTTTTTGTACTGCCGGAGTCTCTCTGGGCTTCTTTCAATAGAGTCTTCGAATCAACCTCCTCAAAAAAATCTACAAGATATTTGGTACTGAAACCTCCCTTTTGGAAAGATGCATCTTGTAAAATAGCACGATTCAAGGCCAGGTTAGTTGAAACACCGTGAATTTTCACTCCTTTTAAATATTTAAGTAAACCGTTAATTGCTTCCCTGCGTGATTTTCCCCAGCAGATAATCTGTGCGATCAGGCTGTCATAATAAGGTGAGACAACAGAACCTGAATCAACGGATTGAATAACACGCACATTGGCTTTTTTAGGAAAAAAGACTTCAGAAACATGTCCCGGATCAGGAACAAATCGCAGCTCATTTTCATCATCCAATTCAATTTTTTCTGCAATCACACGTAATTCAATGGCATGGCCCTTCAGCTTATAATCCAACTCTCCAATGTTGTAACCTTGTGTCACTTCAAACTGTAAGCGAACCAAATCAACCCCGTAAACCATTTCAGATACCGGATGTTCAACTTGAAGCCGTGTATTCATTTCCATAAAATAGATCTTCTTTTCTGTAAGATCGTAAATAAATTCAACAGTTCCGGCGCCTATGTAATCAATTTCCTCAATCAATTTTTCTGCATAGTTATAAACCTGTTCTCTGATTTTTTTCGGAATTCCAGAAGCAGTTTCTTCAATCAGTTTTTGGTAGTTACGCTGAACCGAGCAATCACGAATTCCCAGCAATTTTGAATTTCCATGCATGTCACGGATGATTTGAACTTCAAGATGACGCATTGAGCCGATATATTTTTCCAAATACAAATCTCCATTACCAAATGCACTTAGAGCTTCTTGAAACATACGGGAGAAAATGGACTGGAACTTCGTCACTTCATGGACTACCTCAATCCCTTTTCCTCCACCACCATGTGCTGCTTTAATCAGTACTGGAAAGCCAATTTCTGATGCAACTACCATGGCTTGTGCTGGGTCCATTAAAGCACCGTCACTTCCTGGAACAACCGGGATTTTTAGATTCTTTGCGGTCGCAATAGCATTTGATTTGTTGCCCATTCTATCCATATTAGCCACACGAGGACCAATAAAATTGAAACCATGTTCCCGGCAAATTCGGGCATAATGAGGAGATTCTGACAAAAATCCAATCCCTGGATGGATTGCATCCACTTCCTCCTGCTCAGCAATCCTGATCACACTCATTCCATTTAAATAACTCTCCTGCGGAGTGTTCCCTCCAATACAGACCAAACGGTCTTCTTTCTTAAGCAGTGTAGCCGGATAGCTTTCCATGTCCGGATCTGAAGCCACCAGAACCACCTCCATTCCAGCATCCTGTGCACCAAGTATCAGTCGCGCAGCCGTGCAACCTCGTGCATGAATCAGCACACGTTGAATTTCACCAACATGCAGATTTTCCTGAGTGGAATAGGCCTGTACTTCATCTTCTATTGACAGCTGATATTCCCCTGATAATACACGTGAAATGATCTCCTCTACTGAAAATTTTGCAACAGGAATTTGTGGATCGATCTCCAGTAATTTTTCATCAATATCTGTATCAAATGGATTTTTTACAAGACCATCCATTGTTCCAGGATTGGTGGAGAGGTAATTGGATAAAGTGGAGTGTACAGGCAAGTGGCTTTCAACAACCAGTTGTCCTGCAAATGGAATTTGTGATCCAGATAAATAATAAGTACGAGCAAGCAAATGAGTCACAAAACTCGCTTGTGCACCGCCAGTACAATCTCGGAAACCAAAGCACAAGACCGGAAGATCCAAATCTTTTACAAAACGGGTAATACGTTCATTAATAATGGACATTGAGAATAACGAACCCACACCTTCTTTGGTCTGCATTCCTGCAGAAGAAATAAAAAAGATCACCGGCAATTTCAGACGAGCACAATCATCAAGCAGGCGGCAAACTTTTTCACAGCTTGCCATATCAAAAGCACCAGCTTGAAACTCTACATTACTGACCACCAATCCAACACGGTAAGTCGCTTTCTGTTTTTTAGTTTTCTGTTTCTTAGCACTACCATTTTCAGAATTTTCTTCACCTGTGAATGTTGCAAGTCCAGTCACAACACCGCATGGAGTAACACCATTTTCAAGTGCCTGTTCAATAGCATCTCTAAAACCTGGGAATTTAACTGGATTCGAAGTTATTCTATCAGCATAAAGTTCCTTAAAGTCTTTGAAATAATTTTCAATAACTTTATTGGAGGTGATGACTGTACTTTTGTATTCCCGCAACAAGTTTTTGATCAACAAATCCTTGTATGATTGATCGAGACGATTCCAAAAGTCTTTTATGCCAATATTACGTGGAGTGATTTTCCCCTGGAATTTACCTTTGCCTTGCTGAGATGCATAAAGTGAAGGCAGCAATCCGGAAAAATAGTAGCGTACTACTCCAAACAGCGGAGGACTCATTCGGGGAAAAACGACCCTTTTCCATTCACTGATGGTTCCCAATACATCGTCACAATCTTTGCGGTCTATAAAACTGGCAAGCCACTTAAAAAATTGGGTTCTTACTGATTTGCTTTTCAGTTGCAAAGAGTTTTTCTCAAATTCCTTCATTGCTCCTTCCACAGTTTGCTCGAAAAGCTGTTCTACAGATTTTTGAGAAATTTGATTTGAGCCTTTCAGTTCGTCGGCAATCGTTGGTAGTGCTTCAATTACCTGATCGTAGAGCAAGTCAAAAAGAAGAATGTTCTGAAAATTTTCCTTAAAACTCTGATTTATATCAATAGTTCTAAGTAGATCGAGTAAATTTGGATTGCCCGGAGGAAGGTCATGCAGTGTGGATTTGTCAAGTTGTTCGTAGAGTTCTATCAGGTTTTCTGCTGAACTGTCCTTCCAGTAATTGTACAGAAAAAGTAATATTTCCAAAGTTAAGTCATCTGTCGTTTTTTTATAATTTTCCTGGGGATCGCCGATGAAAAAGGCTACAAATTTGCCTCGTTGTTTCTCACGGTCTTCCCGGGCACTGACAAACTGTTCAAAACGTTTGTTAAGCTTTTCGTGAAAGCGAATTTCCAGTGGTGTTTTATACCAATTCTTAAATTTTTCCTGTCGTTCATTTTTCAACCGTTCCTGCAATTTGCCAACTGGAGTGAAACGGGAACTCAATCTGGCATAACTGTCAATAGAGCGACTGACTATGCGCTGGCGTATTTTCAGGTAACGCATAAAACGGAAAACATCACCAAAAATGTTCAGTGTTCCTGTGGTAGAACGATCTGTTATCCTGTTGCTTTCAATCAAAAGCTTTGAGGGGTTGAGATAGTGGTTGATGCTGTCACGGTAGTGGTCGAAGAAAAATTCATTTTCAGTTAAAAAATTACATGAATTTTTCTCAGTAACTTCAACTGCACTTATAATTGCATCTTTTATATTTTTCACTTTATGTTGCTGATCGTAAGTATAATCGATGATGCCGTCAAAATATCCCTGAGACTGTAATTCATATGCAGAAACACCAATGTGTTTGGCCGACTCCTGCCATGAAAGATTATACTTGCGAGCAATGTTGCTTAAGCCTTTAGGGTGGATAGTATTAAAGACACCTTCTCGAACCGAAAGCAGTATATTGGCAGTAGCCAGGGGAATAGCCCCGCCACTGTAACCACCGCCAAAAACGATCCCGATTACCGGCAATTGCAAATTGGCCATTTCGCTTATCAAAAAAGAAATGCTGTGCGACTGATTGTCCAAATTTGCTTCAGCATCTGCAACAGCACCTGGAGTATCAATAAATGTCACCAGGGGGATACTGTGTGATGCAAAAAACCGCACCTTTTCTGCTGCTTTGCGGTGGTGATTTGGAGACCAGGCGCCATTTTGTATTTTGTGATTTTGAGCAATAAAACCAAGTCTGCGAATATGCCCTGAAATAGATATCTCAATTTCTGCAGAATATAGTGGCCCCTCCGTTTCTTCCGCAATCATTTTTCCACCTAATTGCTGGATTACTTCCGGAGCACTCTGACGATTTTTGGATTCAGATGGACTTACCACCCGTTGAATATAGGAATCAACATCAACTTTCTTTAGTTGTTGTACTTCTTTCTCAACTTCCTCCGCAGAGAGCAACCCCAGCAATTCTGAGTCATCAAAATACACAGAATTCTTCTTACCCCGCAGAAGAGAAAGATCGTGTGACATCACTTCAGCGGCATGAAACGCTGAATGGTGTTTGTATGTTTTTTTCTTGTTTGATCCCATTTAATTATTTTATCTTTTGTCGTGTATTTGCGGTATTTTTACGGAAGTAATAAAGGTGACAGTGCCTTATCAAGAGATGGTAACGAAATTGGGAATAAGAGCTGCTCTTCCAGCGAGTGCAGTTGTGCGGCTGTCAGTGGATCGTTTTTCTGATGAAATTTTCTCAAAATCTGTAGTTTTTTTACAGTATTTTTCAGACGCTGATAGGCTACTGCCAACCTGTCCAGAAACAAAAGTTGCATTGGCGGATTTCCTTCCAGCCGCTGACTTTGCTCTAAAGTTGTTTCCAGCAACTCCTGAACTTCTGCCCAGTCTTCAGTCATTACTAATGATGAGCTCAATCCATCTACCAAATACAGATGACCGGGAAACTGTACCAGCCCATTGCGTAGTATTTTCTGGGCTTCCTTCTCTTCCCCTTTATACCTCAGTAAATCTCCGACCAATCGATGCGCATAGCCCTGACTTTCCCTACGTTTCAGATAGGGCCGACTTATTTCCAATGCTTCTTCATAATTTCCAACACGGCTTAAAGTCAAAGCATGCAAATAAATAACTTCCCAGTTTCCTGTAAGTACTTCCATAAGCGGGGTTGTCACTTCCAAAACAGAACGGTACTTACTCTGCTGATAAAGTACCCTTGCCAATGAAAAATGTAATGAAGGAGAATCATTCACCAAAATTGCCTGCCGCAGCAGTTTTTCAGCCTGAGCAGAATTGCCGCGACTTTTGTACAAATCTGCCTGTAGTTGCAGAGCTTCCGGATTCAGTGGATGTTTTTCCTGTATGCGCCTTAACTGCTTTTCAACAACTGCCAATTTCCCTTTCATCAATTGTCTTCGTAAAAAAAGAAGTTGATATGACGGATTTGCCGAATCTATTTCCAATGCTCGACCGATGGCCAGATCTCCCTGCAGATAATCACCTTGCCGAAATAGAATGGAGGAGCGCAGATAATGTGCTCTTGCCAGACTTGGATTGATCTCCAGACCGCGTGTTAACCAGGTAAGAGAATCATCCAGAAATCCCCTGCGTAACAACTGTACAGCCAGGCCCATAATTGCATCCACGTTTTTTGGCTGCTTTTCAAGAATAGCTTTAAAACGCTTACGGGCTTCTTTTCCCTGTTCCTGATGTAAAAGCAAATATGCTTCTATCAGTTGATCTTCTGGTGAAAGTGAGTTTTTAGTTCTTAGTTGAATCAGCAATGCTTGTGCTTCTGGCCACTGCTGTTGAGCAAATTGAATCCGAAGTAACTCGCGTCTGACAGGTAAATAATCCGGAAACCGAACTAGCATTTCATCTGCCAGTGTTTGAGCATAATAATAACTGCCCTGAAGTGAGTATGTCTGAACCCTCATTAACAGCGCTTCTTTATTTTGCGGTTCCAGTTTCAGCAAAGTTTCAATTGTCCGCAATGAACCTTCAAATTCCCGTTGGCGCAAATAAATCCGGGACAAATGGTAAAGTGCTTCTACATAATATCGATCTACCTGCAGTGCTTGCTCCAAGGACGAAATCGCCCGCCCGTCATCGTCAATTTTCTCATACGTTGCTGCTAATTTAAGATAAGACGAAACTCGTTCCGGAGAAATCCGGACTGCAGTCGCAAACTCTGTGACTGCATCACCATAACGTTCAAGTACAAAAGCTAAACTTCCAAGCAATTCATAGTAGGCCGCATTTAACGGATCAAAACGTGTGGCTCGACGTGCATGGTTTTCTGCAGAATCGTATTCTTTTATAAAGAAATAGGATCTGGCTAAATTGAAATGTGCAGCTGCATTTTCTTCATCATTACCAACGATTAGCTTCTGCTTCTCAATGTAAACATGTACATTTTCTTTGGTTAACAGAAATTTCTGAATATTCTTTGCGTTTTCTGAACATCCGGATAAAAGGAGGATACTCAGCAGGAAAAATAGTAAGAGATTAATCAGTTTCACAGGTCAATCAGAAAGAGGGACAAATATCTTTTGACCAAAGTTTTGTCCAAGAATCATAGTTTCCGGTGATTGAAATTTGATAGTCTCAGATGCAGCACTTTCATTTCCGAAACGATCAACCAACCGCAGATTGTATAACCAAGTATCTCTTTTTTGACCGTGCAAATCAATATAAAACGAGAGTTTTGGAGGTGAAATATCCGGATGTGTATCCGCCATATGTGGGTAGGTTGCTGGAGGTATAAAATATTTGAGTCTGTCCAGGTAGTGGTTATTTGGGATAGTTTTGACGTTTATTGGAGTCTCCGGCCAAGCTTCTCCACTGAGGGTACGGTAAAGATGAACTTTAAAAAACTCCTGTCCCTCAAAATAATCACCTTTTCCTTTAAGACGTTTCGAGCCCCAGGACAGCTTCAAAACAAATGTCCTGGATTCAATCTGCTGCTGTTTGTTTTGTATAATAGTTTCGGGATTTTCTGCTTTATCTTTTTTTTGTTCCAGTAATTTCTCAGGCTCATCATCGACCACAGTTATTTTTTTTAAAAAGACTTTTCCAAAAGAAAATCGAATAATTTTTTTTTCATCCTCAATTTGTACAATATGCAAGTTGGGAACAGGAACATTTGGGAATCGATTACTTTGTCTAAATTTCACAGTTTTTACTGGTGACAATATTTCATCTCCAGGTCCAAAGTGACTTACCTGAAATTGATGTATTTTTAAATCACTTTGAGGAAGTTCTAAATAATAGTACAAATTATCCCCTTGACGAATAAATGAATCACTTGAAAATAAAATGCGCAAAGCCGGCATTTTTTCTATTTCACAATCCCGGCAGCCAATTTTAAGTTTTTGCTCCTGAATCAGAAAATAATCTTGCTGATCAAGATCATCATCCAACTTCATTAAGGCATTTTTTCTTTCAGTTTCATTGATTGTCAGAGACAGGCGAATTCGCTGATCTCTTTGCTGGACTTTAAAGTTAGTAAATGTTGATTTTGGAATTACTTCCGGAAGATTGTGAGGAGAAGTCCGTAAACCGCATGAGACCAGCCATCCGCAGCAAAACAAAAAGGAAAAGAAATAAAATTTCCCTAAATTAAAAGTGAAGAAATAATTCATGGATCAATAGCCATGTTCTAAATCAACTGTGTTCAGCAGTTGACGACCGGAAACAGCCCGTCTGTAATTTTCAAGTATTTGCGGTGCAACTGACTCAGCGGGCGTGGCGCTTGAGTTGTGAGGTGTGATTAAAATATTCTCATGCTTACGGAAAGGATGCTCTTTAGGAAGAGGTTCTGTCCGGAACACATCAAGACAAGCTCCCGAAAGCTGTCCTCCATCCAGTAATGCAATCAGGTCCTCATCTACGAGTGTTTGCCCCCGTCCCACATTGATCAAGTATGCCCCGCGTTTGAGTTGTGATAATGTTTCTATATTTAATAAATCCCGAGTTTCTGTTGTGTGAGGGAGCAAATTAATCAGATAATCCGTTTGTTTTAAAATTGCAGAAAAACCTTTTTTCCCAGAAAAAGACTCAACTTCTTTAACCTGTTTTTTTCTTCTACTCCACCCTGAAACTTTAAAGTCCATGAGTAAAAATACTTTTGCTGCAGCCAGTCCCAGGTATCCCAAACCAAGAATGCCAATTTGATTACCCGGATGTGAATGACATACTGCGGTGCCCCATGCACTGAATTCTGGGTTTTTCGCATATTCCAGTAACTGACGCCGCTGAAGAAGTACTACTGTCAGTAAATACTCGCTCATCCACTTAGCCATCGTTGTATCCATCAAACGTACAAGAGGGACTCCTGCAGGCAGTTGCTTGTCTGCCAGCAGTGCATCGGCACCATGTCCATATGATGAGATAGCTTTCAAGTTTGGGTAATTTCTCAACAGACCTTCCGGATGTTTCCAGACTACTGCAAACTCAACCTCATCCTGATTATGTACATTCTCAGAACCAATTTCTATTTTCAATCCGGAATCAAGTGACTGCAGTGCAGAACACAAAGATTGAGGCTGCATTGAGTCCGGTATACAAATTAGCAAAGACATTCAACACTAAGGTTAAAGTAATAATTCAAAATATTTTCAGAGATACTTACTTTAAAACAAATACAGGTTTTATTTCACTCATAACTACAGTCAGCTTATTCTTCTCATTGTTGAGTTTTATCATGTTGGAAACCCAACTTAAGACCGTTTTTGCTGTCTCAGACGGAAAGCCTAGTTTTCCGCAAATGGAAGTGAGCATTTTTACTTCGGATGTTTTTATCTTTCCATCCGCGGCAATTACCATTCCCAGAAAGAAGAAAAAATGTCCCGCATAATCTCGATCACTAAGTAATTCGCCTAATTCCACAGTTTCACGGATCAGTTCGCTTCGAACCTTTTCGCTCTCGACCATCATTATCGCATCTTTGAAAAAACCTTTTTCCTCTGGGGCTAGCTGCTTGTCCACAATCAAAATATTTACAATTGCCCGAGCCAGCCAATTTTTTCCTTCATCACTGATATTTGTTAAATATTCCGGAATTAACCGAAATTCTGCGATTGATTTAATTCTTCCCTCCATAGTCACATCTCCATGAAACAGATTAGTTTATCAAGAATGTTGTTCATCTTGAATCCACGTAATTTACACCTTCCAAAAAACATTAACGGCCCAAAAACTAGACTTAAATGCTGTTACTCAGCATCGCAAAGGCCAAGCATCTTGTCAAGAATGTCTTGACCCTGTTAGCAAAAAGGAGCCTTTTAAATTGAATAAATTAAACAATGATTAATTTTAGTAAAACTCTTAGCAGTATTTACCATGTCCTCATCCCCTGATCAAATTAAAGAAGAACTCCTGCATATCGAAATTGCAGTCGAGTTGGATCAGGGAAAAAGCACTAATGAAGTGGCCGAAAAATTTGGAATCAAATTATTGGTTGTAAAAGCCATAGCAAAAATAATTGCGGCTGATCAGCCGCAAACAAAAACCGTTAAGAGCAGACGTTTTTCTGAAGCAGAACGGGAAGTTCTGGTTGGAAGAATTGAAGCAGGTGAAACTGTAGAAGATATAGGGGCGGAAGCTGGAGTTACTGAAAATACATTGCGCCGTTGGTGTAAACTGCGTGGAATAACACCTCCCAGAATACTTGAACAAATCAGTATTGCTGAACAGCGTGAAATTAGGGAATTGCTGGAAGAACAGGTTTGGCAGGATATTGCTCAAGCTTATAACGTTAGCCGTGATGCAATTGAAGAACTGAAAGAACCTGCGCATCGACAACTCGATACAGAAACTCTAAGTTATTTGTTTGAACTGCTTCGAGAACAACCTGCTGCTGCTTCTAAAAAACTTTGTGGGATTGCGAAGGAAGCCGGTTTGGATATCCCTGAAAATGCTGTGAGTTCTTACAGGAAACGGCTTAAATCATTAAACATTATTTAGGAACCAAGCTGGTTTTGCTGGTCGTCCATGCTCCTCAGGAGAGCTGCAATTTCGTTAAGTTCACGAATTTGAGGCAATTCTGTTTTACCTTTAACTGCAGACGACTGATTAAATGAATGTGTGGAATTTTCACTGCCATCTTTTCCATCATCATTTCCGAAGTTTAGAGTATCAGCTTTCCAAGTACGGACGATTTTGATAACCGCTTCACTGCGTAAACCTTTCAGCATAGTAATAACGTCAGAAACACCTATACGCTTCTGCTGATCTACTTGAAGGCGAACTCCGTTTTCAGTACTCATTTCTCAGTTTTGTAATTGTTGTGACAATAACACGTCTCCTGTCTAATTATCACTCGCAAAGTTCATACCACAATTCTTGCTCTAATTTTCTATTCCTCCTTCTCGACAAAAGTTAAGCTAATCCGGTTTGGTCAAATTCTTACTTCTAATTCAGTTTTTGATTTCCGAGAATTTCTATTTTTCCTCTTCGTTCAAAAGACTGAAATCAAGGCAGGCAACTTTGCGGACATGCATATTGATCTTTAAATTTAGCAATTGATGAAATCATTTCACCGGAAGATTCACCGGATTCATGGTCTTTCCCGGACATTCTCAGAATCAGCTTACGCTGTTTTGACGGCAGCAAATAACTGCTCACAATATTTTGAATGTCTTCCGGCGTAAGTTTTTCCAAGGCTTTAATGCCCCTGCTGTTTTTATCAAATTCTGCATTTCGATCAAAGGCAATCGTAAAGAGTCGACCAGCTTCACCTGTTACAGATGTGCTCTTTTGTAATTTACTGTGGAGAACAGATTTTTTAATTTTGTTTAGTTCTTGATCGGTGAGATTTTTTAATGAACTATAGAACTTTTCAAGGAAAGCCTCCATCCTTTGCTCCAACGTTTCAGTATTGTATTCTCCTGACTGTATGATAAAGATCAACCCCAATGTTTTTTTAAGAACAGTCATTCCAGAATTGACTATGTAACCCAACTGCTGACTGGTACGTAATTCATTATAAAACTGCGGCTGCATTAAATTGTCAATCACCATCAATGCCGCCTGTAGTTTTGGACTACGCTGTCCAACCTGAACATCTGTCACCAAAGCTGAATTTTCGACCTGCATTTTACGAGTGAAGGTATGGGATTTTCCTTGAGGCAATTGACGGACACTTCCCAGAAATCGATTAACTTCCGGTAAAATTTTTCCGCCCAGTTTTTCACGAAGAACTTTAGCAGCTTCACGCACAGTTTCTGCACGTAGATTCCCATAAGCGAAGCCTTCTATAAAAAGGCGGTCATATATTTTTTTTGCAAATTTATTTACATCATGCAGACGTATTTTTTTTATTTCTTTTTCATAATCCATAATCGAAAACTTTTTGCCTTCCAGCAGTAAACTCCGAAAATAAAAAGCTTGTTGATAAGGCTGCTGAAAATGGAAATTCCGGTAGCGGCGCAGACGAGCCTCCTTGAGAGTGTTAAACGTTTTTTTATCTATTGTGATTGTTTTCAAACGGCCCGCAACTTTTTTGACCAATTCCTGAATCCTGTCTGAATAACCGCTGAAAGTGAGATTTATTCCCTTTTTGTCTACATTGATTCCATATTCTAAGCCTGCCAGACTTACAGGATAACCAAATTCATTAAGCCCTTCACGTACGGCATCCGTATAAAGTTGTGACAAAACTGCATTTCGCGGTGATGAATAAACATGCGGAGAATGAATCCGGAACATCAAATTTGCTTTTGGAGTATCGAAACGAAAATCCTGCTGAAACCAAATTTTTCCAAACTCATCATCCTGTATTGTTTCCGGGTTCCCCAATGCGTGTTTACGCAAAAGTTCACGTAAAGCCGCTAAATCTGTTTCCGGCTTAAATTCTGCTGAAGTCAACAATTCATCCAACGACTTCCACAGCTTTCCCTGCAGGGGTTTTAAACGGTTCAGCACTTCGGGACTAAGTCCATCCTGCTGCAGTCCCACAACTGATTGGTGAGTAAGCTGTACGGTGCCCTCAAAAGGTAATACTCCCAGGTTTTCCGGCAAGAACGGATTTGGTTCCGGAAGCTTCAATGCAGAAAGTTTTTTTGAGTTACGCCAATTTTTAACCCATTTTGGATTACTGTATGTCAGTGAGTACTCAACACCGTAATACTCTTCTTTTTCAGTTGTCTTGACATCCCTCGCAGCCAAAATGGCCAGCATATTTTCCGGAGTCAAACTGTAAAGCATACTGTCAAAAATGCGTGGTTTGAATTCAGTAATAATGTAAGGATCAACTTCTAACTTACGCATAGGGTAATACATCATCAGCGTGGAAAATACATTGACAAGGGAGGTCCCCTCAGGCTTTTCGGCAAACTTGTAATCTATCTCGGACATCAGTTTCACCTCTTCATAAATGTAACGTGGCAATCCCGTTTCCCGCAACAGGCGCAAATACTGAAAAACACGCCGGATGACTTTTGTGTAGTTCCGGAGACCTTTTGGTGTAAGCTGAATTTTAACATCAAAACTCGAAAATGATTTATTGGAATCTCCTCCTCCGGCAGACAATCCGGCCGCCAGGTTTTCCCGTTTTAACAGCGAAAGCAAACTGCCTTTGCCTTCATGTCCCAGCAGAAAACCCAGCATACCGAGGGGCTGACTTTTGTAGTAATGAAGTGTACGTGACAATGGAAACATCAATGTCAGCGAGCGTGAATCTTTGATGGTTTTAATACGCATCAA
>JYMV01022201.1_pt1 | contig 18130 bp, 14 predicted proteins | sample 338911 | NCBI WGS metagenome assembly JYMV01 (sample SAMN03354496, study PRJNA234377) | hydrothermal vent metagenome | biome: Deep sea; feature: Hydrothermal plumes at the Eastern Lau Spreading Center, Western Pacific Ocean; material: Seawater | place: Tonga | collected 2009 | depth 2000 m m
CGACTTCCATAATTCCTTTAAAAGCGCCATGAAACATAACGGTTTCGTACACAGGTATATCATTTAAAAACTCTTTCTTCTTTACATCTTCCAAAATCGCCATTAGCGTTACACGATCTATTAATTTATCGTCTTTAAATTCTGAAAAAGAATTAATTAGCTCGATATTTTCCATATCAAAAACAGGTTAAAATGTTATCATCACTTTTGCTTCTACAATATCTGCGTATTTCAACACAGCTTCCTTATTTACAGTTACTTTACCTTTACCAACCGGCTTAGGTTCTCTTGCCTTCCAACGCAATGTAATTTCTTCTTCATTAGCATCTTCTAGCTTTGCTTCGAAATCTTGCTCTACTGTTTTCACGCTTAATTTTCTACCGATATTTTTTTTGTATTGTCTTGGCAATGCTAAAGCAGATGCCGCACCGGCAGAAGTTACTTCTAAAGAAAAATCTTGTTCGTCTCGATCTAAATTGTGTTCAATTTTACGACTCACATCAATACAATCGTTAACAGAAACTCCTTTATCTCCATCGATCACCACTAAAATTTGGTTATCGCCCTTAATCTCAAACTCAATTAAAAATAAGGATGGGTTTTCTTCTAAAGCTTCTTCAATTAATCGTTGTACTTTTTCTTTTAGCATGAAAACATTTATAAAAAGAGGGGACTTTATGTCCCCTCAAATTAATCTTTAACTTCTGATTGCAAATATAGTAATATTTTTTGAGTTTAGAAATCTGATTCTGAACTAAATTATTCGTAACTTTAATATATAGGTAAAACAACCAATTAAATTCATTTAAAATGAAAAAAATTTTAGTCCCAACAGATTTTTCAGAACAAGCACAAAACGCGCTTGAAGTCGCTGCTCAATTAGCAAAAAAGTACGATAGTGAAATTTACCTTTTGCATATGTTAGAGCTACCAACGCAGCTTATTGATGCTGCATCGGGAACCAGTAATCAGGTACCGGAAGCGATCTATTTTATGAAAAAAGCTCACGAAAAGTTTGAAGATGTAAAGAAGAAAGAGTTTTTAAATGATATACCTGTGTACGAAACCGTTATGTTTCATGGCGCTTTTAAAGGAATTATGGAAGTCGTAATGGGCTCTCATGGAGCGACCGGATTTAAAGAAGTTTTTATCGGATCTAATACAGAAAAAGTAGTTAGAAATTCTGAAATCCCGGTATTAGTCATTAAAGAGAAAAAGTCGATTTTTGATGTTACCGACTTTGTATTTGCTTGTGATTTTGTTCCGCACGTAAAAAATTCTTTTTTAGAAGCTACAAAATTTGCGGAAGCCATTGATGCTAAAATGCATTTGGTTTACATAAATACTGCCAACAAGTTTAAGACTTCTGAATATTTAGACAAAAAGATGAAAAAGTTTTTAGAAGATGTTGAATTTTCTAACTACACGCTTAATGTTTATAATGCAGAATCTATTGAAAAAGGGATTTTAAAATTTACCGCAGCAATGAAAGCCGGATTAATAGGCATTAGTACTCACGGCCGTAAAGGTCTTGCGCACTTTTTAAATGGAAGCGTAAGTGAAGACTTGGTTAACCACTCTAAAAAACCGGTGATCACCTTTAAAATATCATAAGCGCTTCTCGAAGCCCAGCTTCTAAACATTTCCAAAAGTAGTTCCAGAAAGATTTTGTTTGATCTCTTTGTACTGCTTTTGGATTTTTTGTTGTTTCACCGTTCTTTTTCGAATTTTTCTTTACTATAAGATTTGCTAAAGCACTCAGAATAGTATTTTTATCGTCGCTATCTTTTTTAAGCACTTCTACTTTAAAATTTTCATAAGCGATCTGCAACTCTCCACTAGCTTGCGTAGCATTACCTCTAAAATTAAAATAAAGCTCACTCACTTCACCTTCTGTTCTCATACCAAACGCAGGTACAAAAAATGAATTAATTGAACTTTCTGGAATATTAAAAGTTTGCCCTTTGATGGTAAACACATCATTTTTATCGTTAATTTTGAAATCCCAATCGACATCAAAATTCGATTTTCCCATAAATTTTGTTTGAATATCAACGTGGGTTTCAGGAAAGTCTTTTCGATCTAAATTTATATTGGTTACATTATACATACTTAAATTCAAGTTGTCGAAGAATATTCTACCGGGCGCTCTATTTTTATTGATCATTTCTTGATAATCCAAGTGCGTATTTTTTACTTTCAAGCTATCGATAGCTAATTTCAGCTTCATTTCACGAAGCATTTTGCTATACATATCTTTTTTACGCACATCATCCTTAACCGTTTTATCTCGATAGATCCAAAAATCTATACTATCTAACTCAATATAGTTTGCGGTAAATTGAGGCTGATCTTCTTGAAACTTAAGGTCATAATTATTGATCGTTAATTGCTTCAAGTTTAAATTCATCAAATCTTTTTCGTAGGGTATAACCTCTATATAATCTTCTTTTGAAAGTTTAGGTTTATAGTCGATATTTTTTAAAACTAATTTAGACGGATCAAGTTCAATATATTTTACCGCAAGATCCTGTAACTGATTTAAGGTATAATCTACTTGAGAAATTTCAACTTTGAAGTCTTTATAATTAAACGGGATCTTCGACTTTATAGTTTCATTATTTAAACCTACAGAGTCTATAGAAATTTTAAAATTTTCAGCCGTTAAAAACTTTAGAGAATCTTGTCGATAGATTAAACTTCCATTCAACTCAACCTTCTTAACAACAACGTTTTTATTGAATTTCTTTGAAGATGAATTTTCTGAAGAGTCTTTTTCTTTGTTCTGCTGAATATTGACTACCGCATCATCAATTAATAGTCTGTCGATTTCAATTTTATCATTCACTAAAAATTGATAATAACTAAACCCGCTAATTTGTGCTTTATCAGATTTGATTACTGAATTGTTTTTTTGATACGTGGGCTGTTTTACCTCTAGCTTTCCACTCCATAAACTCACATCGACTTCTTCAAAATCAATCTCCTTGGCTAAAGCTTTTTCAACTTTATTAGTTGCAATAGATTGCCCTACAAAATAAGCAATAACAAGAATTAAAATAACAGAAATAAATATGATTAGCTTCTTCACAAACAGATGATTTTAAGACCTAATTTATTACATTTCACAATGAAGAATTTACCTTTTAAGAGTTTTTAACTTAAAAAGATATAAAGGACTTTTACCACTAGTTAAATTTGCGCTAAATAACTTTAAAGATACATTTTGAAGACGTCTTTCTATTATATTTGCAATAAAGCCAATAATTACTCAAAATGCTCGCTAAATTCTTCATATTCATTCTTTTTATAGTTGCTGAAATCGCTCTAGGCGTTTACAGTTTAGCTATTAGCGAAAGTTTATTAGCAAGATTTTTATTTTTTATACTGAGTGCTATTATTGTTTGTGCAGCGGTTGTAAAACTTTCTAACAAATTACTTCCCGACGATGACCGCAGAAGAAAAAAAGTAGTGAAGAAAAAAGCAAAAGTAGAAGAAGTTGCAGAATAGGTATATTTGCCAAAATTCACCAATAGATATTTATGAATATTACTTGTATCTCTGATACGCATAACCTTCACGAAAGATTAGTTTTACCAAAAAACGGAGACGTAATTATACACGCCGGAGATTTTACGGAAGCCGGAACCAAAAGAGAAGCTAAAGCATTTTTTAAGTGGTTTTCAAAATTACCTTTTGACTATAAAATCTGCATAGCAGGTAATCACGATTTCTATCTTGAAAATTTATCTAAAGAAGAACTGAATGAAATCATTCCAAAGGATGTTCATTATCTAAATGACGAAAGCATTTCAATTAACGGTTGTAATTTTTTCGGCTCCCCTTACATCCCATCAACATATAACTGGGCATTTACTAAAACCCATATAGAAATCGAAGAACATTGGAAGAAAATACCTCAGAATACCGATGTTTTAATCACGCATACGCCACCAAAAGGAATTTTAGATCAATCCAACCAACAAAATGAAATTGGATGTTCATTTTTAAGAAAAGAGGTTGAATTAAAAAAACCAAAAATTCACATTTTTGGCCATTTACACGAAAATTACGGCAGCGTAAAACTCAACGAAACCTTATTTATCAATGCAACATCATTTATAAATGATTTAAAAATCACAAATAATCCGATACGTGTAAATTTATCCGATTAATGTGAAATTTTCCCAAACAGTAGTTAATAATTTATTAATCAACATTTTATTAAAATTTTTTTAAGAATTAATCAATTAAATTTATAGTGTTCAAAAAAATTACACTATGAAAACTACTTATAATAACAACGCCATTTTACAAGAGATGAATAATTTGATTCGTTTTAGCTGTTCACAGTCTTCACCGAAACTTCAAAAATTTCAAGAAGCGTTAATAAAAAAGCACTTTGGTGCTTTAGAAGTAAGTAACGATGTGAACAATAATGAAATTCATTTAAAACTTATGGTAAAAAAAGGGCAATACACTAATGTTGTCGTTCAATACTCAAGTTATGAAGATTTTTTAAAATCTTGCCTAGAAGATGATCTTGGAAATTTGAGCTTTTACCAAAATATGCTTACATTTTATAATACTAGTGCTGCGTAGCTCATAGATTAACCCCATATAAAAAACCCGATTCTGAATATTTTGAATCGGGTTTCTCTTTTTGTTAAAATTTATAAAAATAAAAAATCCCAACCTTATAAGATTGGAATTTTACTTGTTGGCCTACTAGGGCTCGAACCTAGACTCTTCTGGACCAAAACCAGACGTGTTGCCAGTTACACCATAGGCCAATTGCGTAATGCGGATGCAAATTTAAAACATTCTTTTAATCTTCCAAACAATTTTGAAAAAATTTTGCTTAAAATATTTTTCATCTAGAAACGTTGGTATTACATTCGGCATTTATTTTTAAATTCGCCAGTGATTTTAAAGATCTTAATAGCGCTATATGAAAAATTTTGACTTTCAGAAGTGGAATAAAATTTTAGGGTGGTTTGTATTTGTTATTGCCTTACTTACTTACATGTTAACTGTAGAGCCTACAGCTAGCTTTTGGGATGCGGGAGAATACATTTCGACCTCATCAAAATTACAAGTAGGTCACCCGCCCGGAGCACCACTTTTTCAAATGATGGGTGCATTCTTCTCTACTTTTGCTTCCGATGCAGATCAAATAGCGCTAATGGTAAATTTAGTATCAGGCTTTAGCAGTGCATTTACCATACTGTTTATGTTTTGGTCGATTACCATTTTGGTAAGAAAAATTGCCGGTCACGAAGACACCTTAACTACCGGAAGTAAAATTGCAGTGTTAGGAAGCGGTTTAGTAGGATCTTTAGCTTTCGCATTTACTGATAGTTTCTGGTTTAGTGCTGTTGAAGCAGAAGTTTATGCAATGGCAAGCTTTTTAATGGCTGTGCTTTTTTACGTCGGTTTACTTTGGGAAAGAGATATGTTTAAACCAAGAGGTAACCGCTGGCTTATACTAATTGCCTTTATTATTGGTCTATCGTTCGGGGTTCACTTTATGGCGCTACTTACCATACCTGCCATCGGATTTTTATATTACTTTAAAAACATCGAAAAGATCACGATTAAAAATTTCATTTTAGCAAATGTAATTGTAGTAGCCATCTTGATGTTTATCTTCAAACTTTTACTTCCATATAGTTTAACGTTTTTTGCGGTTGCTGAAGTTTTCTTTGTAAACTCTATTGGTTTACCGTTTAACTCCGGTACAATTATCGCCGCCTTAGCACTAATCGCTTTGTTTTATTTTGGGTTGAAGTACACTCGAAATAAAAACTATATTCACGCCAACACGCTTCTTTTATGTGTGTTATTCATTTTTGTAGGATTCTCTAGCTGGATCATGCTTCCTATTCGCTCAAACGCAAACACTACTATTAATGAAAATAGCCCAAATAACGCTAGAGAACTTTTAGCTTACTATAACAGAGAACAATACCCTGAAACAAAACTATTTTACGGTCCGCAATTTACCGATATCTACGGCGGCTTAGATGAGAACAATCCTTATATCGACGATAAGCCGAAGTATGAGGAAGATGAAAAAACCGGTAAATATGTAATTGTTAACCAATGGAAGAACGCAAAACAAAATTCAAGCGCAGAACATAAAACTTTCTTACCACGAATGTGGAGCACGGATCATATTGCTAATTATATGCAGTATACGGGTGCTATCGATTTTACAATTAAGCCGGAATACCAGCAAGAAGAACAACTTATCCAGACCGTAAATGAGTTTAGAAGAGCTTATTCACAAGGTCAGATCTCTAACGAGGACTATGCAGGTTTTCTTCAGCAATTCGCTCCATACATTAATGTTGAAAAACCTTCAACCTCATCGAATTTCCGATACTTATTTCAATACCAAATGGGCTATATGTATTGGCGTTATTTTATGTGGAATTTTGTAGGACGCCAAGATGATGTACAAGGTCACGGAGATATGCACGGTAATTGGTTAAGCGGAATAGATTTTATCGATGAAATTTTTAGAGGATCGCAAGATAATCTGCCAAGTGATGTAGAAAACAATAAAGGAAGAAATACCTACTACTTTTTACCTCTACTTTTAGGGTTAATTGGTTTATTCTTTCATTTAAATAAAGATAACAAAAGCTTTTGGGTACTTTTAGTTTTCTTCTTGTTTACAGGAATAGCACTTAAAATCTACTTAAATGAACGACCTTTTGAACCTCGAGAGAGAGATTATGCACTTGTAGGTTCTTTTTATGTATTTGCAATTTGGATTGGCTTTGGTGTTTATGCTATTTATCATAAACTTAAACAATACCTAACCCCAAAAATAATCGCTCCGTTAGTCACGGTGGTTTGCTTATTTGCCGTACCGGGAATATTGATTGCTAATAACTGGGACGATCACGACAGGTCTAATAAAAGAACTGCTACTTCAATGGCAAAAATGTATTTAGATTCTGTCGACGAAAATGCAATTTTATTCACCATTGGTGATAACGATACCTTCGCACTTTGGTACGCTCAAGAAATTGAAGGTTACCGTACCGATGTTCGTGTGATCAATACTTCACTTTTTGCAACCGATTGGTACATCGACCAAATGAAACGTGCCGCATATAAGAGCACTCCGGTTAAGACAACTTTAGAGCACGAAAATTACAGTTACGGCACAAATGATTATGTAAGATATTATAAAGATCCAAGAGTAAGAGATACGATGCTTATAGACAACTGGATCAAGTATATAAAAAGTGACGACCCGAGTACAAAGGTCGAAATGCAGAATAATCAAATGATCAATACTTTTCCTACAAAACACGTTAGACTACCGGTAAGTGCTTCAAACGCTATAGAAAGTGGTATTGTAAAAGAGGAAGACAGAGATAAAATTGTGCCTTATATCGATATAAATATAAACTCAGAAGCAGTTTACAAAAACAGACTTCTTATGTTTGATGTCGTAGCTAATACAGAGTGGAAACGTCCTGTTTATTTTACCGGTGGAAGTTTTAATGACTCCGATTATTTATGGATGAAAGATTATCTTCAGTTAGATGGTGTTTGTTACAAACTCGTACCTATAAAAACTGAGATAGACCCTAGAGCTCCTTACGACATGGGAAGAATCGATACCGATAAGATGTACGATATCGTCATGGATTGGGATTGGGGTAACTCAGGTGATGAGAACTTATACTACGACCCAGAAACTCGTAAAAACTCTATTACTTACAGAGGTAATATGGCACGTTTAGTAGAAGAATTACTTGCTGAAAGAGATACCGTTCGAGCTAAAAAAGTTCTAGATCTAGGTATGGAAAAAATGCCGGTCGATAAATTTGGTTACTACACCTTATTAGAACCTTTTATTCAAGGCTATTATGAAGTTGGTGAGCCAGATACAGCTAGAAAAGTTTGGGAGCAAGTCGCTACTAAATATCATGAGAATTTAGAATATTTTAGTCAATTGTCTTTAGAAGAGCAATACAGATTGGGTGATGAAATTATTACGAATATTGAAAGATACAGAAGCTTGGTAGATATCTTAATTATTCAGCAAGACGAGAAGTTAATGCGTGCGAAAGCTGAAGAATTTAATAATTACCTTAAAAAGTTCAAACATTTTTATGATGCTGAAGAAGGTTTTAACGAAGACGAACCTTTAGATGAAGCAATAGATGAATCTGAACCGGATATTGACGGGCTACAAAATGAATTGATGCAACCTACTACTATAGATACTACTTCACAACCTAATTTATAAGTTGTGAAGTGGTTTAATAGATTCGTATTCATTTTAAAAAAAATTTATCCCAACCGAATTTGGAATATTTCTTCCAAAGACAAAACCCTTTATTTAACTTTTGACGACGGACCAATACCCGAAGTTACCCCTTGGGTTTTAGAAACACTTGCCCAATATCAAGCAAAAGCTACGTTTTTTTGTATTGGTGATAATATTAAAAAGAATCCTGAGACTTTAAAACAAGTGATTACTGAAGGACATAAAATTGGCAATCACACTTATCACCATTTAAACAGCTATAAAACTTCAACCGAAGCATATTTAGAAAATGTTTTAGCTTTTGAAAAGCTGGGAGTTTCAACAAATCTTTTTAGACCTCCTTATGGTAAATGTAAATCTTCTCAAGCCAAGAAAATTTTAGAACGTGGTTATAAAATTGTGATGTGGGATGTGATTAGTGAAGACTACGATAAAAATATAAGCAAAGAGAAATGTCTAAACACCGTATTATCGCAAGCTAAAAACGGAAGTATTATTATCTTTCACGATAGTTTAAAAGCAGAAAAAAAACTTCGGTATGCGTTACCAAAGGTCTTAGAGTATTTCAATAATAAAGGTTTCAACTTTAAATCTATTCCTGAAAATATTGCTGAATCGAATGCATAATTTCATCAGCTTTTTGAGTATTGCTGTCTCTCCAGATCATTTCTTCATCTTTGTATAATACATAAGTCGGAAAATTACTAATACGCAAAGCCTCGGTTAATTTTTTGTTTTTTTCAGTATCAATCTTGATCACCTTCGCTCTATTCTTTAAAGCTTCAGCAATAGCATTTAAATCTTCATTTAAAACCGATTGATTATTTTCCGAAGAATAAAAACTGAATAATACATATTCTGAAGAGCTTATGAGATCACCAAATTTTGACATAAAATTTATTATTTAAAGCTCAATTTAAATAAGCATTACACAAGCAGCAAAACTTTTAGAGTATATTAATAAAATTAATCTAACGTTAAACTCAAAGAATAGACTCTAATACTATTTCGAGGTGTTCCTGTATTTGAAATGGTTTGCCCGTAAATTCTCACATAATCACCCGGGTTTAAAGTAACTTTACCACTAAGAGGGATCGCTCTAACTAAATAATCTCCCGTTGATGCATTACCAGAACTACCTACCTCTTCATAAATTTCTGTACCTAAAGGAACTCCTTGACTCACTCCCGCGCTATTAAATCTCTGTATGTAAAAAGCATGAACCGTAGCTGAACCGTTTGTGGTCGTCGGCTCATAAGCAACATTACCACTAACTTGAAACGTTCTTGCTTCTTTTCCTTCATATTCTAATACATTATCACCAGAGGTTACCGCAGGTGCAGCATTAGCAAATCTGAACATTTGCCCTGCATCAATCAAAGCATCTAATGGAGTTGCAGAAGCAATACTAAATGTAGGGTTGCTTGTTGTAGAATTTCTTTGAATATAAATATTACCAGATGCGTTATTGTCTGATTCTCTTGGAATTCCTATACAATCTACTTCCCAATCATTTGTAAAATTAAAACCATTATAAGTCCCAGCTCCAGTGTAAGGGTCTACATAATCACCTGCTCCGGCAAAAACAACACCTTTCATCGTTCCATTGGTAACAGTAGGGTTGCTACTAACATCAAAACCTGTTGCTCCAGATGGCACTGTTGTAAAGCCACTTACTTTTTGCACAAAACTAAAAGTACCCGTAAAAGTTTCGAAAGTACCAGAATTGCTCGATTGCCAACCCATATTATTTAAAAGAAGATTTCCAATATTATTATATGTAATTCCATCGGTATTATTCACAAATTGCATTACATTAAAAAATACCAAACCGTAGGTTGAAACTGTTCCTATAGAATTGAAACCATTAACTATCACACTTTGCGCAATTAAACTGTTAGAAACAGACGCAGAAAGATTAAAAAGATCTCCTGTACCAGAATTATTAAAAGTTATATTTCTAAAGCTCGCATTAGTAGCTCCCGTAAATAAAGCCCCGGACCCTGTATAATTAATAATATCTTCATTGGTATCTTTACCTATTAGATAAGCTCCATTTACATTTATAGAATTGCTGGTAGATATTAAGCCGTTAACTTCATAAAGCGTATTTTCATCTAAAGTAATAGTACCGCCACTAGCCGTAGGAAAATCGTCTACAGATTTAACGATCACATAATTCTCTCTAGAATTTATGTCTGTTAAAAGCAACTTCCAATCTGGAGTTTCAGTTGTTCCTTTATTAAAATAATATCCATCTAAATCTGTATCATAAACGAGTAAAGAAGGTGCAGGGTCTACAATTGCTTCAATTTCTGTAGTGGTCATTCTAGGAATAAGCAATCCGGAAGTTGTACTTTCAATTTCTAATGCTGAAGAAGCATCTGGATTTGTAGTATTAATCCCTACTTGACCAAAGCTTGAATAGCTGCAAAATATCAAGCAAAGAATTAATAACAGAGGTAAATTTTTTTTCATAATCGCAAGGTTTTGCTTAAAGTTAAAAATTCACCGAATGAACATGTGTATAAATTTCGTTAAAATACACATAATCAAGATTATCGACATTCTTAACTTGATAAAAGCTTGCGGAAAAATATTATAAATCGATAGTAAATCGTTTAAATTAATTAGCCACTAGATTCATCGAAACGGTTAAAAGATTTCCGGTCCCTGTAAATCTTTCAGCCCAAATTTCAATATAACCATCTGGTTCAAGTAAAAGTGACCCGTTAAAGCTTACTGCTCCTACATCAAAATCTGCTGCCCCAAAATACACTTTAGTTTCTTCTACAACAGTTGGAGTAGCATCACCTGGATTTCCTTTAGCTAAATAGAAAATAAATATGGTGTTGGTATTTACCCCAGAAGCTTGAAAAGACACAGAAGCGTTGATCTTAAATCGACGGTCTTTACTCCCGGTATAAACTAAACGGTTATCGATTTGATTACCTAAACCATCATCCCCCGCTGAAAATCTAAAAAGATCGTCTGAAGTTGTAGTACCAAATAATTTAGTAGGAGTTCCATTGGAAGCAAAAGTGGTTACAAAACCAGAACCAATTGCTGCATCTAAACTTAGATCTCCGGTGGCAGAATTATCAGCCTCTTGTGTGATCCCGGGACTATTTATTTGCCAATCATTCGTGAAATTATAACCTATATAAGAGCCGGTCGTATATGGGTTTACTCTTATGCCATCACCATCAAAAGTAACACTGCTAATTACCCCAGAACGGTTAACAGTCGGGTTTGCACTTACATCTAAACCAACTTCGCCGCTATCGGCAATTACTCGACCACTTTCAAATTGCACATCGGTAAAATCTCCTGATAGTGTTTGATAGGTTCCGGAGTTAGATGCATCCCAATACGACAAATTAAAAAAATAGGATAAAATGTCGGATGAAGTTAAACCGTCACTGTTATTTATAAATTGTGTTATACTAAAAAAAACAGTTCTTAAATTACTTAAACTCCCAACACTACTAGCCCCGGAAAGAATGGTATTATTGATCACCAAACTCTGGGTCTGATCTCCTGAAATATTGAAAATACTATTTCCGTTGCCGTTTAAATGTAAGTTTCTAATACTTCCGCTAGAGGAAGTACTCTTAAATAGAGCTTGCCCGGTGTTATTTACCAATACATCTTCATTGGTATCTTCACCTATTAAATATGCGCCATTCATATCTATAGGAAAATCGATACTCACCGTACCATTAAATTCATATAAAACATCTTCAGTCAAAAGATAAGTGCTCCCGCCGCCATTAGTAAGCTCTTCAGCTAAATCTGCTGTAGATTTTACTAATTTATGGTTATCTCTTATATCTTCTGAAGAAAGTAAAGGAATCCAATTTGGGATAGTTTCATCACCATTATTAAAAAAATAATTATTGAGATCGGTATCAAAAACTAATAATGAAGCTGCAGGAGAATCGATTGCTGCGCGTTGTGAAGTACTCATTCTTGGGATAAGCATTCCTGCTTCAGTGCTTTGTATATCTAATGCAGAAGATGCATCGGGATTTGTAGTATTTATTCCCACTTGGGCAAATAAACCAAAAGAGAATAAAAACACAATGTGGGGTAGTAGTTTTTTCATGACTAAGAATTGATATATTACTATTTTCTTCTTAGTATAAAGCAACAACTATATATCTAAAACCATTTAGTTTTTCGACGAATGGTAGTTTTCTATCGGCGAATGACGCAAATGAATTATAATTTTTAAATTATATCTAAAACAGTTAGTTAACAAGAAGATTCATTGTTGCTACACTAATATAGGCAGAACTACCACCTCCAGAATCTGCATTACGCTCTACCCAAACCTCTATAAAATCACCTTCAAATAATTCTACCGAACCGTTTACAGGAACGGTAACAATATCACCGGTACCGGAAGAAATAACATAAGATTTGGTATCTTGTAAAACTGTAGCAGTAGCATCACCAGAATTTCCTTTAGCAATATAAAATGCTAGAATAGTATTATTTGCATTAGCGAAAAATGATATAGTTGCAGAGGCTCTAAAATAACGTGTCTGTGTTCCCGTGTAAACTAATCTATTATTACCACTAGCAGTAAAGTTCGCCAAGTCTGATGCTGTTGTTGTACCCGTAATCTTCTTTCTTGTAGCCACTCCTTTGGTAGAAAAAGTAGTTTGTGGACCATTATCGTAGTCTGTAGAGGTAATATTCATCGCTCCCCGCGCACCGCTGTAAGCTTCATCTAAAGTTCGTGTCCACTCAGGGTCTTCCGGAGTTCCTGAGTTATATTCATAGTTTCCTTCATCGGTGTCGAATACCATTAGATTTGTGGCAGGATTCGTAATAGCTTGTTTTTCAGCAGTACTCATTCTAGGAATCAAAATTCCTTGATCTGAGCTTTCGATATGCAAAGCTGCAGATCCATCAGGGTTCGTTGTATTAATACCAACTTGAGCAATACTCACAAAATTTATAATGAATACAAAGAATGTTGTAATAAGTAAGTTTTTCATGGGCTAAGATTATTTCTAAGAATGATAAACCTACGAAGTAAAATTGAGAACGGTTTCTTACAAATGTTATAATATTATTAAACCACCCCCTTCTTTTTTAAACGAATGACCGAAATTTCTGGCCAAATACCAACTCTACCCGGGTAACCTAAATACCCAAAACCACGATTTACATTGATGTAGTTACCATACTCTTTATAAATACCCGCCCAGTTTTTATAACGATACTTTACAGGACTCCATTTGATCCATCCCGGTATCTCGATACCAAATTGCATTCCGTGTGTGTGGCCGCTTAAGGTAAGTTGATATTTTTTAGGATCGTTCTTCAATTTTTGTTGCCAATACGACGGGTCGTGACTCAGCATAATTTTAAAATCTTTGTCACTTAATCCTGCTGAAGCTTTATCGGCATCGCCGTGTTTCACAAAACCGCCTGCTCCCCAGTTTTCAACACCAACAATAGCGATCGCGTCGTTTCCTTTTTGGAGTTTTCGGTGTTCATTCAACAATAAATTCCAGCCCATTTCTTGCTGAAGATCTTTTAATTGCTGAAGATTCTCTGCTTTCGCTTGACCATTCTCCCAATCTACATAATCGCCATAATCGTGATTTCCTAAAATAGAAAACACGCCATCTTTAGCGCTTAAGGTTGAAAAAAGAGCTTTCCAATCTTTCATTTCAGAAGCCATATTGTTCACCAAATCGCCGGTAAAGAAAATCACATCACTTTCCTGTTCATTTACTAAATTAACAGCGTATTCAATTTCTTTATGATTATCGAAACTTCCGCTATGCACGTCGCTAATTTGAGTGATTTGGTATCCATCAAACGCATCGGGAAGATCATCAAATTCTAATTCGTAGCTTAACACTTGGTAATTGTACTTCCCTTTATACATTCCGTATAACAAAGAAGCAAACGGAATGGCAGCAATACCCAATGCGATTTTACTCACAAAACCACGTCGAGACGGAAACATTTTTTCAGTATTACTTCCACTCAATTTTCTCACTCCGCCAATCACTAATCGCACCAAATCTTCGCCGAACATAAATAAGACCAAGATGATTTTAGCTGAAAATAAGGCTAATAAAAATCCGGCGGCATAACTTTTTGCAATCGAAAGTACTCGACCTTCCCCCGGTTGTAAAAATTGATAAAGAAAATTACCCAAGACCAATAACGAAATAGCTAAGTATAAATAATGAATCCAACTAGACCTGGTAACGGTTTTTAATGCCTGAAAAGCATAAACATCAAAAACTATATAGATCACAATAAAAATTGCCCAACGCATACTTTCAAATTTTACGAGCGCAAAGCTACTTCAACCTACAGAAAACGCCTATTATTTTAAATAATTTAACTTGATAGTGAATTTGTTATCACTTATAGATGAATTCTCTTTTTAATCTTTCATAAATTCATCATTCTCTTTTTTTAAATTAAGTGTAATTTTGAAAACATCAGCAATTAAATAAAACAAACCATGGCGCAACAAAAACGACTTTTTCTTCTCGATGCTTATGCACTTATTTTTAGAGGCTATTATGCACTTATAAAAAACCCGAGAATCAATTCTAAAGGTCAAGATACTTCTGCCGTTATGGGATTTATGAATTCACTTTTCGACGTGATCAAAAGAGAAAAACCAGATCATCTCGCGGTTTGTTTTGATAAAGGCGGAAGCCACGCCAGAACAGAAATGTATGAAGATTACAAAGGTAATCGTGACGAAACGCCAGATGTAATACGACAATCGATCCCAATTATTCAGGATATAATTAACGCGATGCACATCCCTTGTGTTGAATTAGAAGGTTTAGAGGCCGATGATATTATTGGGACTTTAGCTAAACAGGCTGAAAAACAAAACTACCAAGTCTTTATGGTCACGCCCGATAAAGATTTTGGGCAACTCGTTTCTGAAAATATTTTTATGTACCGGCCTGCAAGAATGGGTAACGGTATTGAGATTTGGGGAATCCCGGAAGTGCAAAAACGCTTTGGCGTTGAGCGACCAGAACAGGTGATCGACTATTTAGGAATGATGGGCGATGCCTCAGACAACATTCCTGGTTTACCCGGAGTGGGCGATAAAACTGCCAAAAAGTTTATTGCTCAATTCGACAGTATGGAAGGTTTACTAGAAAACACCGACCAGTTAAAAGGCAAGATGAAAGATAAAGTAATTGAAAATGCTGAATTAGGTAGACTTTCTAAAAAACTAGCTACCATTTTTACCGATTGCGATGTAACTTTCGATGAAGAAAAATATGAACTCACGCAACCCGATGCAGAAAAAGTAGTTGAAATTTTTAAAGACCTAGAATTTAGAAGACTTACCGAGCAGTTTGTAAAAATGTACAATCAAGAAGGTGAAGTTTCTACCAAAGGCCTAACGACGAAGCAAGATACTTCAGACAAGAAAAAGCAGGCAAAACCAACAGCCGGCGCAGGACAGTTTTCACTTTTTGGCGGCGATGGCGATGCTGAGAATATTTCCGCAGAAAACATTCAGGGTTATTTAACCATAGAAAACACTCCGCATTTATACCAACATATCGAACCGGGAATGGCAACCGAATTGTTTCTGAAAAAACTCATGAAACAAAAATCGGTTTGTTTTGATACCGAAACCACAGACCTCAACACACACCAAGCTAAATTAGTCGGCATTGCGTTTAGTTGGGAAAAAGGAAAAGGTTACTACTTACCAATTGCTGAAGATGATGAAAAAGCGCAAGAAGCAGTAGAATTACTTCGCCCGTTTTTTGAATCTGAAGACATTGAAAAAATAGGTCAGAACCTAAAATACGACATTAAAGTAATGGCCAATTACGATATTGAAGTAAAAGGCCCGTTATTCGATACGATGTTAGCGCATTACATTATTAACCCGGATATGCGCCACAATATGGATGTACTTTCTGAAACTTACCTCAACTACCAACCGGTTTCTATTGAAAAGCTAATTGGTAAAAAAGGAAAAAACCAGAAATCGATGCGTGAAGTTCCTGTAGAAGAACAAACAGAATATGCTGCAGAAGATGCCGATATTACGCTTCAACTCAAACAGTTTTTTGCTGAAGAATTGAAAGATGCCAATAACGAAAAGTTGTTTAACGAAATCGAAGTTCCGTTACTGCGTGTTTTGGCTGAAATGGAGATGGAAGGGATTCGACTCGATAAAGATTTTCTTAAAAAACTTTCTGATGCGCTCGAAAAAGATATTCTTCAACTGGAGAAAACAATTTATAAAGAAGCCGATGAAGAATTCAACATTGGTTCACCTAAACAATTGGGAGAAATTCTCTTCGGAAAATTAAAATTAGTCGATAAACCTAAAAAAACGAGAACCGGACAATATTCCACCGCAGAAGATGTGCTTTCTTACTTGGCCAACGATCATCAAATTGTGGCCGATGTACTTACTTGGCGCGGACTCGTAAAATTAAAAAACACTTACGTCGATGCGCTACCGGAACAAATTGAAGAAAAAACCGGACGTATTCACACCGATTATATGCAAACCGTAGCTGCAACAGGTAGATTAAGTTCTAATAATCCCAACTTACAAAATATCCCGATTAGAACTGAACGTGGTCGAGAAGTGCGAAAAGCGTTTATTCCGCGTGATGAAAATTATGTACTGGTCGCTGCCGATTATTCGCAGATCGAACTCCGCATTATAGCCGCTTTGAGCAAAGAAGAAACGATGATAAAGGCCTTTCAGGACGGGGAAGATATTCACGCAACCACAGCTGCAAAAGTTTTTGATGTTCCGCTAGAAGAAGTAACCCGTGAGCAACGTAGCAACGCTAAAACAGTCAACTTCGGAATTATTTATGGGGTTTCTGCTTTCGGTCTTAGCAACCAAACCGATTTAAGCCGAGCAGAATCGAAAGAACTTATCGAAACTTATTACAAAACCTATCCAAAACTTAGAGATTATATCGACGAGCAAGTAGAGTTTGCCCGTGAGCATGGTTATGTTTCTACCGTGATGGGACGTCGTCGTTATTTAAAAGATATTAATGCAGGAAATGCAATGGTTAGAAGTGGCGCAGAACGTAACGCGGTAAATGCACCTATACAAGGTAGCGCTGCCGATATTATTAAAGTTGCGATGATCAATATTCAACAGAAATTAAAAGCCGGTAATTACAAATCTAAGATGTTGTTACAAGTTCATGATGAATTGGTGTTCGATGTACATAAAAATGAATTAGAAACCTTAAAACCTATTATTCAATCTGAAATGGAAAACGCTTTTAAACTAGAAGTGCCACTCGATGTTGAATTAGGAATCGGGCAAAATTGGCTGGAAGCGCATTAAGTTTAGGGAATAGGTTGTAGGTATTGGGTTTTAGACAATAGGAATTAGATTTATAAAAACTATGAAATTCAGCAAAGAGTTTAAAGAAGCGGTGCTACATTTATCTGAAAGCGAAAAAGATAAATTACTGATTCGTTTACTCAAGAAAGATGAAAATCTCGTCAACCGACTTTATTTTGAATTGATCGACGACCAAACTGTTGACGATCATCGTTTAAAAATGGAAAGTCGAGTTAAAGAAAGAGCTGAAGAAATTACGCACTTTGCCAAATCGCTTAACCATTTAAAAATGCTCACACGTTATTTGAGTGGTGAAATTAGCGAGCACGTAAGAATCACCAAAGATAAGTTCGGCGAGGTTTCACTCAATCTTTTGATGTTAAACACACTACTTCAACACAGTCAAAAACTTTATAAAAAATCGACGCAAATACAAGCTCGAAAATTCAGCTTATATGTTATTGTAAGAACCTACAGAACTT
>JYMV01035430.1_pt1 | contig 18123 bp, 29 predicted proteins | sample 338911 | NCBI WGS metagenome assembly JYMV01 (sample SAMN03354496, study PRJNA234377) | hydrothermal vent metagenome | biome: Deep sea; feature: Hydrothermal plumes at the Eastern Lau Spreading Center, Western Pacific Ocean; material: Seawater | place: Tonga | collected 2009 | depth 2000 m m
GTAATGAAAGCTAATAGTAAAACTATTAAGGATATGGAAGCTAGGATAACTACTTGTCAGATTGATTTACATAAAGACTTTGTACATCGAGATGAGTATTCACATCAGATTGATAAGATAGAAAAAATGTTAGGCGAAATCTATTCAATATTGAGAGAAGGACAGAAAAAATGACTATACCCTTATGCATAGGTGATTGTTGGATCCTTTTCCCTTATTTACAATGTGCATGAGGAGAAGATATGAGAACTGGGAATATAATAAGAGGTAAAAATGGGCGATTTTTAAAAGTAACGATATTAAATAAGGTAAAGTTCTTCTGTAACTTTATGATCACCAAGATCGAAAAATGGTTAAAGTGAATGAGTTTCTTTATTAGAATACTTCTGTTAATTGCGTTGGCTATTGCCTTCATGATGACAACGGGATGTGAATCTATGAAGTTTAAGAACGTAGCAAAAACAAGTGCTACAACCGCAGTCACATACGTCGTAGCAGGACCTATACCCGCAATAGCATCCCTAGCCACAAGCATTACAGTCGATGAAGTATTGCCTAAGGAACCAGAAATAAAGGACATTAAGACTAAAACACAAGCTGTAGCTCACGTTGCTACCTCTTGGGGTATGAACGCTCTATACGCATTTATAGCCTTTCTATTAATCACAAATGTATTAACCCCTCTATTGACTAAAAAATGGGGGTATAATGAAGCTAAAAATAAATACAGGAGAAAAGATGACTGAGTTATTTAATAAGATTAAATCAATGAAGAAGACTACTCTAGCAGTAATCGGTATATTCGTAGTAATTGCTATTGTCAACATGCTTGGATACGGTGGGTAATGAAACCCAGGAATGTGTTAGTATTCCTGGGAGTCATGGTTATCTCGATGGTAGCTATGTCATTTTTTCATTATATGCCACAAAAAATGTTTGAGATGGGATCACAGATGGTATCACCTTCTCAAAATCCTAAAACTGTTTGTGAATGTAAGTGTAATTAGGTATAATGTAATTGTGTACCAGATAATTTTTCATAAAGATCTCCTTCTTAGTTATTAAAATAGTTAGTCCCGGTACACTTTAACTCTCCTTGTCTTTCCTTCCTCGTTTATGCGAGGAGAGTTATTTTGTAGGTTCCCTTAATAGCTGATCACAAAGTTGTAAAGTGCTCTCCAAATGGTGATGCCTAATCTTTTTATCTTCTATCACATAAGCTTTTTCAACTAAATCGCGAATAGCCTTAACGCACATCTGGCATTGTTCATGGGTATGTTTAACGGCCATATCTTTTCTTCCCTTCAAGACTTATAATCTTGCTAGCTAAATCTCTGGTTGTTTTAGAAATACCTCTTTGCTCAACCCCGGATTTAGGATCAATGTCTCTAAGCTTTATAATTCTATTCTTTAATCTTTCTATCTCTATATTTATCTTTTCAAACCTTTTCATACCTATTCCCCTCTATTCTTAAACCTTTCTTGTGCCCTACGTCAACATAACCAGAAGTGATCATGGTTATCCTTACTTATAGTAACCTAATGCATCAGATAAATGATCTTCTGCATAGATAGTAAAGTCATAAGAAAATTCCTCATCATAATAACCGTATTTGCCGTACACTTCGGTCTTAAAGGTAAAGTCTTTTCCTAATTTTAGTATATCATCAATAACCTTTGCGACTCGCTTATTCTTTTTATAAACTTCTTCACCCTCTCTGTCCTTTGGTATGAGGTGTTCAATACTTATAGTCTTTTTACCAATGATCCTATAAAACTCATCTCTAGCTTCTTTTTCAAAACCCTCTCGGAGGTTTGAATAGTCCTCACCTATTTGAAAATCGATTAATGTCTCTCTCATTTTATTCCCCTTTTATTTTTTTAAATATTCTAATAGATCTTTCTGTGTCTTAGCTTTAGATCCTAAAGCTTTCATTACCTTCTCATCAATACCTTTCTTAACAACGATATGGATAATCTTTACTGGTTTGTTCTGGCCTTGTCGATGTAGCCTTGCATTAAATTGTTGATATAACTCTAATGACCAATTTAATCCGAACCAAACGATGTTTGATCCTCCTGCTTGAAGGTTTAAACCATGTCCTGCACTAGCAGGGTGTGCAAACAATAGCTTTATCTCTCCTTTGTTCCATCTATCGATCTCCTCCGTGGATTTAGATAAGGTAACACCTTGCGGAAACATTTTAGAGAGACGTACGAGATCAGATCTAAAGTTATATGCTATTAAAAAGTTCTCATTTGGATGATCTTCGATAATTTCTTTAAGTGCTTTAAGTTTCAGATCGTGGATAGTATGTGCTACGCCTTCAGTATCATAAACTGCACCATTACATACCTGGAGGAGTTTGTTTCCAAGAACAGCAGCACTTAAAGCCTCAACATCGCCTGATTCTAAAGTTAATAAGAACTCTTTTTCTAGCTCATCGTACTGTGCTTGCACGTTATCAGGTAACTCAATACATTCTCTTAGTGAAATTTTTTCAGGCAATTCTAAGTAATCCTCTGCGCTCATAGTGATGCAAACGTCTTTGATTAATCCTTGGATTTCCTCTGATGAACCTTTTCTTGGACGGTATGCGTAGCTCATGTAACCTTCCTGGACTAAAAATCTAGATCTAAAGTTACCTAAAGTTCTACCTAGTCTCTCCCCGTTATCAAGAAGATACATCTGAGACCAGAGATCGGCAATGCCATTTGGACTCGGTGTGCCTGTTAGCAATACTACACTCTTGAAATGCTTTGTCATTTTACGTAGGGCTTTAAACCTTTGGGATTTGTGGGATTTAAAAGATGAAGACTCATCCACAACTACCATATCCCATTTCCACTTCCATTTAATAGTAGCTCTACCTAGACCTTCATGTCCTTCTGTTAACCACTTAACATTTTCTCGATTAATGATATAGATATCTGCTTCAGCTTCAATAGCTTTAGCTCTTTCTTTACCTGAGCCTGTGACAAGAGAGAAATTAAGATGTTTAAGATGATCCCATTTCTGGGCTTCTTGTTTCCAAACGGTATTGGCAACTCGTAACGGAGCAATGATTAAGATCTTATTAATAGAGAAGTCGTCTAACATGTCTGAGATTGCGGTGAGAGTACTAACAGTTTTACCTAAGCCCATATCTAAGAACAAAGCGCACTTACGCTTATCCTTAATAAACGCAAGTGCTTTGTTTTGGTATTCGTGTAGGTCTGACCTATCCATAAGGCATGATCTCATAAACTACTTCTACTCGAGCTCTTCTTTTAACTTGTTTGTCTCGGATGGAAACGATTTCCTCAGTTTGAGCACATACATATCTTCTTCCTGATACAATCTGGAAATGATTTCCTGCTACGATTAAAAAGACTCTACCTTTGGTTCGGACTTTAACTGTATTCCTTAACCATCTTGCTAGTGTGGGTCTCTTGTTTGTAGGTTTTGGTATATGACTTTCAAATAAGGTGAAACCTAAGTTGTAGTGGATTCTTAGTGTAGATAACAATTCCCGGGTATAAATCCCAGTGATCATTTTTCTTCCGGTGTATTCTCTAAGAGCTTTTGCAGTATCTGCGGTATCGATATTGGTTAGTGCTGAGATAGCACCTGGACCGCAGAACCGATTTGATTTACGTCCTTGTTCCTTTTTAACATTATAGATNNNTCATAATTGTTGATGTTAGGGCCATTATATCATAATTTGACTATTTGTAAACCCTATTTGATAAAAATATTTTTGCCTTCATCGATATTATCAATGATATATACCAAAATACCTTCATTTCTAATCCGTTCAATAATTTTATCTTGTAATTTTGTAGGCTTCTTTTTAGGTGCTTTAAATTCTATAAAAATACATTCTCCTCCCTTGATATAAATTCTATCAGGTACACCCCTGTTTGAGGGTGATACAAATTTATAACTTAGCCAACCTTTTGATTTTGCATACTCACTTACTTTCTTCTCGATCGTTGATTCCTTCATATCTTGTTTGTATCCCCAGTTTGTTTAACATTTCTATTCCTGAACGATCTGCATATTTCTCGGAATAGATCACAGTCTTACAGCTTGTATTACTTATCAGCTTAGCACAAGTAATGCAGGGAGCTGTTGTTAGAAATATTGTATCTATCCTCATAGTGTTATTACATTGGAGTAATGCATTTTGTTCTGCGTGTGTTGCCATGCAAGAATCTAGATTTTTTCCTGATTCTGAATCATGTCCTCCACAGGGTGTATTGATGCAATGGGGAAATCCTCGAGGTACTCCATTATAGCCTGTAGCTTTTATGTGTCCATAACGATTAATAATAACACATCCTACAGAGCGTCGGGGACAGGTTGTCCGAGTTGATACTAATCGTGCTATTTTTAAAAAGTATTGATTTCTACTTTCTCTCATCATTTGGATAACCATGTAACAACTAGAACTAAAATTAGTGTTACGATAGGCAATTTAACAAAACAGGTATGACAGTTCCTCCATTTGTTTAACCATCCATTCTCATCCTCATATCGAACTAATGACTGCTCGAGTTCTTCTAATCTTTTTAACATGATACTTCTCCTCGTTATAAATTAAATATCTTTTTAAAAATTTTGATATTTTCTAAAATGTTTTCTCTTTTGGTTTTACCTTTGACTTCTTCTGACTTCAAAGCTAGTTTATCTCTATTGATAATTTCACTAGGTAAGGACTTAGCAAACAATGATTTTAGACACTTTTTATTCTTTCTAAGGTCATAGTCAAGGCCTAAAGCGTGCTTTACCACATAGGATGCTAAGAACGGAGCTCGTAATTCAACAACAGATCCCATCATTATTCGATCTAATCTGGGATTATGATAATAGGGTAATTCATTGAAAACATCTGATTGCTGACTATCGTAGAATTTACTTCGATTATAGCCTGAAAATAGCTCATCTGCACCGTCACCAGATAATACTACATGGATACCCTTTTCTTTTAAAGCATTTGCAAGCTGTGCCTGTGGAACAACACTTCCCAGATCTACCGGAGTTTGATTTCTTCTAATAGCTTCTTCCTTGCTAACTGAATAGTCACTTAGATCAATTTTTTCATAATTATTAGTTAATAGCTTAACATAATCTTCTTCTCCGTTCTCAATATGGAAAGCTTTAATACCCAGATCAGTTCTTGTTGCAACTTCATAAATTATAGAACTATCAAGACCTCCGGATAATAAAATTGCAACCTCTCTTTCTCCTCCCATTCTCCTCCTTACTGATCTCGATATTCCTTCATCCAAACCAACCTCTTCCACTTCTGCCCAATCCCAGTAGGGCTTTATCTTCCCGTCGTCATAATATGAGCCTATCGGCATTTGTTTAATCTCTTTCCATGCCGTTATTCCTTCTATGCTATAATCAAAACGAACAATACTAGAAAAGAATAAATCGTCTTTTTCTACAGGACCGAGTAAGGTTAAAGGATAAGGTTCAGAACAAATAGCATTTATGTCTGTACGATAATACAAAGGTTTTTGACTTAAGTAATCCACAATGCCAATTAATCTTCCATCATCAATAGCTGCAAAATTCCAAAATCCGTCTATCTCATGCAATCTTTTACTTGTTTCCGGTCCCATCATAAAGTCGGTAAATAATTGAGAGTCGTTTTCAGAAGGTAAATCGTATTTCTTTTTCAATTCTTTCCAGTTGAAAATTTCTCCTGTAAAAACGGCTGTAAAATCATTTCCCCATCGTGCATTTCGGAGTGGTTGTTCGTACTTAGCTTTATCTAAGGAAGTCATGGGTAAAATGTTATGGATAACAAAGGCTCCCTTCTCGTTATAGATTGATGTTTCAAGTCCCCGATGAGACAAAGATTGAGCTAATTGTCTCTCTTTCTCCTTAGGTAATTTTTCATCTGTCTTATAGATTAAAAATCCGCACATACTATCCTCCTAGTTTATTTTTAATAAGCGATTTATTTAAAGCGTATACATCGTTCTCAAAACAATGGAAAGATGTAGCAGAAAAGAGTATTGCTCCTGGCTCTAAATCTACACCCACTTGTTCAATCATCCAAAGTACCAATAGATTTGCAAAATACAAATCATTGTGAAAGTGTCTCAATGCATCACAAGATCGCATAGGGTATTGACAATGCATTTTGTTATCCCGGACTAAGAAATGCCATCCCAAAGTACAAGGTATGCGTTTATTTTCATTTGCAGCACTTAAATCTTCTGGAAAGAACATAGGAACATAGCATTGGCGTGTATGTAGATCCTTTTTTAAAAGCTCTACAGCATCGCTAAGATCGGCAATTTCGTATCTTATGCCCTTATGTAAGCCCTTGGACCAGAGGCGTTCGGGGTATGAATGGCTAAATTTAGAGTCCGATTCTAGATATTCTTCTGTTTTACTGAGCCATTTCGTATGAGTGGGAGGTGGATTCAAAGCCACTCCGCCCACCCTTTCTTTGAAATGTTCGTCTGCCCAAGGTAGGAATGGATCACATAAGTCTTGTAATTTTTCCTTATCTTTCTCCATTGAACATTCCAAACTCAAGTTTATAATCTCAATGAATTTAAAAGGTGCTTCATCTCCCTGCCAGTTCTCAGTAGTAACTGTCTTGCCATATAAGGCTAAAGAATGACGACAATTATTAATACCTTCTTTTAGATCTTTAGCTCTTATCTGCATTATTTAATTCTCTTAAAGATCGGGCATACTTGTTCTAAAGGCGGTCTAACTCCATGAAATTTCTCGTACGTGTTCATAAACAAAGATCGAGGGTAATGATCCAGTGCAATCGTGCCTACGTGCTCCATATTCTCTGGCATAAGGTCAGCTAGCATTTTATGTAGTTGCCAAACCTCTTTCTTTTTCATCATATCCTTAATAACAAAGATAGCATGTCCACCTATTTTTAATTTCTGACAGGATAGATCCTGAATAGCTTTCATCTTTCTCCAATAAGCATCATTTGATTTCATTAAGCCCGAGTTACCTTCCTTTTTATATTCTTTTTTGTTACTTGCTCCAATGCCTGTAGTATGATCTCCGCCATCAGGGTAAGGGTTTGAGAAATTAACTAATGCACAACTCTCATCTTCTACTTTAGTTAATTGCTTTTCAGAATCTCCTTCAAAGATAGAATATTCTGCTTCGGGTAAGAAATGCTCAACTGTTGGGACTAAAACTTCATCAAAAAATTCATATTCAACTCCCACGAACTTTCTATCTTGTACAAAAGCTTCAATTGCGGTTGTTCCTGATCCTGCAAAAGGATCTAAAATTGTATCTCCCTTTTTGGTATAGGTATCTATTGCCCAACGGATTGCATGTAAAGGTGTTTTAGCAATATGTTTGCTATTAATTTTAGGATAATATTTATTACGGACGTTTTTATTTAATCTTTCATTATGTATCCCCTCTAGTTCACCTATCCATTTGTCAGGATGACAGTAATTTTCTTTTGAATAGAATCGGTCAGGGTAACGATTTACTATTATTGGTTTTGGTCCTAAATTCTTTTTTGCTTCCTCGATTATTGACATTTCATTCTCCTTGGTTGTCGATTAAATATTCTTCTAATAATTTTGCATATCCTGCAATGTCATGGACATTGTCTGTGTACATCGGATCACCACATACAGATCTTGCTATCTTACTAAAAATCATATGATATGCTTGTCTGTGAACAGGTGTTAGGTTTTCCCATTGTGGTGCGTCAAGGATTACATTCATTAAGTCTTCAGTAACTTGAGCAACATCTTTAAAGTCCCCGTATCTATTACCTCTTTGAGTTAAAGTCTCATTAACATCCATTTTGTAAGTCCTCGTGCTTATAGTCCCACATTTCTATTTGTCTATTTTCTATATTAACTAAGTCCGTCAGATCCGGGGCATTCCAGTACTCAGGCTTAACTAGATCAATAGCAAAATTTCCCCTTTTAGCATTTGTACCTACCTCTTTATTACAATTAGCTCGCATAACCCTCATGAAAGCTTCTTCAAATACTTCTAAAAAGCCTTGCCTTTCTGCCGTACCCATTGCAAAAACGATTAGATCTATTAAAGCATCTAATTCTTCCTCTTTGGTTACTGCATTCATATACTCATCTAATTCTTCTTGCATTGCTAAAAGTCTAAAATCTTTTTCATCCTCTGACCATTTAAGATGTCTTGATGTAATACCGAACTTTAAATGCATTTTTGCAATAGCTCTGATCATTGAATTTTCTGATTCGTTCATTATTCTCTCCCTAAGTTAAAATATCTATTATATACCTATTTTACGCTATGTAAAATATATTTCATTAAAATCCTATATCTTCCAATATAGAATGTGATTCTTCGATATATCGCATGTAGTCTATATCCTGCTCCATATCCCCTATCTCCATAACAGGCCTTGACCCATCAGATTTAGGTACCTTGTTACCATTCTTTTTATAAGTGATTTTTTCACCATCTGTAGAATAGATCCAACGTACAACTCTACCTAAATATTGTCCTCTCCAAACTGCTCCGCCTGTAACTGATCTAACTGTTAGGAATTGAGTGATGTCTTCGCATCCTCGGATTGTTTCCTCTATGTCTTTATTCTTAGTTAGATATTCTGTCACAGCTGTAATACAAATAGTTGCAGCAGGATTTTTAGTAATTTGATTGATATTGAATATACCCTTACCTTTTGCTCCGTGTTCAGTTAAAGCCACGTAGTTATTAACATCTCGGGAGTATAAGCCTTGATACCTCGTTTCTTCTAATTCAAAAGCTGTATCTAATTCCCATTGGAAACAGATATCATCGTACGTTTCGTAAAGTGATTTGTCCATGATAGATACAAAGCCATCTGTATTTGCAGAGATAACTTTAATTCCTGCAATTTCTAGGCGTTCGATTAACATCAATAAAGCCAGTTGTCCTGTCATAGTTACAGTCATCATTAGATCTGGTGCATACATGATTGACCATTTGCTCCCAAGTTTTCCGAAGGATCCGTTGATAACAATCTTAAGTGATTGATTTACAATTAAATTCCCAGATCTTTTAGCTTCAAGTCTTTCATCTACAATACCTTGATAGATATCTAAGAATGATTCACCAAGGTGTCTTGGGTATAGTCTTAAGTTTAAAATAATAGCGGGATAGTATGACGCTACATCCCTGTCACATAGTATCTCGCTATCTTTAGGGGTGATTGCTTGCTTATGCTCTGTCGAATGAATGCCTCCAATACCTAATTGGTATTTAGATTCACCTATGTCTATTTTCATAGACTTAAGCTCTTTCGGTAGTTTGATCGAACCTTTCTTATCTAATTCAAAGAAATGTTTACGCATGAAATCTAATGTTTCATTGAGTTGTTTACTCTCAAATTTTATATAGCTAGGGATGTCATATTTGAACGTAGTTGAACTTTTAATCGTAGGTCTTTTAATCCTTTTGCCTGGAAATTTCTTTGTTAATTCGGACTTAATAACCACTTCGGCAATCTGTGCATCAGACTTAGATCTTAAATCTACTCCGTATTGTTCGGACATATCGTAGCGTAGTTTGATCCTATCTTCTACCTTACGGTAAAGATCGATAGTAGTATTGAGATCATTTATACAATAATCAAGTGTTTCATCCATCTCCTGCTCAGATAGCATTGTTCCTGGAGTGATGGGTAGATCTTGTAATCGTTTAGAGTTCAATCTACCTCCGTACAATTTAAGACTAACCATTACGCCTGGTGCTGGCTCGGATATATCAAAATGAGAATACCCTTTAGGCTGGGCTAAATCGAAACGCTTCATGGTTTGCCAATTAGGTGAATTCTCATGAATGATATAGTCAGATAGTTTATGTATATCTCTACAGGTTTTTCCTGCTAATGCAAAGAGTATGATCGGCATATCGTATTTGTTGGAATTGAATCCGAACGTAGTACGTTTATGCATGATTGTATTTAGCTTTTTAATAGCTTCTGGTGTTAACGATTTATCAGCTCCCCTGGATTCAATAGTGATAATTTTCTCGTTATCAATATTTTTAAAGGCAGCTAAGAAATAGTTAGGGTAGACTTCACAGTCTAAAACAACAAAATTTTTCATAATAGGTCGGGGCTCGAAAGCCCCTAGTGGCTATAGATCGTCTAGATCGTCGAAGCTGTCGGTAACATTTGTAGCACCTAAGCCAAACGGTTCACCATCTTTAACGAATTGAATTCCGTAAAGATTTGCATTTACACGTTTGCCAAACTTGTTGTTCTGAATCCAAATATCTACAACAGCATTCACGTAACATCCTGCATAAACTTTTTCATCAGATTCGATAATAGGGGTTTTATCTCGATCAATTACTGTAGGTCGTTTAGAACTAGCAGCCTTGAAAGACCAATGACCTTCATAGCCATCGTAATCAGATTCATCCCCGTCTTTTAAACAACGCTTATCAGAAGGAACCTTTACTTTTGCTTCAGTAATTGCCTCAGCAATTGCAGCATCGATCACATCTTTAGTCTTTTTATCAGACTTATCGATTAGTAGGGTTGATTCATATTTACCTTCATTACCATCGAAGCTGGCTTTTTGGAAAAGTGAAGGGAAAGATAAACGTACATTTTTTAACATCATTTTAGACATTGTATTACTCCTTTATATTTTAAATTGGCTAACTCATCAGACCTAAGGTGCCAAACTTAGATTATAGCAATTCTGTGCTCACTATTGCAGAATTGCTATTTCATTTTTATTAATGTATTATATCATATTTTATCAGTTGTAAATTATATTTCATTAAATAAATCGGAATTAATCGATTCTCTTTTATCAGAAGAAAGAGCTAAGGTTGTTTTACCTTTAGGCTTAATCGTTAGATTTGAGATAGCTTCTTTTCCTAATCTCTTCTCTGCTTCACCAATACCAATTAGCTTTCGGTTATAAGCATCACTACCTAATCTACTGATTAAAGAATGTTCAGCTTTATCATTCCATTTTCGTATAGATCTACCTTCAACTAATTTATACCCCTCAAATTCTTCTCCCCGTTCAATTTGATCAAACACAGAAGCCTCAACAGCCTTTAAGAATGATTCTATAAGCTTCTTATTTCCCAGTATAGCTTTCTTTTCATCGTGACTTAATGATTCACTATCTAAGCTATCTAAGTCATCGAATTCACCCTTTACAAGTGCCTCAGTGAAGTCAGATAAGGCTCTACAATCTCCCTTAGCTCGACACCATTGACATTGTTTCTCCCCTGGTACCCTTTGGCCTTTACCACTTAAGGCTAAGTCCGCTCTTTCTTCTACCCATTCAGCAAATTTACCTAAGTCCTGTTTAGATATCTCCCAAGAAGTGAAGTGATTAATCCTCGGTTGAACAATATGCAGGACATACTTATCAATTTTCTCGGATAAAAATTCTAGCTCTCGATCAATACCTATAGCATACAATTGAGCTTGGGTATTCTTATAGGCATCAACCTTAACACCCTTTCCGTATTTCAGATCAAAGATGTGGCAAGTGTTGTTATCGTAATCGAGTACTGCAGCATCAAGTGTTCCAAATCCTCCTGGAACAACATGGTCGAATGAGACTCTTTCCTCAGTCATTAAAGCTGTATTGTTACCTTCGAAGCTCCGTACATAATCCAGATACTCTTGGACATAGGCTGCCATGTCTTTCTCAACGACCTTTTTAAGTACTGTATGACCAACATAGAAGTCTGCATCTGCAGTATTCTTTAAGCAAAGATCTGCAACCTCGTGTGCCATTGTTCCTTCCAATGCAAAGATTGAAGAGCCTTGTGGTGGATATTTCTCCTCGGCCTGGACTGATCCAGGACAGTTGAGCCATTTACTAGAGCCTGATGCTGATAGTTTAGCATGTGCAGTCATTAGTGCAATTCTCCTTTGGGAGGTAGTCGTGTTTCCTCTACTTGAAATTCGCCGGAGTTTATATATTTATTAACTGAATCATCCACCTCGAGGATAGTTGTTCCAGTTATCTCGGCTAATATTTCACAAAGGGCAAGATACTTTGTAGGTAGTTCTTCACTATCTATTTCAATAGTTTCGAATTTGGTTTCTTCACTCATTTTTATCCTTATCAATTCTTCCATCATATAGAATAACCAAGCCATATAAAGTATGCTCATTCCTAATAGTAAATCAAACCAATCCATTATACACCTCCTAATTTAGCAAGCTTAATGTATAACGAGTTTAGTCCATCACCATCTAGATCTGCAATTGATTCTGCTTTAAGTTCTATTATAAGATCTTTGATTGTTGTACGTTTAACGCCTTCAGACATCTTCTTTTTGGCTAACTCTTTAACTGCCTTAGCATCAATCTTAGGTGTTTCGATTAGTTTTTCTGCAATAATCTTATCTGTCTTTGTAGGTGGTCCCATTCTCTCTGTTAATTCGATTATAGCCTTAGTTAATAGTTCAATTTTTTCTTCTAACATTTATTTCTCCTCTGTAAATATAATTTTTCTTTTGCAATCAGGGTAGATTGGTGGGTTATGATCTTCCTTCCAGGCTTTTGATTTGTCCAGTCCATATTTGACATAATCTTCCCAGTTCATAACGTATTGGTAGCCTTTCCCTGTCGGATGTTTGTAATAACTCATCCAATGAGTCTGGTTTTTCTTTCTTTATGAAGTTTTGCACCTTTTTGCATTAATTCTCTAGCTTCTTTTATATCTAAAGCATAATCTTCTGCAAATTCGTCGATGTATTTTTGATGGGGTATGTAATTCTCTCTCCAGTCCAGAAAGAAAGTAATTAAGTCCTCGTCGGAGGTTGTATCTATATATTCATGTGCCATTTTATTTCCTTTTATATTATATTAGTTTTTATTAACACCTTTTTGTGGATGTTGGGTGTATTGTATCGTGATCCTCAGGTGAATGTAAAATAAATTTGATAAAAAAGAAAATAAAACAAATACATTTTATGATATGATGTAATCTTTAAATAACAAAGGAGACATTCATGTTCGATGTATTATCACAAGATCAGCTAATAAAGGGATTAAAAGACAGGCAATTATACAAGGTGGCGGCGGAGACTAACATCTCATATCCCACGTTGAAAAGACTTGCCGATGGTAAGGAAGGTAACTATACACTACATACGCTATACGCTGTAAGTGAGTATGTCAGAGAGAATTCAATCGATCAAACTGATGCTTTTCGTTATAATCAAGACTCAGATAAACAGGTAAAAGAAAAGAATACATTCGAATAACATTGTAGGGGGAATAATGATAAGCAACTCTACGATTAGGCAATATTTGTCGTCAGAAAAGCAACTAACGTTACTCGCAGGGAAAAGACCCATTGTCGAGAACTGGACTAAAAAGAAAATTGATGAGGATCGTATTTTCAGTCATAAAGGTAATCTCGGATGGGTTATAGGTCCCAACGACCTGGTAGTAGATGTAGATCCAAGAAACGATGGTGATAATAGTTTTAAGCATTTGTTGAAAGATTTAGGATTAAAAAATGGTGAAAGCCATTCATTAGATCCAACAGTCATGACACCCAGTGGAGGCTTTCATGTCTATTTATCGTTACCGGAAGATCAAATTGGAAAAAGTTTCAAAAAGACTTTAAGAGAATATCCTGGCATCGACTTCCTAACTCAAGGTACACAATGTGTTATCCCAGGAAGCTCTACGGAAGTAGGCAAATATTCATGGAAGGATGAAATCTTTGGTGAATTCGCACAGAAGAAGGCACCTAAAAAGCTAACTAAGATATTGATTAAAGGTAGCAATAAAAGTCCAAGCACAGACAAACCTGGAGCTGATCTGGGTGATTTTGAAGGCTTAATCGGTAATGAAACAATGGAGGAATCCAAGGTTTGGAATGTACTAGGTAAATTGGATCCTAGTGTTGGTAACGATGATTGGGTTCGTATTGGCATGGCTTTGCATAACTGGCATCCATTAAAGGGATTAGAGATATGGGAAGATTGGAGAACAGCTAAAAGATGGCAATCGTTCACAGCGGATACTTCAGGAGGTGTAACCTTAGGGACTGTGATCCACATGGCACGAGAAGTTGATTACGATACCGAGAAAGTTGAAGTTGAGGATATGATCCAACAGATTAAACTTTCTGATGAGAAAAAACTTGAGTTCGATCTCATCCCTACTATTCGCAAGGCAGGTGTTAACAGATTAAATAAGGAAAAACTCGCTAAGACAATCCAATTAAGATTCAAAGAGCTTACGGGTGTGAATATGCCAATTGGTAATATTCGTGGATTGATCGCTAAAGAGATGAATGTTGATGCTTTAGGTGAATTGGTTGAAGAGAATGAAAAACCTAAATGGTGTGAGAATTGGATTTACGTTAACTCACACACCGGCTACATGAATCTAAAGACTTGTGGCATACATAAAAGCGAATCGTTTAATCTTGAAAATGGTAAGTATATACCTATCAGTGAGAGTGGAACAAAACCCTCGGCATCTAAGTTTGTATCCGATCATGGATTCGTTGATAAAGTAGATGCAATAGCATATCTACCTGGAGTTGAAGAGAGCATTGTTGATCTTGAAGGTCGTACGTTGTTTAACGTGTTCAACCCAAAGACATTACCCATGGAAGCTACGGAGTTCACGGAGGACGGAAAAAGGGCAGTTGAAACAGTTAAGAATCATATTCGATTCATCTGCGGTAATAACGAGGATGCTTTGATTCTGGAGCAATGGTTAGCTTTTCAAGTTCAATACCCTGGCAAACGGATGTTGTGGGCTCCGGTTATTCAATCGATTCAAGGTGTAGGTAAGTCTTATTTCGGTGAGCTACTTAGAGCTTGTCTTGGTGATCGCAACATAGGAACTGTATCTCCGACTCAGGTTACTTCAGATTTCAACGGTTGGGCAACCAATGTTTGTGTGAACATTCTAGAGGAATTAAGAGTGAAAGGTCACAACCGACATGAAGCAACTAACGCATTAAAACCTCTAATCACTGATCGTATGATCCAGATTAACGAGAAAGGTGTTAAGCCTTACATGACATATAACACTGCTAATTACATGTGTTTCACGAACTATAAGGATGCACTGCCTCTTGATGGTGATGATCGCAGATGGTGGGTTATCTTCGCTCCAATTCAATCTCTTACGGAGATGAAGGAATATGTCGGAGTTGATGCTAGTGAGTATTTCGAAGCGCTCTTTAGTGCTATCAGGAATTACGGGAGTGAGATTCGTAAGTGGATGTTAGAGATCGAGATACGTGGGGATTTCAAGAAGATAAAACAAGCACCTTCAACTGAACATAAGATCATGATGATCGCTACTGAAGAAAGCGGAATGGATGGGTTGTTCGAAGTTAAGGATCTTATTGAAAGAGGCGGAACAGGGGAGTTCCAATTTGTGAAGAAAAAGTGTATCTCTCAAGGTGATTTAAACGATCTAATTTTGTTCGAATATCCAGATTTGGAGCTAACTAAGATTACAATTAGGAACATTTTAAAGAAGTTAGGTTACACTTTAGGGGCAAAACCAATCAACATTGGAGGTAAAACTAAAAGGGTTTGGGTTAGGGGTAGTATGAGTACAGATGATATTCGTGATGAATTTGTAACATTTTAGATTCGTAATCTGATTCGTAATCTGATGAATCACTTTGTTTATATACCTTTTACACTCTTTTAATTACAAATTACGAATTACAAATATAAATATAGATATAGATATAAGAATATATATATATAAAAAAAGATTCTCATATATATAAGCAAGGGAATTCACTTCGTAATCGTAATCGTAATCTTTATTGGTTTTCCATTAAAGTTATGATCTCTTTCTCAAGACTTTCCCTATTGGGAATCCTCTTAAAAAATTGATGGATTGTTCCATTGATGTTTCCGGTTAGAGAAACACCTTTACCATTGAATAATACCATCCATTTGTTCCCTCTGGCTGGTGCTGCTTCTAACATGTCTCCATGTATAGTTTCTCCTTCAATCCAATGTCCTTCTTTTAATAGCTTTTTCATATTAGTTTTAAGTTCGATTGTATTCATTTTATTTCTCCTTATTTAATTCTAAGTATTTAGCTTTAGCCCAATTTGTTCCGAATTGGATAGCTTCAGATAAAGCCATAGCTTGATGAATTGGATCGTGATTATCCTCCATTCCTCCTGAAGCAATTGAGAATGAGATTTCCCATTTGTTCGAATCAGAATCATAGCGATCTGATTTAACATAAAAGGTAACTACTTCTGACCAAAATCCTTCTGGTTGAATTTTTAAAATATGAGAGCCTAATGATTCGTAAATGTTGATTGTTTGTTTCATTTTATTTTTCCTTATAGTTTATATTGGTTTTTAATTAAAGTACTCAGAGCTCAATCCTATGAGCTCTGAGTTAGATGTTTATCGTAATTCTCCTTAGCCTCGTCGTATTTCATTTTTAATACGTTTATTCCATTTTGATGTAGAGCATCTAAGATTTGAGTTCCAAGTTGGGAAGTTCCATCATAGTCGATCAATTCTGAAAGATAACAAGTTCCATCCTCGTCGATTCTTTGGTTATGTTTTAGGATTAATTCTCCTCCTTCAGTTCCGTCTGAATATTCCCACCAATGGTGATTAAGATCAAAATTTAAACCAATTCTAAAATCTTCAGTTTCGATGATCTTAGTCTGAGCTTCTAAAAGTTCTTTCTCAAGCTCTCTGATCTTCTTTCTGTCCTTCTTAGATTCTTCCATAAGATAATCTACACCTTCCTTTAGAAATCCGAATTGCTCTTCCCAATCAATTTCTTCCTTTGTGATCTCATCAATCAAATCTGAATATCCCTTTGCCTTCATCCAGTTAGTTAGATCTAAAAGTGATTCAGACTTTAGGAATACATCATTGAATCCGTTAGGTGATTCAGTAATATCATATCCGATCAGATCATAGTCTCCGATTGAGATTTGGATTTCCTCTTCAGAGAAAGTTGATTCGATCATAATTTTGTATTGTGTTGTTTTCATTTTATTTTTCCTTTTATTGGTGGGATCTTAAGATCCCTGGTTTGATTTAGATATTATCTTCGTCTTCGTTTTCGTATAATTCAGGGTGATTTAATCTGCTATCACTTAGGCTAGTTACTCGGCTTAAAGCATCAATCAATTTTGATACTCGATCTAACTGGTGAGAATAGCTTGATTCGAATGTGATGGTTATCTCATTGTCCCAACTTATATATTTAGCATCTTCGCTCATAGCATGTTCATTATATAGATTGCATATAGCATGGATAATGCTTTGATCTCTATTTTCTAATGATTTGATCTTATACGTGCTTGTTGTTTGATTAATTGTATTCATTTTATTTTTCCTTATATTAGTATTTTAAAAGTATCTTCTTGTTGTTTGGAAGATGTAGCTATTATATCGTAGCTTTACTATTTGTAAACCCTATTTGACAAATTAGTTTCAAAATAGTTTAGTTGTTTAGGTTATAAGCTAGTTTTGCAATAGATCTAAAGTAATCCTGCCATTCTTGTTCTGTAATAGAATCTAAACAAGATTCAGAAATATATTCATTTATATTTGCATAGGTATTCATAGTTAAATCATATGAGATTAATTCTGGTAAATAGTTGACTTGGAATGGTGATAATAAATCTTCTATGTAGAATTGATTAAAAGTTTGATCATATTCTAAGTAAGAATTATATTTAGATAATTGATCTAAAGTAATTGGTAAAGCTTTTAAGTTTTTGTTAATTGTAGTCATTTTATTTTTCCTTATATTAGTGTTTTTTAAGTTATATTCTTTTTGTTTGAATATGTAGCTATTATATCATAGTATCACTATTTGTAAACCCTATTTGACAAATTAGTTCAAAAATAGTTACTTTATTTCGTCAATTCTCAACTCAATTCTCAACTCAATTCTCAACTCAATTCTCAACTCAATTCTCAACTATTAACTATCAATTATCAACTCAACTATCAACTCAACTATCAACTATCAACTATCAACTATCAACTATCAACTATCAACTATCAACTCAACTATCAACTATCAACTATCAACTCAACTATCAACTATCAACTATCAACTATCAACTATCAACTATCAACTATCAACTATCAACTATCAACTATCAACTATCAACTATCAACTA
>JYMV01004801.1_pt1 | contig 18122 bp, 17 predicted proteins | sample 338911 | NCBI WGS metagenome assembly JYMV01 (sample SAMN03354496, study PRJNA234377) | hydrothermal vent metagenome | biome: Deep sea; feature: Hydrothermal plumes at the Eastern Lau Spreading Center, Western Pacific Ocean; material: Seawater | place: Tonga | collected 2009 | depth 2000 m m
AATGACGGTTTATGGTTGTCTATTTTGTTTTATAAATCCAGCTATACACCCCTTTTGTCTTGGCGTAGCCGGAGGCAGATAAGCTTGGAACGATCCCTGTAAACATTTTTAGTCTTAAAAGTGTATGATTCGGCTCTGTTCCATTCTCATAATTTTATTATATTGATGGCCCCGCCGTAGCCTTTAGTCGATTTTGTTAATGTGTTCAGTGGATGTCTCAAAAGTCACCTGCACTTTTGAAAAGAAGGTGAGATAGACTAATAAAATAATTAGCTGGGGGCCTCTTTTGGACTATTCAAGAATTTAATCTGTTCTCTAATCGTGCTACGTCGCTAGGATGAAGCTTTATTGTGAGATCTACACTTTCGTTTCCATCTCTTCGCTTTATGACCTGCCCGCGTTTATATATCCAAGCTAAGGTTTTGCTGTCTGTCCAGGGGAGTTTGATTTTCATAACTTTATTACGTGTATTTAGTTCTGTATCTAGAGTGCTCAATAGTGTTTTTAATCCCTCCCCGTCTTTGGCGGATATCAAAATAATTTTTTTTTCACTTCTGGAAGATTGATTGAGTTGGAATTCTCTTTCTTCAGTATCTAAACAATCAATTTTATTCCGAACTTCAAGTATTGGTACATCCGCGTCATCGGTTAATCCCATTTTATTTAAAACGAGAAGGACATCTGATTTTTGGGTTTCAGCATTTGGATGTGATATATCATGAACGTGCAATAAGATATCCGCTTCTGTAACCTCCTCCAGAGTAGCTTGAAAAGATTCAATTAACTCGTGTGGCAGTTCAGATATAAACCCAACAGTATCCGAAAGGATAATTTTTTGTCCGGATGGTAGTTCAAGCCCACGCATAGTTGGATCAAGTGTGGCAAATAACTGGTCTTGGGAATAAACATTAGAACCTGTTAGAGCGTTAAAAAGTGTCGACTTTCCAGAGTTTGTGTATCCTACCAAAGCGATTATAGGGTATGGAATTCTTTGTCGTGCATTTCTGTGAAGTGCGCGAGTTCGCCGCACTTCTTTCAAAACTTTTTTTAGTTTACTAATGCGTTCATTAATGAGTCTGCGGTCAGCCTCGATTTGAGTTTCACCGGGACCGCCCATAAAGCCTAACCCACCACGTTGACGTTCCAAATGCGTCCAAGACCTAACTAATCGGCTACGCTGGTATGTCAGCGCTGCCAGCTCAACTTGGAAAACACCCTCTTTAGTACGTGCTCGAGCACCAAATATTTCTATGATTAGACTGGTACGATCCAGCACTTTACATTTCCAGTCCTTTTCCAGATTTCGCTGCTGAACTGGCGACAAAATAGAATCTATAATGGCAACATCAATATTTTTTGAAATAATTATTGAAGACAATCGATCCAGACTCCCTTTGCCGATAAGGGAAGAGGGCCGTGGTTTATGTACTTTGATTACCTCGGAGTGCACAATTAACAATCCAATGGCTTCCGCAAGGCGAACACATTCTTCTAATCGCTTGCCTACGCTATAACCGCGAAGCAATCTGTCGTTTGATGAAAGCTGTGGATGCAGCACCAACGACCGGCCAGTATGGTGTTGGCCACCTTTTACTAGCTTAAGAGTCAAATTAGGCTGTGCCTTCAGGGCTTTCTTCGTCTTTTAAGTCTTCTTTTTCTGGTAAGTCTTCTTTTTCTGGCTCGAATAACTGTATTGGACCAGATGGCATTATCGTCGAAATTGCGTGCTTGTACACCAATTGGGTGTGGCCGTCCCGGCGCAGAAGCACCGAAAAATTGTCGAACCAAGTGATAATACCTTGAAGTTTTACACCATTTACTAAAAAAACTGTAACCGCGTTCTTTCTTTTTCGAACGTGATTAAGGAATACATCTTGGACATTTTGAGATTTTTCAGACATTGGGTATCCCCCTTATAGCGCCTGCATATTGTTATAATAGGAGAACGTTAAATCGCCCTTCCTAGGATCATTTTATACCCGAATTATCGGTTTTGGCCACTTTGTTTTGGTAAAATAAAAAATCGCGTTAATTCACTAGCATTTTTGAAGGTTCGATCTGGCGGAAACTCTGCAAATTCTTTGGGATCATAGGCGTTAGCGCGTAAAAGTATTGCAGATACTCCAGCATTATAGGCACATTCCATATCAGAGATTGCATCGCCAACAAACCACACTTCTTTGCTTCTGCTAATTCCGCTTCCATCAAGCACCAGATCAATGGGAGCTTTATCAGGTTTATCTCTTACAGCATCGTTTGCTCCGACAGTTTTAGAAATCCATTTATTCCAATTAAGAAATTCAACTTCCTCACGCAGAAGTACACCGTTTTTATTACTTACTACTCCAAGGTAAATTCCTGCTTGGTGGAAATGACTAAGCATTTCCGGCACATAATCCAGTACATAAATGGTTTCCAGATGATTGCGCCTTACATGAGACAAAAAAATTTCTGCGGCTTCTTTCCATTTTTCTCCAAAAAGAGATGGAAAACTGTCACGCATAGACCTCCTAACGTTAGAACGTGTTTTATCAATTGGCCAGGGATCATGTCCCATCGCAGTTAATGCAGCATTTAGACCAGCATGGATTGAATGCCAATTGTCAACGAGTGTATCGTCCCAATCAAAAACGATGGCTTTTGGATTAATAAGAGTTTGGTTCAAGAATTTTCCGTTAGGTTTTCCATAAATTCAAAGTATTTATCTATAAGCGCACAGGTCATGAGCCCTGAATTACCGTTTCCTATGCTGACGTTGTCAATTGAAGTGACGGGTTTTATTAGAGCGGTGCTGCTTGTAAAGAAAGCCTCCTTAGCGCTTTGGGCCTCTATGACAGTAAAAGGTCTCTCCACGATCTCTATCCCCTCCTCCTGTACTAGCTTTAATATCGTTTTTCGGGTAATGCCTGCTAGTATATTTTCGTCGGTCTGTCGTGTTACCAATTGGTTGTTTTGGGTTACGATCCAGGCATTAGACGCTGTTCCTTCGGTAATATATCCTTCTTCATTTACCAACCACGTCTCGTCAGCACTTGCATCTATAGCTTCCTGCTTGGCAAGGACATTAGGTAACAATGACACCGACTTAATGTCGACACGTTTCCATCGAATATCGGCAGCAGTTATTACACAGCAGCCTTGTTTGCTTTCGTCTCTAGATGGCCAGGAAACATTGGAAACGGTGACAACAATAGAACTTTTACAATTAGCGGGAAAAGCATGATCTCGAGGTGCAACACCTCGTGTGATTTGTAGATATAGCTTGCCATTTACTACGCGATTTTTGCGAATGGTTTCGTTCATAATGAAATTAAGAGCGGATATGTTTACTGGTAAACTTATCCGCAGCTCGTTCAATGACCGCGCGAGCCGTCTAAGATGGTCGACCTTGTCAACTAAAAGTCCGTTAAAAATTGCAATTACTTCGTAGACCCCATCTGCCAACTGGTATCCTCGGTCCTCGACATTAACGGTGGCTTGGGAAAGTGGCAGATATTGGCCATTAACATAAGAAATTCTGGGCATCTGATGTAAACTAAAAAAATTCCAACCCAACTGAAAACAATTGCTCAACTTGCTTCACAGACTCGTTTGCAGCAAATAATACGACGCGGTCATTTGCGCTAACAACTGTTGAACCACGAGGCATGGTGACCTTATCATCTCGCACGATTGCACCAACCAAAACACCTTCGGGCAGACTGGCCTCTTTTAGCGGGACACCAACCAAGCTGGAGGTTTCCATTGCTTCGGCTTCGATCAATTCCCCAAACCCTTCCTGTAATGTATGTACTGAATGGATTCGACCCCGTCTTACATGCTGCAGAATAGTCGAGACGGTTATGTTACGGGGACTAACTAGCACGTCGATCCCCAAAGAAGGTATAATGGGCTCAAAGGCACTGTTATTGACTAATGTGATAGCTCTTCGAGTACCTGCCCGCTTGGCCAATAATGATGCCAGTATATTTGTTTCATCGTCATTTGTTACGGCAATAACGGCTTCGGCAGTCCCTACGTTGGCCTCTTCCATGATTTCTTGATCTAGAACATCTCCTTGAAGTACGACAGATCTTTTGAGATTGCGGGCCGCAGTTTCTGCTTTGGTTTTGTCGGCTTCAACTACCTTAATATTTATCGTTGGATCCTCCTTCTCAATTTGTTGAGCGAGGAAAAGACCAATGTTTCCGCCACCAAATATGACTATACGGCGAGCTTCTATTTCATCATGTCCGAATGCAGACATAGCTCGTTGAACATGTGCAGAATCAACAACTAAATATACTCCATCCCCAGCCGACAATTGATCTTCTCCGGATGGTATGAATTTATTTTGATCTCTTACTATCCCAACCACCAGGGCATTTAACTCTGGAAATAGTTGTGTCAATTGGCGAAGTGGGGTATTGACCACAGGGCAATCTTCCTCACAGCGTACTCCAATCAACTTGACTTTGTCTTCGACTAGAGAGATTGTCTCGAATGCGCCTGGAACCCTTAGGCGACTCGAAACAGCTCTAGCCACCTCCCGCTCTGGAGAAATGATTACGTCTATGGGCATGTTATCCCGGGTAAATAGATTTCCCCATTTTGGATCCAAATAGCCCTGATTTCTTATTCTGGCAATTTTAGTCGTGATATCAAATAATGAATGCGCAATTTGGCAGGCCACCATATTCACTTCATCAGCCTGTGTTACGGCGATAAGCAAATCAGCATCAGCAGCGCCAGCTTGCTCAAGAACCGCAGGTTCTGAGGCAAAACCAGTAATAGCTTTGACGTCAAGTGTATCGCTAATCTTTCGAGTTAGTTCATTGGAATGATCAATGACAACAACATCATTGTCTTCATGCGCTAAATATCTCGCAATGTTATAACCTACCTGACCAGCCCCACATACAATAACTTTCATAAAATATTTCCGTTAGGTTCTGTCGTCGAGTTTGGCTAATCGTTTTCAGCTTGCATACTGTTTTTAGCTTGAACACCAAGTGCTTTCAGTTTTCGGTGTAAGGCGGACCTCTCCATCTCGATAAAAATTGCGGTACGTGATATGTTTCCCCCAAATCTAGATACTTGTGAAATTAAATATTCTCTCTCAAAAATTTCTCTAGCCTCTCTTAATGGCAAACCCATTATTTGAAATTGGTTATTTTCTTTTGACGAAGGAGATGTAGCCGAACTGATTTCAGCCGGTATCATGTCTACGCTAATTTCTGTTGACCCATTATTCGGAGCCATAATTAAAATCCGTTCGATAACATTTCTTAACTCACGCACGTTTCCAGGCCAATCATAAGACTGGAGTGTAGCAATTGATTGTTCTGAACATTCCATAGAATTCCGGTTACTTGAGGTTGCAATTTGATCAATGAAGTATTTCACCAATTCTGGAATATCCTCACGATAGTGTTTTAAAGCTGGGATCTTGAGAGGCACTACACTTAAACGATAATATAAATCCTCTCGGAATTGACCGTCTTTCTTGGCTTCTGTCAAATCTTTACTTGATGCGGCAATGACTCGGACGTCTACATGAATTCGTGTTGCGCCACCTACTCTTTGAAAGGTTTGTTCTTGTAGCACACGAACGATTTTACCTTGGGTTTCTAGGGGCATATCTGCAACTTCGTCTAGGAATAACGTTCCCATGTGTGCCTGCTCTAACGTACCGACTTCACGAGGAGACCCGTTAGGAGATGATTCATGACCAAATAAGCTAATTTCGAAGTTCTCCGGTTGCATAGTCGCACAATTTATTGAAATAAAAGGACCATTTGATCGATTTGATTCTGCGTGGATTAGGCTTGCAACTAAATCTTTCCCTGAACCACCTGGGCCAGTAATTAGAATACGACTATTTGTTGGGGCTACCTTATTTATGGCTTGCCGCAGCTGGCCAATAGTTGAGGAAGAACCCACTAATTTATCAAATCCAATCGTCTTCAGACGGAGTTCTTGGTTTTCGCGTTTAAGTAGTTCAGTTTCTAGTACCCGGTTTACAACCATTAATAAGCGGTCTGAAGTAAATGGCTTCTCAATAAAATCGCAGGCGCCAAGATTAATTGCTGATACCGCAGTTTCGATATTTCCGTGCCCGCTTATCATGATTACGGGCGTGTGAGGTTGTTTTTCTTGAAACTGTGCCAATAACTCCATTCCATCCAGTTGACTTCCTTCAAGCCAAATGTCCAACAAAACAACACTTGGAAGACGGGTTTCGATTGATTTAGTTGCTGAAGAACTATCATTAGCTTGATGAGTCTGGTAACCCTCGTCTTCAAGGATGCCAGCAATTAACATTCGAATATCGGCCTCGTCATCGATGATAAGTATGTCATGCGCCATCCGTGGTAGAGAGTTTTTGTCTGTTATTTGGTTCTCGGACAGATTCATTGAATTTGCCTTAATTTAAGTACACTCTTAGGATTGGAAGTCTGATTTATTAAACATCATTATGGCTTTTGCGCCGGTTCCTTCATTGTTAACCAAGATCAAATCACCGTTGTGATCTTCCATTATTTTTTTGGCTATAGCTAGCCCCAAACCCGTTCCTTTCTGGCGAGTTGTCACATATGGTTCGGTAATTCTATCAAGTAGTTCTGAAGGCAACCCTGCACCATTATCGGTAATATAAATTTTTACGGACTCTTTAGAGACTTCCATATCCAAACATATCCGACCGCCAGTCTGTGAATCAGTATCTTCTGAAAAACGGGAATTAATAGATTCAGCTGCATTTTTTAGTAAGTTAGTTAGAACTTGACCAATTTGTTGCCGATCCCCGTACAAACGGACTTCACCTTTAGGAATGTTAAGATCGTATTCTATTTCTGGAAAGCGTGTTTTTTCCAAAGATCCAATTTGGCTACAAATTTCGGTTAAATCAATAGGTTTAAGCTGTGGTTGTGGCATCCTAGCAAATGATGAGAATTCATCTACCATCTTACCAATACCTTTCACCTGTCGAATTATTGTATCGGTGCAACTTTTAAAGATTTCTTTGTCTGATATTATCTCCCCCGAATATTTTCGGTGTAACCGTTCTGCAGATAGTTGGATAGGAGTCAACGGATTTTTAATTTCATGGGCAATGCGACGGGCTACATCAGCCCAGGCCGCCTTCCGCTGTGCGGACAATAACTCCGTGACATCATCGAAAGTAACAACATAGCCGATTACTTCTCGATTAATTTTCTCCACGGCAATTGACACTACCAGTGTTTTTTGCCCTGTAGGACTAAAATGTTTGATTTCACTATGTATTATTCCTTTAAAATCTAGTTCAGTCCTAGTCATCAGTTCTTCCATAGGAGGGACTACGACACCTAAAGGAAGGCCGACATGTTCTTGTAGTTTTAGATTTAATAAATCCGATGCTGATCTATTATGCACAAGGATATTGCCTTTATTGTCTAACCCAATTACTCCTGCTGACACTCCAGCTAATACGGCTTCAGTAAATTGACGCCTCTCATCCAGTTGTCGGTTGGCGTCTATCAAACCGTTCCGTTGATTATTTAACTGCTCGGTCATTTTATTAAAGGCTCGACTTAGTGCACCGATTTCGTCTTCGGATTGAATGTCTGTACCAGTTACTCTAGCGTCCAGATCTCCTTTTCTCACGCGCTCTGCAGCATCTATCAATTTGCCAATTGGTGTAGAAAGTTGAGTGGCTAGGGACCAACCAATCCATATGGCTACAAGTAGTAAAATTACTGCGACCATGCCAAATATTAGTAGAAATTTAAGCTTTAAGCTCTCTCTCCCCATTTCCAACTTCAAATATTGGGCAGTCGCCCCTCTAGTTCTAGATAAATGATCAAGAACCTGTTTTTTGACATACCGGCCTACGAGTAGATAGGCATCGGTAAAGGCTTCCAACTTTACACCTGCAAGTACCCGATCATCTCGCCCTGCACCTATGATAATAACTTCGCCTGGTACTCTGTTTAAAACATCTCTAACAAGGTCATCCGAAGAAAAATTGAAACCGAGAGAAAAACCAAAGCCTGCCCTAGCTAATGTATTGCCACGACTATCAACAACAACAGCTTCCGACAGACCCCTCACTACAGATTGTTGGTGCATAATTTCAGCCAGGATTTTTGGATTGGTAAGTAAACTTCGGGCAGCTCGGTTTATATCATTGGCCATACCCAATGCCGCTCCACTTATACTACTTTTGTGTTCCTGCAAATATGCTTCTGCAACGAGTTTTGATTGATTTATAGCCGTTCGAACCCTATCGCTAAACCAGCTTTCAATGCCAAAATTAAGGAAAAGACCAGAAAATACTGCCACAAGAAGTGCTGGGATGACAGCAACCAAACTGAAAGATGCTACTAACCTAATGTGAAGGGTCGCTCCGTCCGAACCTTGGCGTCGCTTCATCCATGCTACCACAATTCGACGAGCTATTACGGCGATCAAAGTTAAGGCCAATACTAAATCAAGATTTAGTAGCCAAACTACTGTGGTAATATCTGAATTCCAGGGTGCATAACCTGCGAGAACAGCGACGGTAGCTGAAGATGAAATGATTAAAGCCAAACCAATCAAAGTGGCAATGATGCGCACCAGACCGAAGTTCTTCTTTTTGGAGTTAGTGTCGGCAACTAGTTGAGCGGTAGTTTCAGAATTACTTGATTGGATCATCTTCAGTATTACCGTTGTCTGACTTTTCCTTAAGTAGCGCTATAATTGAACTTGCCACAGTTGTTAGTCTACTTGGGAATTTTTGTAACTGGTATATCAAGTTTGTGAATTTTTTTTCGTAAGGTATTTCGGTTAAGACCCAACAAATTTGATGCCTTGAGTTGATTTCCGCGAGTTGCAGCAAGTGATAGTGTTATAAGTGGTCGTTCCACTTCTTTTAAAATTCTGTCGTATAGTCCATCGGGAGGTAAGTTTTTTCCATGGGAGTGAAAATATTCTAGAAGGTGATTTTCAATAGCTTCCCCAATACTCCCGTCAGATTTTTCTGGTGTTTGCGGTGGAGCTAAAACAGAAAGTTCAGCTTCTATGACTTCAATACCAATAATTTCTTGAGAATAAAGAGCCGCTAAGCGGCGTACCAGATTTTCGAGTTCTCTAACATTTCCGGGCCAATGATGGATTTGAAGTCTGTCCAAACCGGCGTTATCAATAATTTTCCCAGGCAGTCCCTCGTTAACTGTACTAGATATAAAATGTCGAACTAGTTCAGGAATATCGTCGCGCCGTTCTCTGAGTGGAGGTATCCTTATTGGTACTACGTTCAAACGGTAGTATAGGTCTTCGCGAAAAAGGCCTTGGCGGATCAGTAATGTTAGGTCCCGGTGAGTAGCAGCAACAACCCTAACATTTGTTCTAATTGAAGTCCTTCCGCCTACAGTCGTGTACTCACCTTCCTGCAAGACACGAAGTAAGCGTGTTTGTGTTTCTAACGGCATGTCTCCTATTTCATCCAAAAATAGGGTTCCTCCCTCAGCTTGTTCAAATCGACCCAAAGCTCGTGTTAAAGCGCCTGTGAATGATCCTTTTTCATGACCGAATAGTTCACTTTCAATTAATTCTCGGGGAATTGCTGCCATATTTATTGCAACAAATGGATGATTTTTCCGTCTCCCATAATCGTGTAGGGCCCTCGCCGCTAGTTCTTTTCCAGTTCCTGACTCGCCGTTGATTAAAACTGTCAGGTCACTGCTCATTAACCGTGCGAGTTTTCGATAAACTTCCTGCATTGCGCTCGACCGGCCAATTAGAGGAAGGTGTTCAGCATCGCTATTAAATTGGTGATCTGGAGATTTTCTTTGGGGGGTATCAAGAGCCTTTTTTACAACGTTAATTAGTTCGGTAAGGTCAAATGGTTTAGGTAGATACTCAAATGCCCCCTTTTGAGTAGCATTTACAGCCGTCATTATTGTATTTTGGGCGCTCATGGCGATTACTTGGAGATCGGGCCTAATTTTTTTAATTCTAGGAATAAGGTCAAGCCCATTTTCGTCCGGCATAACAACATCGGTAATGACTAAGTCGCCTTCACCTTCAGAAATCCAACTCCAGAGTGTTGAGGTATTTCCCGTTGTGCGGGTCTCATATCCAGCTCGGCCTAGAGCATGGCTTAAAATTGTTCTGATGGCCTTATCATCGTCTGCAATGAGAACGGTGCTTAAAGACATGATTTTAGTTTACCCTCGTCTGCTTCTTTAGGGAGTAAAACTCGAAAAATTGTTCTGCCAGGCTGACTTTCAAATTCGATAACACCTCCGTGGGCTTCCACCATCTTTGCCGTTAGCGCAAGACCTAGGCCAGAACCTTTTGGCTTAGAAGTTACGAATGGCTCGAAAAGATGGTTCTGCAAATCTTCGGGAATTCCTGTGCCATTATCTTGAACTGCAATCATTAGAGGTAATTGAGGTGCCGAAGATAGTCCGGGAACTGCCAAGCGAATTCCATGCAGATACGATGTTGTGACTACAATTTTTCCGCCTAATTTTGGCGTTGCTTCTGCAGCATTCTTAAAAAGGTTTAAAAACACTTGTACGAGTTGGTCGAAGTTACCATTAGTGAGGGGTAGAGAAGGGTCATAATTTTCAATTATTTTCTCATTTTTTGCGAAGCCTGTTATGGAAATGTCTCTAACTCGCTCTAGTACTTGATGTACGTTGATTGGGGAACGCTCTATTGGTCTTTGATCAGAGAATGCTTCAATCCGATCTAGTAAGGCGCAAATTCGGTCAGTCTCATCACAAATCAGTTGGGTAAGATGTCGATCTTCTGGTTCAGTATCTTGTTCGAGAAGTTGTGCCGCCCCGCGTATGCCTGAAAGTGGATTTTTAACCTCATGAGCTAGCATCTCTACCATGGCCGTGACAGACCTTACAGCATTTCTATGTGTTAATTGCCGATCAATTTTATCAGAAATCCGTCTTGGAAAAATATTAACTACAATACTATCGGCTAGTTCTCTGACAGGTGATACTTGAATATTAACTAATTGTTTTTCAATTTTAGGCGATTCCAATGTAACGCCATATTCCGAAATATTAATTGAGCTTTCCAGCGTTTTTTTTATTAAATTGCAAACCGGCCCATCCCCCGGTAATAAATCGTCAATGGTGGAGCCGATTAACTGGTTTACGCTATTCTCAAATAACTGTTCTGCAGCGTTATTTGCAAATGTGAGAAATCCCAGATGGTTAATAACCAGGACCGCTGAGTCCAGAGAATTCAATATAACTTCGCTACTTAATAGGTTTAGCCTGTCTCCCAGTTTTAATTTGGCAGGCCTCGTCACTCTGTCATCTTTTCAATTATTGGAGCGTAAAATTCAGAGATCATTTTGCGAGCAAGTTTTACATTATCGATGATATTAAATTTTGCTCTAAAAACTGATGCTCCGGGCAGTCCCTTGCTATACCAGCCTAAATGTTTTCTCGCAATTTTCATCCCTCTATTAATACCATGATGTTCTAATAAGGACTCATAGTGAGATTTTATAATTTGGTATTGGGTATTTATATCAGGTGCCGTCGATTGGAAGCCAGTTTGAAGGTATTGGTTAACTTGATTTAAAAACCATGGTTTACCGTAACTACCACGACCAATCATCACCCCGTCAGCACCTGATTCTTCTAATAAATTTTGTGCGTCTTCTACGGTATTGACGTCACCATTGCCAATAATCGGGATTGACACTCGCTTTTTAACTTCACGTATGAAGGCCCAATCTGCTCTACCTTTATAAAACTGGCATCTTGTTCGTCCATGGACCGTGATCATTTTAATCCCAGAATCTTCGGCAATTTTGGCGATTTTTGGAGCATTTCGGGATTTATCATCCCAACCGGTTCGCATTTTCAAAGTCACCGGTATGTTTACGGCGTTGACAGTAGCCTTAATTAAGTTCGCAACCAATTTTTCATCTCGCATAAGGGAAGATCCGGCGTGCCCCTTTGTTACTTTTTTTACTGGACATCCCATGTTTATATCGATAATTGCTGCTCCCCTATCCGCATTCATTTTGGCGGCTTCTGCCATCAGGTCAGGTTCGCAGCCAGCTAATTGCACGGCCATTGGGAACTCTTCTTCACAATTTGAAGCCATTTTTAGAGTTTTTTTGTTTGCATATATCATCGCTCGGCTGGCTATCATCTCTGAAATGACTAATCCAGCACCTTGGCTCTTGGCAAGGCGACGATATGGCATGTCAGTTACGCCTGACATAGGAGCTAAGATCACTTTACTGTTTAACTTTATAGAGCCAATACTAATAGTCATACGTTAGCTATCCAAATTTATGGCTATTTATTAGGCAAACCCTGATTTGACACAAACAATTATTTACAGTGTCGAATGAAAATGTTGTTCAACTAGAATTACATCGGTGACTAGTTTCACACCAGGGTACCCCAGGGTGAGAAGTATGTATGCAAGGAGTACCAAATGGGTAGATGTTTTGCCACGTGTACCTGAATGATGATTTAAAATAAGCAGAATGCCGATAACTAGAAATACGGTAATTGCAAAGATTGTTTTATGATCAAATATCAATAACTTCTCAGTGTTTAGGTACTGTGATGCCATTCCGGTTATTAGCCCGGCAACTAAAACGAATTCCCCAGTATATAAAAGCTGTAACACTAATTTCTCACTTGATGTCACTGATGGCAAAAGTTTGGATAAAGTTGTTCGTTTTTTAAGTTTTAAAGCTCGTGATTGAATGGATGCGGCAAGCGCCGCAACAGCAGCCAAAGTGATTAAACCATATGTAGCAACAGATACGAGAATATGGGTACCCATCCACACCACGTGAGCATTATTAACTAAAGGTTGATTTGAACTATCGCTCAAAAAAATAGCTAAAACGCCTAGAATAAATAGATAGGGCATAAGAAGAGGGCTTAGACGCCAACTATCTTTTGAAACACTTGTAACTATGGGCAAATACAAAATTAAGCAGGCAAATATAGTGAACCACAATGCCGTGGATACATCTGTTTTCCAGCCCGTTGACAGACGCGTTAATATAAGAACCACGGTACCGGCAATTGCCAATGCTAACATCGCCCAAAACCACCGGTCCGGCTTGGGGTCCTTTCTATACGGTAAAAGGATTGCAGGTGTAAGGGAAATTAAAGCGAAGATAGAAAGAACTGTCAAAGCCATCGCATGCCTAAACCTGTTATTCGCCTTTGTAATCTATTGGCAAGAACTATAAAAACATACTCTGTATTAGTTATGTAGCTTAGTCAGTGCGCAAGCAACCTCACATCGACATTTTACCTGGATATCTTCTCAGCCGAATGTGAGCTTAATAAAGAATATGAAAGTTTAATTTGTGAATAATTATCGTAATTTGGAAACTGTTGCACTTATTGTTTCCGCTGGTCGGGGGCGGAGAATTTCTGGAAAAACCCCTAAGCAATATCTGCCCCTTGGTGGAGAAACTATTCTTTCAAAAACAGCCCGTGCTTTTATTAACCATAAAAAAATCGATGCAGTCCGAATTGTCATTCATCCGGACGATCAGGATTTGTATGATACTGCTACGGGGGGACTTAAGTTATTAAGTCCTGTGTACGGTGGCCCCGAGCGCCAGGATTCTGTTAGGAATGGATTAGAAAGTCTGGAGGAGTTGAGCCCCTTGAATGTCTTAATCCATGATTCTGTTCGACCATTTGTTTCTCATTCGCTTATAGATAGAATTTTAAATATGCTGCTTGATGGAAAGGGGTGTATCCCCGGGGTGCCAATCATGGATGCTATAAAATTGCTTGATGATGGGAAAATTGTTAAATCTTTAGAGAGATCTAACATCTGGCGTGTCCAGACACCTCAGGGATTTCCATTTGATCAAATACTCGCCGCTCATCGCTCTCTCATTGGAAATAATTTAGCTGACGATGCTGCAGTTGCTGAAGCTTATGGGTTATCAGTCGTCGTCGTCCAGGGGTTATTGGATAACGAAAAAATTACGAATAAAGAGGATTTGGAAAAGGCAATGCAAAAACATTCCTTAAGTTTACCAGATATTCGTGTTGGAAATGGCTATGACGTCCATCGCTTTTCGAAAGGAGATTTTGTAACCATTTGTGGTATAAAGATCCCATTTTCGTTTGGTCTCGAGGGTCATTCCGACGCTGATGTAGGACTTCATGCGCTGACAGACGCAATACTCGGTGCTTTGGGTAAAGGTGACATAGGAGAATATTTCCCGTCGACTGATGAGCAATGGAGAAATGCTTCTTCTCATATATTTTTGAGGCATGCTGGAGAGGTTTTGAGCTCAATGAATGCTTCGGTCCAAAATTTGGACATCACAATAATTTGCGAAGTGCCAAAAATAAGTCCTTATCGTGATGAAATGAAAAATAACATCTGTGAAATATTGTCGATCTCTCCTTCAAGAGTAAATGTGAAGGGGAAGACCAACGAGACCCTTGGTTTTATTGGCAGGAAGGAGGGAATTGCCGCACAGGCTACTGCGACAATACTAATCCAGTAAGTATCGGCCCAATGTCGATATAAGCGCTGGTTAGCCTAATATCCTAATGAATCATGATACTTCTTTGGCGATCCAGTCTAGAAATTCAGTATTTCCATGCTGAATACCCAATGCGACAATGCATGGACATTGATAACTATGTATTTGTTTCAGGCGACTAATTAAGGCATCTAATTTTTCAGTTGTCGTTTTAAGTATGAGCACGGTCTCAGTTTCGGTGTGTATTTCGCCCTCCCAATTATATATGCTTGTGCTTTTGCCTAGAATATTTGCACAAGCTGCTTGACGACCTGTAACAACCACTTGAGCAATATTTTTTGCTTCATTTTCAGACGAAGTAGTGACGTAGACAAGAAAATAGCCCATTGTTAGTTTCTCCAATTTTGGACAATTGATATAAGTTACTTTATCATGCACGCGGCCTTATAGTTTACCGGAGGATTAGCTAGTGGACGGGCAGGTCCCACAAACAAATGGGGATGACGAGCGCTCATCTGAAATTCAGAGAAAACCGACTCAACCGCAGAGAGAATGGTTGGTGCGGGGGCTAAGTGAACCTGGTGGTAAGCTGCCATTGTTTGATTATCGCGGCCAAAAAATAAGCTCAAGAACTGTGGAAAGCTGTGTTAAATACGGTTGGGCGGAACCGTGGTTTAAAAATCCAATAAAACCGGATTGGCAGGTTTGCAAAATTACAAATTTGGGGAAAAATGTACTCAAATAATTCCGATAACCCATGAGAAATAATAATATGACTCACAAACTGTCCAACTTTTCTGATAGTTAATAATTGACACGGTTTTTTCCAGTTGTTCTCTAAATTTGAATTAATTCGACCTCTTAATCTTGTGGGTAATTCCTATTTTCTGGTCAGTGAAGTAATTGATTGAGTTAACAACAAACTAATTAACGGTAACAAGAACACACTAATACTTAATGAATTAAGTAAAACAAATGGGTAAAACTGATCACGATAATCTTAGGCTGTTAGGGATAAAGACAACACTACCAAAATCTCCAAAAGAGGCGATCTTGGAAAAGGTAGATAATCCTCATTTAACGTCTAATTATTTAATTCGATTTTCTTGTCCTGAATTTACCACATTGTGCCCAGTAACGGGTCAACCAGACTTTGCGTATTTAATAATCGATTATATTCCCGACGCTTTTATAATCGAGAGCAAGTCACTTAAACTTTTTCTTAGTTCATTCCGAAACCAGCAAGGATTTAGTGAGGAGGTCACCGTAAATATTGCTAAACGGTTGGAAGAGGAAGTAGATCCAAGATGGCTTCGAATTGGTGGATATTGGTATCCACGGGGAGGTATTCCAATAGACGTGTTTTACCAACGGGGGAAAATCCCAGAAGGCTCGTGGGTCCCTGATCAAAAGATAGAGCCTTATCGTGGGAGCAGATAAAAACCTTTACATATAATATGCTAATTGTACCTCATTTTAAACTGTTATTAGTTTATTCTTCAATTAGCGATACAGTTCCTTTTTTTGTATTGCAGGGAAGTGACTTGAGATACTCGCCTTTACAAGGACCCATCACGCAATAGCCATCCTCCACGCGAAATAACGCTCCGTGTTTTGAACACTGGATAAAAGAGTTATCTTCGTTAAAAAATTGTCCCGGGATTTGATCGATAAGAACTTGGGTGTGGGGGCACCAGTTAAGGTAGGCATATGCCACATCCCCTCTTCGAGCAATGAATATATTCCGTTGTTTTCCCTGAATAACAGCTACCATTCCCTTTGCGCTATTATCTGGAATATCATCCAATAGACAGAGTTCTTTTGGGGGCATTGTTAACCAGTGCTATCCTCTAAAGAATGGATACATATAAACGTTTCTGTTTAAGAACTCTAAATCAAGTGGTCGGAGCGATAGGATTTGAACCTATTTAAACCGCCCATTGTACACCATTGTCCACCATCAACTACCACCAAAACCCCGGAAAACCAACAAATCGATTCACCAGGCACCACCGACTAAAACCACCCTACTCCCCCTGTTTTGCGACACGATTGCGACACAGATTAAAACTGCCGATGTTACACAGAGTGACAAATAGACCCCATTTATGTCTGACTAATTAGCGCAAATACTTAAGAAGAAAGCCGTGGATCAGAGACATTAACCGCATTCTCAGGAAAAGTCCTGAAATTGCAATCCGATTAATTTAGGCAATTACTTTGGCAGGCGGCAGAAATTCCATACCCAAATCACGGGCCACGGCTTCATAGGTGACATGGCCTTTATGAATATTAAGCCCGTTCAACAGATGCGGATCATCCTGCAAAGCTTTTTGGTAGCCTTTATTAGCGAGAGCGATAACGAACGGCAGGGTCGCATTGTTGAGCGCCCGCGCCGATGTGCGGGCTACCGCGCCCGGCATGTTGGTGACACAATAATGCACGACATCATCGACGATATAAGTCGGGTCGGCATGGGTCGTTGGTTTACTGGTTTCAAAACAGCCGCCTTGATCAATCGCGACATCGACGACAACCGAGCCCTTTTGCATTTTTTTGATCATATCTTTGGTCACCAGCCGGGGAGTAGCAGCGCCGGGGATCAACACCGCTCCGATCACCAGATCAGCGCCAATGACGTATTGCTCAACGGTTTCCATGGTCGCGTAGATCGTGTTGAGGGTTGGGCCAAACTGCATATCCAATTCGTTAAGCCGGGGCAGCGATTTATCGATCACAGTTACTGAAGCTTCCAACCCCATCGCCATTCGCGCCGCGTTTGTGCCGACGACACCACCGCCAAGCACAACGACTTTCGCCACCGGCACGCCCGGCACACCACCCAGCAATATACCCTTACCACCTTTTTCTTTTTCGAGACAAAGTGCCCCGACTTGGATCGACATGCGGCCGGCAACCTCGCTCATGGGCGCTAGTAAGGGCAGGCCGCCACGATCATCGGTTACGGTTTCATAGGCTATACCGATACAGCCTGAATCGACCAAACCTTGGGTTTGATCCGGCTCGGCCGCCAAATGGAGATAGGTAAACAATATTTGATCGGGCCGCAGCATGGATATCTCAGTGACCTGCGGTTCTTTGACCTTAATGATCATGTCGGCAGTTTTGAACACGTCCGCCGCCGCCGGTAATATTTCGGCCCCAATTGCTGCGTAATCTGCGTCTTCAAAACCAATGCCCACGCCGGCATCCTTCTCGATAATTACGTCGTGGCCATTATGGATGAGTTCGCGAACACTCGCCGGCACGAGCCCAACCCGATATTCATGAACTTTTATCTCTTTCGGTACACCGATGCGCATCGCTCGCTTCTCTTCTGATCTTTATAATTAATTGTTCGTATCAATTAGCGATCATGCGATTTTAGCTATGCCAATAAAGTAGATGCAAGTGCGACCCTTAAATTCTGGGGGTATTTTTGTGGCACTGGCGAGACACTGAGTGCCGTTTACCTTCCAGCAACCTGTTAAATTATTGTACTAAGTTATTGAAAAAATAGCCTCAGAGATAGAAAATTTATTTCTATTTAAAACGATCATCCCGATACATTGCAGCTAACTATCTACCACCAAACCTCCGGAAGACCAACAAATCGTTTCACCAGGCATCACCGGCTAAAACCACCCTACCC
>JYMV01016330.1_pt1 | contig 18103 bp, 16 predicted proteins | sample 338911 | NCBI WGS metagenome assembly JYMV01 (sample SAMN03354496, study PRJNA234377) | hydrothermal vent metagenome | biome: Deep sea; feature: Hydrothermal plumes at the Eastern Lau Spreading Center, Western Pacific Ocean; material: Seawater | place: Tonga | collected 2009 | depth 2000 m m
CAAGGGGAATGTAACATCAATGGTGTCTGGCAGGACAAAAACAATTACGCACTAGCCGCAGAAAAGGTTATCGACAGGTCGAGAGCTTGTACAAAATTATCAAACTTATCTTCATCTGTATATCCTGCCATATACATAAATATTCTTTTAAAGTTGGGTTGGGCTTGTTCGAATATTATATCGAAAGTTCCCACGTTGGCCATTTGTCCAACTACAGCCTTCACCCGGGGGTCATGTGCGGCAACCTGCACCCCCCAACGCGAACCCATACTGGTCCCGAAAACAGCTATTTTTTCGGCATCCACATCGTCCCGTTTGGTTAACCAGTCGATAACCTTTTCTGCGGCTAGTGCGTAATTGTTTTTGTCCTGCCAGACACCATTGATGTTACATTCCCCTTGCCCTGGCCCGTCCATAGCGCAAATATTCATTCCCCGTTTGGTATAGTCATTGGAAAAGGGGTTTGGAAAATCTTCTTTGACCGCATCCATCCCCGGTAAATACAGAATTGTTGGTTTAGGTCCATCACCCTTTGCTTTGTGGAAGATAAAATAAGATTTTTTACCATCTACAAAGTCTACAGAATCGGCCTCCAATTCTCCTTCGGAGAGGGTTATGACTTCGCTGTAACAGCGTCCTAATCCTTCATACCAGTTCTCTTTGTTTGGATCTTGGTGCACGGGAACCAGGTGCTGTGCCCTTCCATAACATAGCGCTGCCCGGTGAAAAAACTTCGCCGCTGATGAATTTCGATTAGAAGATTTAGCCTTTATTCCCAGCCTTTCAAGCGCAGTTGCGCGCTTTGCCCACGATTTTGGGAAAGAACGTCTTCCCGTGACTTTTGAGTATACAGCATGCAGATCTTCCATCATGAAACCACGGTGTAACCTTGTTCCCATTATGCCCGGATGCAGAACATCTTCATTGTCAGATAGCATTAAGAAATTATCAAATATCCAACCCTGATCAGATCGCAACTGTTGTTTAGCCATAAATTAAATTTCCTTTTGACTAGGATTTTGATTGATCCATTTAATTTTCTTTAAAAACTTCGGCAACCCAATCAGACATGTATTCGATTGCCAATTTGCAATTATCTACTTGGCAATGTTCAACACCCCCATCCTCCGCCCTAAACACTTTTAATTCAGCACGTGGACTGTTGATTGCTCCTTCTATTGTTTTTTCTGCCAATCTCAATGGAATTTGGCGGTCACTCTCCCCGTGTACTACAAGAATAGGGCAGCGAATGTTGATTAGTGCCTCATTAAGTGACATTTTGCCGGTAATATCGATTATTTCCTCGCGGGAGGAAGCGCCCAAAACCCAACGCATGTGCTCCTCCCAGTGGGATACCGATAAATTTGTGCCCGAACCTTCCAATCGATCTTTAGTAATTTTCCCGTAGTCATTAATGGCACCCCATGCAACAACGCAGCTTAATCTACTTTCAAAACCTGCTGCACGAGGGGCATAATATCCACCCAGGCTGATACCTGCGACACCAATTTTTTTTGGATCAACATCTTCGCGACTTTCCAGATAATCAACAGCAGCTGAAGCAGGTTCCTCAGTTTCAGGCGATAGTTTTAGGTCCTTGAGGCGAAGAGCCTCCCCCACACCAGGATGATCTAATAAAAGAGTAGAAATGCCCCGTCGGGCATACTGTTGTGGCACACCAATCAAGAACAGAAATTCTTTCATGACGTCCAGCCCGTCGAAGTGGATTATGCAGGGTGAATTTGATTTTTTTGAGTATTCTTGTGCCGGATAAAAAAGTCCTGGGAGGCATGTGTCTTTAAAGGGGATTTCAACTCTGGTTACTGGATCTCTCAAACTTCTCACACCCAAATTAAAGCAATCTAGCATTTTCTTATAAGTTTTTAGTCGCAATGGCGAATTGGATTTGCACATCCTTTCAGCCGTCATGAAATAGCAGGCAGCGCGAAGCAATTTTTCCCCAGAACTAACATTAAAGTTTAAATTGGCATCTGCTTCAGCTAGCCTTCTGTTTCTTTCTCCCAACTTCGACCATGCGTCATGCCACGCTTGATTGGCCTTTTCGTCATTGGCTCCGGCGATATCTCTTAAGTTGGATAATACCTCATCTATTTCAGAGATGACCCCACCGGCATTTACAGCCATTACGGTAGCCATAGACCAGGGGTAATTCGTAGGAAAATATTCAAACATCATTGTTCTGGGACCTGAAAATTAGATGATCAGAGAGATAATATATTTTGTAGAGACAATTTGGATAATTTTTTAAGGCGGATCAATTACTCGTCTCTGGTAACGTGTTTGGATAAACGTTCGAGAGAAACCTCATCCATTTCAACGCCAAGGCCGTAACCACTTGGCACACTTACGTTTCCATTCAAAATACTGATTGGTTCTTTAACTATATCCGTTGCTGCATATTGATTGGTAATGCTTAGGCCCCAATCAATTTGAGGAATAGCTGCTGCCAAGTGGCTGACGGCAGCGCTAGCTATGCTGGTTTCACAGATTTTTCCCGCTAGGTTTACCTTCATTCCCACTTGATCGGACAACTCTGCCGCCTTTAAAGCTTTCATAACTCCACCAAGCTTGATCATCTTTAAGCTGCCGCCGGCAGCTGCACCGCTTTCTTTATGTAACACAATGTCAGAAAGACTATGTAGACCTTCATCGGCACCTATAGGGGTGCTAGATGCTTGAGCAATTGATTTCATTCCATCTAGGTCGTTGCCCATGACTGGTTGTTCAATAAAGTCAAGTAAACCACTAACTCCTTCAACAAATCTTATTGCTTCGGTACGTTCCCACGACTGATTTGCATCTGCTGACAATTGGCGGGATTTCCCAACAATTTTACGGATTGCTTCCACTCGCGAGACGTCTTCATTTATGGGGTTTCCACCAACTTTAACTTTAAATGATTGAAAACCTTCATCTAACTTGAATTGTGCTTCTTCGCTATCAGCTTCAAGTTTGCCAACAGCTAACATCCATAACACTGGGATTTTGCTCCTTTTCACTCCTCCCAGTAATTCTGACATAGATTTTTTTTGAATTTTACCAACTACATCGTAAAACCCGATTTCTAAGGCCGCCTTGGCACTGCTGTTGCCATAAAGAAAATGATCCATCAGCTTCATATTCTCTTGGAAAGACGATACATTCCGGCCAATTAAGTGAGGTGTAAGATACATTACGGCGGCATCCATACTGGCAATTGTTTCGCCTGTCATCGTTGGTGCAGCAGGAGCTTCTCCCCAGCCGATGGAACCATCTTCCGTTTTAACACGAACCAATAAATTTTCGCTTTCAGTATAAAGTATTCCCCCCATTTTTATTTCTTGTTTAAGTGGAATGGTAATAGCTATCGGAGTAATCGATTTAATTTTCATTTGTTTTAATTTCTGAAATTTGATGGACGTTCAAACTAAACTATAAGTTTACTTAGATAACGTCGTATTTCTTCTTCCATTTTATCATTAAAGGTTCCCATTAGTTTTTCAACCAAACCAAACCAGATCTGACGACGGTCAGTGAGTGATGTATCCTCTCTCACTGTCTGTGTCCAAGTCGCTCTCGATGTTACGGCAGCTATAATTATCCCTTTATTATCAAGAATTTCTAAGCGGGCTTCCACTATAGCGTCATAACGTTCCGAAGCTTCCTGCTTAAACAAACCTTTAAACGACTTATCCGTCTTAAGCCTGGTTTCGGTAACATTTGCTTTGAGTATTGAGAACCGCGCAGTTCCGCTATTGCCGGCAATCTGCAGACGATCTAGTGCCCATTTTTTGACTGCTTCATGAGGAGAAATGGGAAAGCGGTGTCCCACGTTAGGCGGTTCTGTATTGTTGTCGGTTTGGGAAGCCATCTGGATCTTAGCTACCCGCAGAGAGATCGGTTCCAGATGCTTGAACGTTAGTTCAGGAAGACTGTTGTCTGGGACTGTCGTGCAGGCTCCCAACAGCATAAAAAGTGCTATTAATATCACCGAATTCAATTTTGATATGTACATTAATTTATGGTGCCATGTGCCAAACATCCATTCAAGGGTGCTAACACTTAATTGGTTTTTGAATACAGAAGTTTGAACGAAAGAAAGAACCGAATCAAGCCGTCGGCAGGTATCAGAAACCCAGACACCAGGCTAATATACCCTTTTGGGCATGGAGCCTATTTTCCGCTTCATCCCATATAACTGATTGAGGGCCGTCGATCACCTCATCCGTCACCTCTTCACCGCGATGAGCAGGAAGACAGTGCATAAATAGTGCATTACTTTTAGCCTTGGCCATCAAAGAGGCATTTACTTGGTAAGGTGACAGAAGATCTAGTCGTTTTGATCGTTCTTGGTCATCACCCATGGAAACCCAAGTGTCGGTGAGAACGCAATCCGCACCATCTACGGCCTCTCTTGCATCCAAACATACCGTGACATGGCCACCTTCTCTTTTCGCCCACTCAATTTTCTCTTGGTTAACTACCAATGATGGAGGGGTTGCAATACGGAATTCAAATCCTAGTCTGACCGAAGCATGCAACCAAGAAGCAGCTACGTTGTTTCCGTCCCCAACCCAAGCGACGATTTTACCTTCGATGGATCCTCGATGCTCTTCGAAGGTAAGAATATCGGCCATAATTTGGCATGGATGAGACTCATCCGTCAGACCGTTGATCACCGGAATTGAAGAAAATGTTGCCAAATCCAATAATTTCTGGTGGGCGTCGGTACGGAGCATAATGATATTGGCGTAGCAAGAGAGAACCCTAGCGGTATCTGCAACCGTTTCACCTCGACCCAATTGGGAATCTTTTTCGCTCATTGCAACGACGTTTCCACCAAGCTGTTGCATTCCGACTTCGAAGGATACACGTGTCCGAGTTGAAGGTTTTTCAAACATCAGTACGAGGGTCTTACCTTTAAAAATTGACTCCTTCCCATCTTGCCCGTTTTTAAATCGGGCAGCCTGTTCAAGAATGGATCTAAGTATTGAAAGGTCTAACCTATCGATATCCAAAAAATGGCGTAATTTTGACACGGTGACTGTTCCTTAATTCTCTAAATCTGTGCAAGCATGATGGAGGAGGAAAATGGCTTCTTCTATGTGGGATGTTTCAACTATCAAGGGAGGAATAAAGCGAACCACATTATTGCCAGCTGCAACAGTCAACATACCCTCTTCCTCGAGTTTTTTGACGAGATCGGTATTGGACCCCTTGCATTCGACGCCTGTAAGAAGGCCTTGGCCACGTACCTCGCCAAGAATTTTAGGGTGGGCCTTAGCAGTTTCCAAAAGCCCTTTATGGAGAATAACTGACATTTCCTGGACGTGATCTAGAAAGCCGTCCCCAAGCATTACATCCAAAACAGCATTGGCCGCAGCCATGGCCAAAGGATTACCCCCAAATGTAGAGCCGTGACTACCCGGAGCCATAGATGAACTGACTTCCTCAGAAGCTAAACATGCGCCAACGGGGAAACCCCCACCCATACCTTTAGCAACGGCTAAAACGTCGGGTTTAATATCAGTCCATTGATAAGAAAACAGTTTGCCAGTACGCCCCATGCCAGTTTGAACCTCATCTAAAAAGAGGAGGAGATCAAATTCATCTGCCGTTTCACGCAATTTGTTGAGGTAGTCTTCGGAGGCATCATTGATTCCACCCTCACCCTGCACAGGTTCTATCAAAATAGCAGCAGTTTCATCCGAGATCATTGCCCGCATCTCATTTAGATTTCCAAAAGCGACCTGATCAAATCCGCCTAACATCGGAGAAAACCCAGCCATGTGCTTTTCCTGTTTAGCCGCCGAAATTGTTGCTAGCGTCCGACCGTGAAAACTATTGGTACAGGTTATTACTCTATTACGGCTTGGGTTATCTTTCTCGTGATGATATCGCCTCACCACTTTTAGACCACATTCCACTGCCTCAGCTCCCGAATTACAAAAAAACACGGTTGATGGAAAGGTTTCTTCAACAAGACGTTGCGCCATTCTTTCTTGGCCTGGAATTCCATAAAGATTGGAAAAGTGAAGCACCTTTTCAGCTTGATCCTTAATGGCGTTAACCAAGTGAGGATGTCCGTGACCAAGCGCAGAAACAGCTATGCCCGAACAAAAATCCATATATTTTTTGCCTTCAGTCGAGTAAAGATAGACACCCTCTCCCCGTTCAAAGGAAATGCTTGGTGAACCATAAGTAGGCATGATGGAGGACATCGACAATATCTCCTAAACACATCGGGACGGTACGACAGCCGTCCCACAATTATAACCCAAATTATCTAAATCAGAACCCGGCGTGTCAATCTTAAAGCTTTTCTACGATTTGAGTTTGTAACCACTCCTGAAGAGGTAAACGCAGAAAAACCAAAGTGACAGGTTCAATATAATTATGGTTATGGCTCCCAATTCCAGAGATCCGTCGGCGTAGCCAAAACAACCAAACCGGAAGCCGTCAATGATATAGAATATAGGATTAAACAATACGATAGTTTGAAAAAGGTCGGGTAGATGTTTAGTAGAATAGAATGTTCCCGATAGGAAAACTAAAGGTAAGATTATAAAGTTATTGACTGATGCAACATGATCAATCTTTTCAGCCCAAATAGATGTTATTAGCCCCAAGAGAGACATGAATAGCACGGCGCCTAAAGCATAAAAAATCATGATCGGCCATGAGTGAACACTTACGGGTACGAATATATTGATTGAAAAACCAACCATCGCCGTAACTAATAGCCCACGTGTTGAACTGGCAAAGATGTAACCTGCCGTCAGTTCTCCCGGTGACAAAGGGGGCATTAATGTATCAGGGATACACCGTATCATTTTTTCAAACATTAAGGCGAATGAGGAGTTAGCAAAGCTGCCAGTCATCCCTGCCATTAATGCGAGGCCAGGGATAAGGAACTGCGAAAAAGGTATGTTAGAGGCGGATCGGCCTTCTCCCTCAAAGGCTAAATTAAAAATAGAGAGGAATAATAGGGCTGTTATTACTGGTGCAAACAGGTTTTGAATATATGATTTGGAAAAACGATTAATTTCCCGCCGGTATAACGACCAGGTCCCTATAATATTCCAATAGCCCAACATAGGTCGGGTTTGAGGTCTCTGATATAACAGTTTCATATTACTACGCTTTTAGCTTGTAACCATTTCGGAGCAGAAAATAACAAGCTAACCATAACATTATATTGGACACCGCTATTACAGTTAGTCCAACTAAAAGAGAACCGTCTGAATAACCGGTAAAACCATATCTAAACCCATCGATTAAATAGAAAAATGGATTAAAATAGCTAAATGTCCTCAGAATATCGGGGAAACGTTCCACAGAAAAGAAAGTGCCGCTTAAAAACGACAAGGGTAGAATGATAAAGTTTGTTACAGTCGAGACGTGGTCAAATTTTTCTGCCCAAATGCCGGTAATCATTCCAATTGCTGACATCATTGATGCGGCGCCTAAACCGTAAATGATAACAAAGATAACACTGTGCACACCAATCGGAGTTATAAGAATTAGAGTTAGACCTACACTGATCGCCACAAAAACGCCCCTCGTTGCTCCTCCGAGTATATAACCTATCGAAAGTTCGAGTGGGCTTAGCGGTGGCATTAAAACATCAACGATGCTCTCATTCAGTTTTTGTTGAATCAAAGAAGTTGATGTATTGGTAAAAGAGGTTTGTAATATTGTCATCATGATAAGACCTGGTCCAAGAAATACGACATAGGGAACACCGGAGACCATTCTGTTGCTGCCAAAAATGACAGAGAAGACGGCCAAAAATAATAGTGTTGTAATGACAGGTGCTATCAGCGTTTGGCTGAATATCTTAAAGAAACGCTGAACTTCTTTTACGTATAGTGTTTTTACGCCCATCCAATTGGCAAGACCCAAGGATGGGCGGGTAGTTGGCGTGTTGACCATATCAAGGATTACGGTTTTAATTTATAGCCAGTCGCAAACATGCGCCAGCATATCATCCATAAGATGGTATTTATAACCACAAGGAATACGGCACCAAACAATAACGGGCCGTCCGATTGCCCCGTAAAGCCAGCCCTTAATCCATCTATGGCGTAAAAAAAAGGGTTGATTAGCGCGACAAACTGAAGGTTTTCAGGCATGCGGTCAATGGAGTAAAAGGTCCCCGACAAAAACGAGAGAGGCGTGATGATAAATCCATTTATTACTGTCATGTGGTCTTGACGGTTAGCCCAGACGCCTCCAATGATGCCAACCATAGCAAGCATATAGGATGCCGTAGCGGCATAGAAAATGATGAGCAGAACATTATTGACGTTCATATCTACAAAAAGGCTTACAGCAAGCCCGACAGCACAACCGACAACTATCCCTCTGGTCGCACCACCGCTTGCATAGGCCAAAACTAATTCGTTAGCTGTTAGGGGCGGCATCAAGGTATCAATGATGTTACCCTGCATCTTTGCTGCCATTATCGAGGAGGCAGCGTTGGCGAAGGAGTTCTGAATTATTGCCATCATGATGAGGCCTGGAGCTAGAAATTCTATAAAAGGAACTCCATTTATGTCACCGCGTAGTTTTCCAATTGCGAGTGTGAAGATAGCTAGAAAGACCAAGGTGGTAATCACCGGTGCTAAAATTGTTTGGATATAAACTTTTGAGAACCGACGAATTTCCCGCATATATAATGTTCTAAGTCCAAGCCAGTTTTTAAGGCCTAGAAGAGGGCGGGTTACGATCATTGGTACCTCGTGATGGTTGTTTGGATCTGATATAACGGGAAAAGCATAAATGCCAGTAATTTAACTAGTCGCAGCACACTTAGGATTAGTATTGATCGAACAAAAAAAACATATGGCGAAGCGTAATGTCGCCACAAATTACAAGGTTCCTAGGAAGGTGACGCGCAAGTCGCTGGAAAATTCAGCTTTCTATTACCTTAGGCGCTATTCCTCCTCCAGTGAAAATTTGCGACGTATACTTTTTAAGCGAGCCAAACGTTCTGCCCAATACCATGGAACAGACGTCTCCGCGGGGCAGCTTTGGGTAAACGAAATTATTGAGAAGTTTTTGGCTAATAAACTTCTTGATGACATCCGGTATGCCGAGACGAAGTGCTTAAGTGTCCATAGGAAGGGAGGGTCGAAACAAACCATTAGAAAAAAGCTGCAAGAAAAGGGCATCGCGCCAGATATCATTGAGCAGACATTTACCTTGCTTGACCAGTATTCCATTGACCCTGAACTAATTACTGCTCGACGCCGGAGGTTGGGTCCCTACCGTTCCCGCGGTCGCCGTAATAACTTCAGAGAGAGGGATCTAGCTTCCCTAGCAAGGGCAGGTTTTAATTACTCTATAGCAAGCTGGGTAATTGATGTTGAGACTATTGATCACTTGGAGAAAGAGGTTGGGTTTACTAATTGGTGAAGAAAAATTTGCCTGCCCAATCTGCCAATGATATCGATATAGTTAATTACTATCATATGTTTAAAAGAATTGGATGATGTTCAAAGTATCATGCAGAATTTAGTAGAGTTATTTGCAAGGGTCTGGAATGGAACCTTTGCAGGAATTTCCGTTGGACAGCTCGTAGTTGCGGTTGTTGTTCTTTTAGTATTTTTACTTTTGAGGCGTTTCTTTGCCAGGTTTATTATTACCCGCCTGAAAGCTCTGACTAGCAAAACAAAGACGGATATAGATGATCATATTTTGGCGGCATTGCAGCAGCCGCTGATGTTCCTATTTCTAATTTTAGGATTATCATTTGTTATTCAATGGATTCCTTTTGAACCAAGTATAGAAAAGGTACTCGTTCAAATACTCCAATCCTTTGTAGCGTTCACTATCTTCTGGACCATTTTTCGCATTCTAGATCCTGTTTCGGTTTTCTTTGATACATTTTTGAAGAAAGTCGCTGGTGCTGTAGCACATGAAGTAAAGGATTATTTGCTGAAGGCTTTGAAGGTTTTTGTTGTTGGATCAGGGATTGTGGCGGTACTTGCCCAATGGGGAATTAATCCATGGCCTTATTTTGCAGGTATTGGTGTTCTCTCTCTTCCATTTGCGTTCGCAGCTAAAGATGCTGTGTCTAATGTATTTGGCGGTATTAAACTGTTAATTGTAGATCAGACCTTTCGGGTAGGAGACTGGATTGAATCGCCGTCTATTGGCCATGGAATAGTTGAGGTTGTTACTCTCTCGACGGTAAAGGTCAGGAAATTTTCCAAGGCAGTACAAACCATTCCTAATGGAGTAATAGCGGCAGAGCCAATTACCAATTGGTCGCGAATGACTAATCGCAGGATCAAAATGGATATTGGGCTGACTTATGGCACTACGTCTGATCAGTTTAAAAATATTCTCGGAGACATAAGAGACTTGATTGCTAGTGACCATCGTGTTGACCATGAAGTGACCCAGATGGTGCACTTGGTTGGGTTTAAACAGTCTTCCATAGACATCAACCTGTATTATTTTACCAAGACGACTGATTGGGAAGAATGGAGGTCGACGGTTGAGGATCACATTCTGAGTTTTGTTAAAATCATTGAGAAGGCAGGTGCAAGCATGGCATTCCCCACACAGTCTATTCATGTAGAGGGATTGCCAGAGGGGTTTAATGTAACTGGGATTGTTGAAAAGAACGTCTCTCGATGAAAGTCTCCTCAGTGAAGGTTGATATTGCACCCGCTGAATTGATAGACAAGATTACCATTCTTTCAATTAAGTCGGAGAGAATCGACGATGTAGAAAAACGGAAGAATGTCCAATCGGAACTAGACATTTTGACGGCTACCCGCGATCAAGTGATACAACCTTCAGCTTCTCTGAATGATCTGACGTTAAAGCTGAAAGACGTCAACGAAAGGCTCTGGGTTATTGAAGACGATATTAGAAGTTGCGAGGCAACTGAGGAGTTTGGATCCCAATTCATTGAGCTCGCACGCGCTGTATACCGACAGAATGATGAGCGAGCTCGTTTAAAACGTGAGATTAACAACCTTTTAGGTTCAAAAATTATAGAGGAAAAGTCTTACAAGCCGTATTAAATAAATTGAATTTATATTCAAATTAATAATCGGTGAAATTTATCCCAGACGCTTTAAGGTGTTTCAGGGTAAGTATTCCAATAGGTGGGATTACCCAACAGTATAACTAAAATACCATAAAAAATGCCTGGTGTGCGCTTCCAATTAATTGAGATGCAAAACAAACCTGCATATTGCTGGCATATAACCGACACGGCTTAAATAACAGTAATATTTACCGAATTGAAACTTAATTCACGGTATATGGTTTAGTCTCCAGGATACCGCGCGACGATATGTTTGGCATTGAGTTACTCGGTGGAACAACTGTAAATATAGGAATATTTTTGAGCGAAGTTGATTGTAAGTATCAGGATGGCATGGTCATTTTCAAAGAGGGTGAACCTGGCCACTCAGCCTTTGTGCTTGTATCTGGGCAAGTTGAAATTCTCAAGAAAACCACCAATGGACTAGTCCGCTTGGCAGTGATCTCGCCTGGCGAAGTGTTTGGCGAGATGGGTGTCGTTGATAGATCAAACAGAAGCGTCACAGCCAAGGCCGTCGGAGACGTTGTGGTAGAGGTCGTCGACCAACCAGGACTTTTATCTCCCTATCAAAATACTACGGATATCTCGCTCAACGTAACCGACATCGCTAAAACCCTTCGCCAATCTGATCAAATATTAGTTTCTCCAGCGTCGAGGAAACTTTTGATTGATGGACAAAACAAGCCAAACATTTGGACACTAATTGGGGGTCTAATTGCTAAGCGGCGAAATAAAAACAGGTTTCTAGAAATTCGTGTTATGCCGTTGCTAGGAGATGAAGACGGATCAAGCGCCTCACGTATTGCCAGCATTCTTGCAAATGAACCAGAAGTACGGGTAACAATTCTACCAGATGAATTTCTGGACAAGGATCCAGATACTGGGGGGTACAATCTCCAGTCAGTTAGCTCATTTGGGCATATATTATTACAGCGAGAGAAAGCCGACCTCTTAATTTTTGGGGAAGTTAATCCCATTTCCACAGTTCTTCTACTCCGGTTTTTATCCCGGAAAACTGAATCTGATCAGCCAGGCCGGTTTCTAGTCACTGACCATTTGTCACTTCCAAAAAATTTTAAACCGGAATATGACAAATTACTCTACGCCGTAGCTGTTGCGGCGATAGTGCCAAGGTCGGAGACTTATCGTCTTATGATGCATCCTTTGCTCGTAAATGGTCTAGAAGCGGCCCAGGAAGCCGGTAACGAACCTCCCATGGAATTATCTTTAATTGACCAGGCATCAATTGATGTTTGTTACGGTCACATAGCGGCCAGTATAGGTAACCACTTGAGCGACAGAAATAGTTATCAAAGGGCTATTAATTCCTATCAGAGTGCGGTTGAAAATATTTCATCAGAGACGGATAAAATGGAGTGGGCTAATATTCATTATCACCTCGCCCATATTCGGCATGAATTGGGGGACAAAAACAGGGACAAGGAATTACTGGAAATGGCGCTTGAAAGTTATAATGGTGCTTTAGAATTTTACACTAGGGACCGCTATCCTTGGGAGTGGGCATTGCTACAAAATCGTATGGGAGGCCTGTTCTACCGCCTCGACTCGATTAACAGTGATACCGAAATACTAAAAATGGCAGTTACCGCATTCCAGTCGTCCCTTAGGGTCATTAATCGTAAGGCATTTCCAACAAAATGGAGTGAGGTTAAAAATAGCCTTGGCCAGGCTCTCCAGGTCTGGGGAGACGCTGTCAGAAATATTGAGCTTCTCGAGTTGGCGGTAAAATGTTGCCGGGAGGCGTTGGAAGTTCGAAGCCGAGAAGAAACCCCCCTATTTTGGGCAGCCACACAAAACAATTTGGGTTCGGCATTATTCCTTCTCGGTCGTCAAACCAACAATGTCGAGCCGCTAGAAAACTCAACATTGGCTTTTGGTAAAGCGTTGTCAATTTACCATGTCTACGCTGCAACTCGCCTTAGAAAGGTAACGGAACGTAACTTTGCAAGAGTAGAAGAGCTATTAAATAAGATGAGATCGCGACGATTAACCAAAGTGGATTGGGACGACGAAGCCTCAGAAATGCGGGGTGACCAAGGGGATGGCGTAAACGAACATACGACGATGTAGTTTAGTTTACGAAATAATCTTTCCAATTCTGTTCATATTATATGAAAAATGTTTAATAATCTAATGTTGACGCCTGGCTGCCATGCCGAAGCTAGGTTGTCTCGATTTTATTTTAACAGGACCGGTCACTTGTCGACAGTAAAGGAGTTATAAAGGTATAGATGTCGGAACAAATGACAGTCCTTTTTGCGAATGAAGCCTACTATGCATCGTTTCAAAGTGGAGACTTTGAAACGATGGAGACATTATGGGCGCGCTCGGTGACAGTTACCTGTATTCATCCTGGATCGCACCATCTAATGGGGTGGAACTTGGTTATGGAAAGTTGGAAATCAATCCTGACAAATAGAGACCTTCCTGACATAGAAGCCGTTAACCCTGTTGCTAATATATATGGCGATATGGCGGTGGTTATTTGTTATGAAGTGTTTCGAGAAGTAACACTCATTGCAACCAATATTTTTGTTAAAGAAGATAATCAATGGAAAATCATGCATCACCAGGCGGGTGGTTCACCGAAGCCGCTAATGGAAGAACCTGGTTATGAAGAAAGTAAAACCTTACAGTAATAACCCGATAATACACCCAAGGGTTCTCCACATTAAACAAGCTACATATGAGTTAAACAGCCTTGTGGTTTAGTCCTCACGTTTGACCGGTGTCTTAACCGAGGAATCAAATTTTGGTAATGAATCGCTCACACAAGTCGTTTCCACCCGCGCCAGGAATGGTGAATTGGCGTCGGTCTGGTTAAGTGAGCCGAATATCCGCTAACGATTTGCTTTGCCCTAGAACAACATTGACTACTTCAGTTGTTCGGCCATCCGCAGTAATTTCTACAATATAATCACCACTATTTTCGGCAAGGCGATCAAATTTAAAATCGCCATAAATATCAGTCATCTCTGCGGCGATTTCTTCCCCATCTTTTTTTAGAGACACCCTGGCGCCTTCCACGCAATCGACTATGTCATGCGTCTCTGCCGAGACGCTGCCAGCAATAAAACAATCCCTATAGCGATATAAATTTTTGTACCATACCCGCGGCTTCGTGCCGAATTCTGGATGTAAATACTCAAGTTCTAATTCATCCACCATTTTTTCCATCTCTGGTGGATCCACTTTGACAGCACGTATAGCCTCTGTGGCGCATACTTTATCTGCTCGAGGTGCGGACCATCCTTCGTCGATCAGGTGTGCGTCAAAGTTCCAATGCTGGGGTAATTCCTTTTCCTCATTCCACCAGATGGCTCCGTAGGGACAAGAATCTACGATCTGTCGCTGCCCCTTAGCTTTATCAGGGTCTATGATGACAATTCCGTCAGGTCGCTTGCTGATGGCGTCGTTCTCTGCCGCTTTTATACAGGGGGCATCATCGCAATGTTGGCACATAACGGGAAGGTAAGCAGCGTCTACGATTGGCGCTTGGCCGCGCACCTTTTGCTTAATATCGATCCACTTGTGGCCGTGCTTTGGCATTTCAGCGGCATAGCCTGGAAATTCGTTACCAACATATTCATCCTGAACAGCTAAGACGCAGAGATTACAGTTGGTGCAATTGGCAACGTCAACGATGAGGTTCCATTGTTTCATAACTTATTCCTTTCTCACACAGCAGCCATTGCGTATTGGTCGGGTGATCGGTCTATACTGACTTCTCCTTCCCATAGGGTCACGTCTACCAGAGCGGCACTTGAACCCATAGAATGACCTTTTTTTAATTGGGAACGTGGTGGGGTAAGCTGGTTTAGACAGCCACCTCGATCAATGGAATGACCAGGTACACCTAAAGGATCATAAACTGCACAAGACTCATAACCGTGTAGGGCGCCAGGCCGCACGCGCTCGGTCAATTTTGCGGCGCAGAGAACCGCACCGCGTTGGTTATGGACCTTGACTATGTCATGCATGTTAATGCCGCGGGCTTTCGCGTCTTGCGGGTTAATTCTAATTACCCAATAGGCGTAACCGTTAACTGTGATACGGTGTTCGTCTATATCGTTTAGGAAGCTATCCTTGCCATCTCCCTGAGTATGAAAGCTAAAGCGGGGATGAGGAGTGACCAACTGCAGCGGAAATTCTCTCGCGGCTGCGGCTTTGTGACCTTCCCAGGAAGGTCGGTATTTGACTATTGGAGGTCGGTCGTCGTCATTGGGGTCAAATAGTTTTAGGCTTTCACATTCGAATTCTATCTTACCCGATTGAGTTTGAAGACCCTTAAGATATTCCTCAGAGTAATCCGACGGTAATGGCATGGGTTCAGGGACATCCTTTTTTCTCCCATCGTAGAACCAACGCCACGACACAGGGTCACGCAATGCTTCAGGTGGATTGGGAATGACGGCATAGCCTTTCCGGATAAATCTCTTCCATGAAGTGATAGAGGGCAGATCCGATGCGTCAAATTCCCGCTTAGCCCAATCCAGTTCACTCATTCCTTCAGAAAAGTAAGCTCCTAATCCTAGGCGCTTACTTAATTCAAGGAAGATCGTGAAGTCTGATTTCGACTCACCCAAAGGCTCGATCAGCTTATGCTGGAAGACGGCAACTCGATGGTTTAACTGTGTCTGGCCATGATGGGCATAACCACCCAAACCCGCCCACTCACTGATATCAGGTCTCTCAAAGTTGGTGCAAGCGGGTAGGATCACGTCGGCAAATTTAGCTTCTCCTTCAAACCAGATAGATTGGTTGACCACAAATTCCAAATTTTCAGAGCGGTACATTTCTACATGTCGATTAGTGTCGCTCATTGTTCCGAAAATGGAACCACCATACTTATAAAGCATTCGGACAGGTGAGTATCCGGGTTTGGGATAGGTAAATTTGCTAAATTGAGCCTGTATTGATTTCCCATCCCAGATATAGCCTTCAGCCTTACCATCCAATATGGCCTCAGGTAGTTGCAATCTCGGGATGCTTTGGTCAACTGTATTCATACTGGGGAGTTGGGGCATACGTTGATAAAGTTCGACTGCCATGGCGGTGTGATGAAGGTCGCCAGACATTCCGCCTTCGGCGTATCCTGGGAAATAGAAGTTGGTATCGACGGGTGTGCCCCATTGTAGATTTCCCATACCCACACCGGGCTTCCCCAGGCCTTGCATCGCAATAAGGCAAACCATGGTGCGGGCCCACTGAATTCCCGTAGAGTTTCTGCATGCGCCGCCGTGTCCGTTACCCCAGCCACCTGCACCAAGATACGTCCGCTTGTTCCCCCAATCTCTGGCTAAAGCGCGAATGTCTTTGGCAGGAATGCCGGTCTCCTCTTCACCCCATTCCGGGGATTTTGCCTGACCATCTTCATCACCCATTATATATGCTTTCCATTTGTCGAACCCCTTGGTACGGGTTTCAACATACTCTCTGTCATATAGGTTTTCGTTGATCCATACATAGGCGATCGCTATGGCAAGCGCGGGAGACGTTGTTGGACGCGGCGCAATCCATTTGCCTCCTAGTAACTGCGCAGTATCGTTAAAGTAAGGATCTATGTGAACAATTTTGATGTCGGTCTCACGGAGCCATTTTCGTCGGATTGTGCCTTCCAAGGCGCCGTAGGCTCCGCTGGTGCCCTCAGGGTTGGCGGACCAGAAAACTATCATCTCAGAATTTTCTAGGCAGTCCTGAACACCTCCATAAGTTTCGCATTGTCCGACCCTTAAGGATTGTCCCCAGTGATGGACCGCACCCCAATACCACCCCTCCCAGCTGTCAGGATTGTGGTGAACCCGCGTCATCCCTACAGCATTAACAAATCGAAAATTGGCACTCAAATAATATCCAATATTGCCCCATGTGTGGTGGGATCCGTGCGAATTAGCGATGGCTCCTGGTCCGTGAACGGTCTTGGCTCGTTTGATTTCTGTTGCAACTAGATCCAATGCCTCATCCCAACTGATGCGTTCATATTCTGAGCTACCGCGATTTTGGGGATTTCGTTGGCCGTTAGGGTCAAAATCTACCCTTTTCATAGGATATAGAAGTCTATCAGGAGAATAGACCATGCTTTTCCAGTTCATGCCGTGCGGCGCTAGGCTTGTCTTGCGCGGTGGTGTGAACTTTTTGCCGCGTGCACTTATCGTCCAAGGTTCCGGGTCCGTATCGTCAAACTCTATGGGTGTAATGCGAACAATTTTGTTGTTTTTGACATAAGCAAAAATGGGGCCTCCATTTGTCATTTGGGTAAACCGGGTGACCCCATTTCCCTGATCAACCCCATATTTCCAGCCAACAGTTTGGGTTTGCATGACGGTTTGAGTAAACCAGTTAGCTTCGTCCTCTGGACCTTCCAACGAGATTTGAAAATCCTTGAGAGCGTTGATTTGTTCCAATTGGTCAATCGGTGGCATGAGTAGTTTGGCTGCGACGTCAGCGGTCTTAAAAGTCATGATGACTTCGGCGTTTTCGTTGATGCCCGTGCCGGACTTATAGCCGTTGATACCAAAACTAAACCAACGGCCGACTGAACCGTCTTTAGTCCTGATCTGGGCCGTAAATTCTTTATCTTTCAGTCGTTCCTTAAATTCCGGATACCGCCATGAGCAATAACGGAAGAGAATATTAAGCCCAAATAAGATAATAGAGAGCTTTAAGTGACCCATGATGTGATTATCTCCTTTGGGCAGTTGTCAGGCTGCTCCACCGTTTTTACACGACATTACAATTGCGTTTTTGTGTTAATTCTTGCTCTCTTGAATTAACAGCAAAAGTGCGTGATTAATTCAAATAAAAAGAATATTAGACCAAAAAGAAGGAAGGCGAAAATAGTACCAAAATTCAATACCTTGCAAGGCAATTTTTTTGAACTAGCTTTTCAATTTGATAAAGGTATCAGTTATTCATGTATTAAAAAACCAATGGACTAGGAGGGTTGTTTCATGAAAATCAACCGGTTAGTTGATTTAGAAGAATACGAAGCCAAAGGGCATTTTGACATGAAAG
>JYMV01029481.1_pt1 | contig 18099 bp, 16 predicted proteins | sample 338911 | NCBI WGS metagenome assembly JYMV01 (sample SAMN03354496, study PRJNA234377) | hydrothermal vent metagenome | biome: Deep sea; feature: Hydrothermal plumes at the Eastern Lau Spreading Center, Western Pacific Ocean; material: Seawater | place: Tonga | collected 2009 | depth 2000 m m
GATAGAATATACCACTTAGCATGTCCTTCTAGCACACACAAAATAAACGCAGACCCAATTGACGTAATTGATACGATCGTAGATGGAACAAGAAGTGCCATGGCTATATGTCCGGGTGCTATTTTTGTTAATGCCTCATCAATTGGTGCTAAATACATAGATGAGCCTGGGCCTCAGGGCGGATATAATTCTGCGAAGAGGTTGATGGAGATATATTTATCCCTATCTGATATTGAATTTGTTAATTACAGACTTCCGTCAGTGTATGGGGACGGGATGAGTAAAGATTCATTTATACAACGATGTATTGACGGGAATGCATATAGGCCTAAAACCCCTAATAAGATGCATTATATAGGACATATAGATAATATTGTCAACTCGATGATTGAAATGAGTCCGCTTGAAGTAGAAGATATTAGTCTTGGGGATATATACGAAAGATTTATTAGTTCTCATATTTAACACAACAAAGAGAAGGCTTTTTCGTGTATAATTAGATGTATTAAATATTATATTAACTTTTGGATAAATTATGGAAAATAAAACATTAATTAGTGAGTATTACAGAGACGATAAGGGCGTAGCAAAGGTTTATAAAAATACAAAAGAGGATGGCAACAGTTATCTATCAATTCTATTTAAGGATGCCGAGGGCGAGCGTATAAAAGAAGAAGATTTTGAGTTTAACTCATTACGTGAAGTTGAGGATAAGGCCGAAGATTGGGCGCTTGGCGTAGGCGTAGGGTGAATTTAAAAAAATATATTTTCAGCGCATTAAGCGCAACGCTATTGGTATTTAGTGCCAATGCTCTTGAGGTTTACGATCGAGGTTTTAGGCTTCATGATTCACCAATTGATTCATTTACCAGCGCAAAGCATTGGATGTTTTTCAATAATAAAACTCAATCTTTCATAATACAAACGTATTTGCCTAATTTTAAAAAAGAAAATATTGAATTCGAAATCAAGGAGAGGTTGACTGGCGGCTTAAAGGTTAGGGTTGTTGCAAGTCAATGGAAGGATATTCCGGCTACCGCCACTGGGTCAATGCCTACCAAGATTTTAATGAGTTTTGATGAGTCAACGTCATTGCCAATAGATATCCAGAAAAGCCTTATAACATCAAGATTTGATGGAGAAATACTAACAATTGTGATTCCAAAAAAGGAAGAGGGTAGTTTTAAGGTTAGTTTTTAAATTTCAATTTTAAAAATTTGTTTAAACGCCTCGGCAGCTATAACGCCGACCTGCTTACCTCTATATTTTGATAATACATTCATGCTTTCAATGGATCGGGCATCTGGATAATCATATGTCTCTGTTTCATAGAGTTCTAAGACCGCCATTTTAAGAATAGCAAACTCGGTAACATCAACATAAAGGTTGGGTAAGAAGCCCTCACCCAGCTGACCAAAGCCCCAATCAGTAGAAGAAGGAAGTTCGCACATATAAAGTTCTTTCACCGATGATCCTGGTTTAGGTCTCGTTGCCACCATAACACACTCAGATACAAGTCTATGATCCCTGTGTATATCAGAGATGTTATGTGTGTATACGGCGTCAGGGCTATGCTTATTAATGATAGCTTCAACTTGTGCCAACGTTTCATCATATCCAAGCTTACAATCAGCGAAATCGAATATTTCTGCCTTGGCCCCAAGTAACTCACAGCTTTTATAAAATGCCTCTTTGCGCCTTGACGACACTTCTTCCATCCCCGGTCTTCTGCCATTACATAATGAAACTACAACAACATCATTGCCATCCTTGGCTAATTTAGATATGGTGCCAGCGGGCCCGTATGCTTCGTCATCTGGGTGTGCAAAGATAAATAAGATTTTCATTTACTTGATCAAATCGTTGATAATATCATCTAAATCATATTTTGTCTCATATCCAATGGCCTGAATTTTATTCAGATCTGGAATTCTTTCATTAATATCACCATGTTCTTTTGAGAACGCATCCTCATAAGCGACCAGATTTTTCTTAGAGTCGCTTTTTGTTAATTCAATTACTTTATTTGCCAATGAATATATGCTTGTTGGCGTATTATTACCAATGTTGAATAGATTGTTAACATGTTCATCTTTAGATACTAATAAGATGCCATTAATTGCATCATTAATGTGGCAAAAAGAACGAATCTGAGACCCAGTTCCATAAACAGTTAAGTCCTCATTTGATTTGGCGGCTTTAACGAAGCGTGGTAATACCATACCATAATCACCAACTTGACCAGGCCCAACAATGTTAAAGAATCTTATTATTGTATATGGAATGTCAGATGCTCTTATCATGAACTCAGCCATTAGCTTGGCAGTAGCATATCCCCATCTTAGTTTAGATGAGGGCCCGATAGAGGCATTTGATTCTTCATTAAATGGACCTTCGCCATATATTTCCGATGTCGAAGAAAAAATAACATGCGTTTTGGCTTTTTTGAATAACGGGATTAGTTTGTTCATAAGGTCAACATTGTTAAATAGAGTCCCTTTTGGATCTTTGTCAATGTGCTCCACACCAACCGATCCAGCAAAATGATAGATTTTATGCTGTTTTCTGAATAGTTTTAAAAGCTTAGCATCATCAATATCGTTGATGTCGGACTCTATAAATTCAAAAAGATTTTTGTATTGGCTATATTCTTCAAGGTTTATTGAGGATGTTGCGAGTGAGTCAATGACCGTAACTCTATTTTTCCTACCTTCAAGAAGTTTGTGCGAAAGGTGTTTCCCTATAAATCCCGCCCCGCCTAAAATCAAAATATTCATTTACTTATCCAATTAATGTTTAATCCCCATATTATACAATAAAATCACCTTGAAAAGCACAAGAAAATAAGCTAAAATAAGTAAAAATCAACAAGAGAAAACAATGAGAATATACGCACCATGGGAAAAGAAGTTTAAGCAAGTAACAACCCCACTAGAGCATTTCGTCCATTCAGAAACGGCCAGTGGTATAGCGCTTATATTTGCAACAATAATTGCCCTTATAATAGCCAATACTGCGCTTATTGATTCATATTCTCATCTCATGCATACAGAAATAGGCTTTACTGTCGGTTCTTTTGAGATAAAGCAAACAATCCATCATTGGGTAAACCATGGCTTAATGTCATTCTTTTTCTTTGTTATAGGTTTGGAAGTAAAAAGAGAGGTGTTAGCCGGCGAGCTATCAAATTTAAAAGCCTCTATTCTACCAATTTCAGCAGCAATTGGTGGTATGGTTTTCCCAGCTATTATATATGTTATATACAACAGTGGCGCCGAAACGATATCGGGTTGGGGAGTTCCAATGGCGACAGATTTGGCCTTTGCTATTAGTATACTTATTTTATTAAAAAATAGAATTTCGCCAACATTGATAACTTTTCTTGTGGCTTTTGCCATCGTGGATGATATAGGTTCTGTTATGGTAATAGCAGCATTTTATACAGATACAATTAATTTTGTCGCTTTGTCTTATGCCGGAGTAGCCTTTGCAGCAATGATGCTGCTAAATAGATTTGGAATTCATTATACATTGTTGTATTTTATACCAGGATTACTAATGTGGTTTTTTGTGCTTGAGTCTGGGGTTCATGCAACCGTTGCCGGTCTTCTGGCTGCTCTTACAATACCAATAAAGCCAAAACTGAAGCCAGAAAGCTTTGCTCCTGATGCAGATATTTTGTTGACAGAGTACAAAACTCATCCGATTGGCGCCGATCATTTATTAGATCAGGGGCACCAGGCCGTTTTGACTAATCTAAAGTGTAGAATAGAATCAATAGAGTCGCCGGTTCAGAGACTGGAAAGAAGTATGCATTTACCGGTAGGTTTGTTGGTAATTCCAATTTTTGCCTTAACTAATGCAGCTATAACAATAGATTTGGAAACTCTTCGCGATATAATTATGAGTCCAGTATCAATGGGTATTATGTTTGGTTTAATAATGGGAAAAATAATTGGTATTTTCGGCGTGTCATACATAATGGTTAAGTCAAAGCTTGCCAATCTTCCAAAAGGCGTAACCATGTCACAGGTTTTCGGCGTGTCTTTGTTGGGCGGCATCGGCTTCACAATGAGTATCTTTATTGCAGAATTGGGCTTGGCCGGAATACCAGGTGCCCTTGAACAAGCTAAAATGGGTATTTTGTTTGCCTCATTTATGGCTGGCTTGGCAGGATATTTGTGGCTTCGATTCACCCGCTAAGAATTTAAAAAATCATAATTTTTTCATAAATTCATAAGTATTGTTATAAATAAGATATTATTTTAAAGGTAAATCAATATTATGAATGAAGAGGCTCTGCACCAAGCTAAAGAAGAAGCTAATCAGCAAGTGAAAAAATTAAAAAATGTCATGTATTGGTCATCTTTAACCGATATTACTTCTGGTATAACATCGTTCGTTGGAAACGTAGCAAAGTCTGTTTGGATTAGCACAAAAAAGTTTGTTACCAAGGATCTTGGTGATGATAGTTTTTTTGGTATTTTGAAGGATGGAGTGAGTGGTAATTGGAGTGAGTTAAAGGATAAGATCAATCCAGTAGAAGAAATAAAAAAAGCCAAAGAAGTGCAAGAAAAATTAATCGATATTATATCTGACACCAACGAAGCAGAAGAAGTTAAAAAAATCAAAGAAAATATAGGAAAGACAAAGTTAAAGATAAAAACTCAGTCGATAGCAGATGCCGCAAGAACAGGTGCCTCTTTAATTCCCGTTCCGATTCCTGGAGCAAAGACGGCAGTTAAGGGCGTAATTGGTGAGATTACCAAGGTAGGCATCGAGAAGCTAGCCAGCGCAACAGTATCCATTGTTGTCGAAGAGGTAGTAGAAAAAGCCACAAAGGAAGTGAATGATTCAGAAGATACAAAGGTAGAGAGCATGCCGGTGTACAGAGTTGATGAAGTTTTGAAACGGGCCGAAATAACATCCCTTAATAAAGATACAATTAAAATTTTGCTAGAGGCGAAAGCAGAGGCAGAAGATCAATCAGAGGTCCCAAGCGAGACGTATGAAAAGATAAAGGAAAAGTTTCAATCTTTCTCAGGTGATAAAGTGGTCACGGCTCGTAAGGTTTTTCCAAATAATATGGAGTATTCTCAGAATAAAAGGTCTGGAAATGCTCGAGGAGTTTAGTTATGACAAGGGATGATAAGCAAATTGATAGTTTGGAGCATGCAACCGAGGAAGCCTTAATTCTCCAAGCGATTGAAATTTTAACGAGCCAACTTAATTTACCATCGAAAGTGATTAAAGATGTAGTTACGTCTATTTGGAAAGACGAAAAAATTACCGACGCATTGAGGAATGATTTAAGTGTGTCTAAAGATGATTTGCAGACCATACTTTCGCTTATTTCAAATATTAAAAAATTATTATCAGGTGAAGAGGAAATACGACAAAGGTTAAATTCAGAGGATATTACACCACAAGAAAAAACCGAATTAGAAAATCAAGTAACCAATCACCTCAAGAATCTCCATTCTTTTTCAATCGGTGAGGGGGAGCGAAGCATTTTAAGAATAATACTCGCCTCAACAACATTCGGTAGTGACCCTGTCCCGTCAGCCGGTGAAAATATTTACAACGCATTTCATTCTCTCATAGAGAGATACAACGATTGGATAGCAGACAAAGCACTTGAAGCCAGCGGTGAAAATGCTATCACTAACAACCAAGAAACGCATGAATGTGATACAACCATAATATCAGCAAACCCCAGCATCCTAGAAACGTTTAACAATCTCGATACGCTCACATCATTCACTTCAGGAACCACCAGAAATCACACCAAGCAAACGCTAAAAACAACCAAATAAACCACAAATTCTACCAAAAGAGAGCCATAATGTGGTATAATGCGCCTTTTAATTAACAAGAAAGGAAATAAGATGAAAATCAAAAAAACTATTTTAGCAACAACATTAGTCATGGCCGCTTCAGTTGCCTTTGCAACGGCAACACCAGAGAAGAAAGCCCAAACTTTTTCAGATGGACTTAATTTCTTGGCATCCGGTGAAGTTTCTAAGGGTATTGATGCAATCAAAGAGGCCGCAAACGATGGCGATGTCTATGCTCAATATAATCTTGGTGATTTATACACACGTGGTATCGACGGTCTAGAAAAGAACACAGAATCAGCAAAAAAGTGGCTTAAGGCTGCTTCTGATAATGGTTTAGATATTGCAAAGAAGCAATATGAATACTTAGAGTCATTAGTATCAGAAGAAGATAAAAAATAATAGTTTTATACTACATATTCCATATTAGTTCTATATAATATAGAAATGAATATGAATTTTTTAAAGGTGGTAATTTCTGCGACGGCTATAATAGCAACACAAGTTATAGCTCACCATCAAACACACCCAAATACTGGCTACGATATGCCAGCGATAGACTATTTGGATTATAGATATAAATACAGATCTATGGAAAGGCCAAATAACTACAATAGGAAAGAGAGGGAGATATACGTGGATATCACGGAAGAAAATCCATGTAATTACACTGACTTCTACCTGGCATACATGAATAGTAGTCCAATGAATTATATTAATTCATTGTGTAATACCCTGATGATGAAAGATCGACCAATTAAATACATAAGGAAGAGGTAAAATGAAAAAAGCAATTTTAGCAACAACATTAGTTTTAATATCACTAACATCAAAAGCAGTATCACCAAATGAAATGCTTGTAGTTGTAGGCGCCGTTAAGTATTATAATGAGAATTGTGCAGGCTTGAATTACGCTGGTGTTAGGCAAATGAACAAGGGCTTAAAGCGGTTTGATATGGATAATACGCCGGTATACATTCTTGAAACACACCCAATGGCAAGGAGTGGTTATGAAACTGCCACAAGGTTTGGATGTGAAGGCACAAAGAGAGAGGCTTTCAAAGCAGGATATGGCCAATATATAAACTAAAAGACAAAAAAAGATTTCAGAAAGCGCCTTTATGGCGCTTTTTTTATGGATAAAATAAACTCATATTAATTAAAGAAATAATTGTTTTATTTTTTCACTTTTTCTTATTCTCCGTTATAATGAATTAAATAAATAATAACAATAAGGGAGACAGAATGCCAAATGAAATTAAGCAGTCAATGGATGAGCTAAATAGGGTTCATGATATCATAGTAAAAATAAAAGCTAATTTAAAGCCAAACCAAAAAGTAGTAATAGTTATGGATAGTGAGACCACGGGCCTTGCATACGATAATTACGAGTTGCAGAATCAGCAAAAGAGGAATCAGTTTAACCCACAACTGCACTTAGATAAGATGATTGAGCTTGGTGGAATATACGCAATTGAAGAGACTGATGATGAAGGCAAAAAAACTACAATTGAGATAGCAGATCAAAGTGGTGATGGTAGCTTAGGTTTTAGATATTTTTTCAATCCTTGGTTAGATGATGTTACTGATTTTCCAGATGAAATGCCGGAAGGTTCATATGCCGTGCACAGGGTAAGCCGCGGATTTCTCAATGGAACTGAGGCGATAGCTGAATTCAATGAAATTTTATCAGCTCCAGCGCCATCAGCACATGATGAGGTGGATGGTATTTCGTACATAGAGAAGATTATGCTTATGTTTAACGAAGCATCAGTCATGGTCGCTCATAATATTAATTTTGATATAAATGTAGTAAATGCTACGATTAGGGATCAAAATAAAAAATTAAGACAAGAAAACGCCCAAGATTTAAATGCTAGATTAAAACCATTGAAGGCAGAGCTTGAAGAGGTGGAGAATGAAATTGCAGAGTTTAAGTCTGCAACTATGACGGATGAAATTCTGGAAGAAGTAGAATCTAAGGAAGAAGTGGTATCTGAAATCAAAAAGAAGATTTTATCCGAGGAAACTCCAAAGAAAATTCCATATTATTCTGGTGAGTTGTTAGATACCTTGGCAAAATTTAGGGAATTTATACCAAACCAAGTTCAAGTAGCGATGCAGGGTTCTGATACATCAAGCCCAACAAATCATAAATTAGATACGGGAATGTTACTAGCAGCAAAGGCTAATGGTGAATTGGACGCAAAAAGAGAGATACACGGCGCTTATGAGGATTCAAGACTTTTGCTTGGTTTTTATAAATACCTTCAAACAGAGCACGAAAATAGAGCAATGGAAGTTGCGAAAGCTGAGGATATAATTAATTATTCCTCTAATTTTACTCTGGAAGGCGCAGAGAGGTATCCAGACTCTACTACGAAGCAGGAAGGCGAATTAATAAAGTCGTCTTTTAATGTAGATCAAAAAACCAAGAGGGCCTCATCTTCGGTTATAGATATAGATTCTTTAATTCAGCACTTAACAGAACAACTAAGGCCATATGATGCTATGGTTGCTGGCAAGAAAGCGAAAAAAGATAACATAAATTCAACACGAATCAAGTCAGCATCACCAAATTATGCCAAAGAAGAAAATATAAATGCATCAATTGAATTTCTAGAGAATTTCATTTTTAAAACCATGGATAAAGTATCAAGCTTAGATGAATTAGGCGAGAAAATCGCGAAGGTAAAAATACCAGCGAAAAACAAAGATGCTAAACTTTCATTGGTGAAGGCTGCATTTGCCTATACGAACCTAAAACTTTCAAATCAATTGAAAGATAATTTTATAAAGCAGGCCGAAGAAGTAATGGCTCGCTCAGAGGGCATGAAAGAAGTTATAGAAGTTTCCAAAGATCAGACAAATAATTATTTTCATGGTCATAGATCGGTGCCAACATCAAAGAAAGCCGAGCAAGTTTCAGTAATCGGTTCGGTTGACAACGTAAAGACTCTATTAGAAGAGTGTAGAGACGGTGGTATTGCTGAAATAACATTTACCGACTTCAATAACGTAACGTCATGGTATAACGATCAAAAATACATCGATGCTTATAAAGAAGAAAACCCCGAAAGTCCAATTCAAGTTAATTATGGAATAACGACATTATTAGAAGTTGACGGGGTATATTCACAAGTAAATTTAGTAGCCAAAACCCAAGAAGGTTTACATAGCATTATGAATGTTTTGACAAGAGCATCAGATAACTCTATATCGGATCCACATCTAAGACTAGATGATTTAACGGAAGATATAATTGGTGATTTGATGGTTAATCATGGCGGTAAAAAAGGCTTAGTTGAAACTGCCATTAGGCGTGATTCAGGTGAATCAGCAATGGAAGGGTTGATTGAAAGAGCCGAAAAAATCCTTGCTAAGACAGGAGAATTAAATATCGAATTTTCAAAAGCAGATGTGATGATGAATCAGTATAGCCAAGAATTTGTAAATCGACTTAGACAGAGAAACCCCGACGCAAAAATCACTAAAGTATTTTCAAATGAGGTTTTACACCTAAATGATGATGCTGAGATGCATTCTTTCAGGGAAAGGTCAATGAAAAAAGATTCTTCAATAGAAGAGGCAAGCGGACTAATTCCAACGATTACATTGACGGATAAGGAGAATTTGGAGTATTTAAGTGCATCTGAAAAGAATATTGATGAATATGCATTGCCAAATAACCCACCGGCATTGCCAGATTTCTTGGGCGACATGGAGTTTATAAAGAAGCACTCCCCGGAAGTATATGAAAAGTTAGGAAAGTCAGGTTTTTATAAAGAAGATTTCTTAAGTAAATATCTTCCTACAACAAACAAGCATTTATCAGAAAATGAATATTATCAGGCAGCAAAAGCAGATAATGACCAATTACCAGGTTCTGCGTATGATTTAGAAAATACTAACAAAAATTACTTAAAGTCTGTCCAAATAGATTATTTTATAAGAGAAGCGATGTCGGGTATGAAGATGCGCGCCGAAATGCTGGAATTAACGCCAGAGCAGAAGGTAACTTATTATGAGCGATTGGACTATGAACTATCAGTAATGATATCTATGGATTTCCCTGGCTATCATTTGCTTGTAAAAGATTTTTTAGATACTTTAACAGATAAAATAGGCGGAAACAAAGGTCCAGGAAGGGGTTCAGCAGCCGGTTCTTTGGTGGCTTATTCGTTGGGTATTACTAACGCCGATCCATTAAACCACAAGTTACTGTTTGAGAGATATTTGAATCCAGAGAGAGTATCTTTTCCAGATATTGATATGGATATGCATGGTAATGTATCAGTCGAAAAACTATTGAATAAGGATAAATTGACAGAAGAATTTAGACAAATGGTGAGGGACGAATACGGTCCGGAGCTAGAAAAGTATCCAGACTTAACGGCACCAGCAAAGACATTGCTGGAACTACACGAGAAGTCAAAGTACGGCGAAAAATCTGTTTTAAATTTAATAACAATAGGAACATTCAAGCCAAAGTCTTCTATTGATTTGGTATGTAAAGATTTAGGAAATGAAGCAGCCAAGGCTTCTGGTTTGCCATTGAAGTCGGGCGGAACTCCATATATTGAAATGGCAAGCTTAATAAAAGGCGAATATTTTGATCACCCAGGCACAACATTTTCTGACGTTATGAGTGGAGAGGATGCGAGTGAAGAATTCAAGGATTTATACAACTCAAATGCCACTGTTAAGTATATAGTTGATCTTGCTTTAAAGTTAGAGAACACAGCATCTCATTTTGGAACACACGCTGCCGGCGTTGTTATAGTAAAGCCAACAGAGGGGTTACTTGGTAAGGCGGTAATGGGCATCGGCGGTAAGTCAGTGACAGCAATTGATGGAAAGAACGTTGAGGACCAGTTGGGAATTAAGTTTGACTTCTTGGGACTTGAGGCTCTTTCCATTATTGATGATACTTTGTCAATTCTTGGCGCCACTATATCTGATGAAAAGGAAAAGGAAATTCGTGATTTAATGATGAACGAGAAGTCTCTCTATGCGGATCCAAAGATTTATCAAGAGATGTCTAAGGGTAATTCATATGAGATTTTCCAGTTTGCTTCCGATTTAATGAAGGACCTAACAAAGAAAATTTTACCACAAGATATAGCAGGTAAGAGTCCAGAGGAAGTAGGGCAATTATTTTATGATTTAGTGGCAATCACTGCCTTGGGAAGGCCAGGTGCTGATAGTGAGTTATATATAGAGAACTTAAATAATCCAGAGGGTATCGAATATTCATTCCCCGAGTTAGAAGGTGTTTTATCAGAAACGTATGGTGTCCCAGTCTATCAAGAGCAAATAATGGAAATGGTGCAGTTAGTAGGTGGATTCTCATTGGGAGAAGCTGATTCAATGAGAAGGGCCATGGGTAAAAAGCTAGCATCTGAAATGGTAGCTATGGAGGGTAAGTTTGTCCAGGGCGCAGTTGATAAGCATCCAGATGAAGATGAGGCAACCGTTTTAAATAAGGCAAAGCAGTTATGGAAGTTTATTCTTCCGTTCGCCGAATACGGATTTAATAAGTCCCACGCCGTTGCTTATACTCAGGTGTCAATGCAACAAGCATATTTGAAATTTAATTACCCAGAGCAATACTTTACTTCTTTACTGAGAAACAAGTCAGGTGATATAGATAAATTAACTGATATCATTGTGGATGCTAAAGAGAATGGTATCGAGCTGGAACCTTGTGATATAAACAAGTCAATGAAAAACTTTGAGTATAGGGACGATTCGATTAGATATGGATTAGACGTTATCAAGGGAACTTCTGAGTCTGACGTAGATTTAATTATGACAGACAGGCAAGCCAATGGCGAGTATAAGACAATCGGTGACTTTATAAATAGAACTATGAAGGCCAAAAATAACATCAATGTTAGAACAATCAAGGGCTTAGTATGGTCAGGTGCTATGGACGTTTTGAGCATATCTGATTTGGGAGACCATATAGCAAACGAAGATCATCTGAAAGATTTTTATAAAGAGATTGAGTCAGATATTGCAGACGAAATGATTTCTCCGCAAAGAAAGAGAGCTATATTGATGAAGGCATTGATGTCGCTGAATAACCAAAGTCCAACGAAGAAGCAGACACAAGATTTAGAGGACGATTATAACGAGCTTAATTCTGTGTTGGGTGCTTCAATGATTGAATTGGATAAGACTGGTTCATATGCTTCAATAGGAAGTCCTTTGCAAAATCCAGAGGTTATCGATGGCATTATGACCGAGGGTATTGATGTGCAACCATTGGACATGACGAAAACTCCTTTTGATACTGATCAGAAATTATCATCTTTAGCAGTAGTTTCTAAGGTAAGTGGTGGCCAAGATGGCGAGGGCAAGGAATATGCAAGCATTGAGATAATGGATGTAAATGGCAAGCCAAAGAAAGTTCATTTATTAGAATCGCAAGCAAATTCATTTAATAAAAAAGAAGTAGTAGAAGCAGGTGATGTAATTGAAATAGATTTGGATATATCAGTAAATAGTAATGGTTACGCCAAAGTGACGCCAGGAAACGTATTCACATACAAAGAGAATGATAATTGGGGTATTAAGAGAGCAATCGAAAAAGATAGATTTTCAATCGATGATATAGAGACTAATTTAAAGGTGTATGAGGCGGAAGATGTTAAGCGTATTTGGAAGGATATGGAGTCAACACCTAATGGTGGAAAATTTACATTAATTCAAAAAGGCTATCAACAGCGCGAGACTAAGGCAGGGAAGGAAATGTATATTTTCGAACTAACTGACGGCAAGAGCGGTAGAGTAGTTGAATTTATGCATTTCAATCCATTGAATACAGCAGCAGTCGAGGCAAATAACGGTTTACCAATAGAGATCGAGCCAGGAAAGTATAATCCAAATTTCGGAATGTCATCGGGATACGGTAAGAGTCCTAAGTTTTTGGGAGCGAATGCTTTAAATGCTACCTCTAAGGACCGAGAGTCGGAGTTTTTGAATAAGAAAGCCCCAAGTTCTAATGCTGGTAAAGATGAAGTAAAGCAGAAGCATCGTGGTCCTGAGGTAATAGATGGAGTTAAATATCCAATGAGCTTTAATATAAAGGCGAATGGCGGCGTGATGAAAAAATTCAAGCGAAGTAATAATCGCTCTAAGCACAATCTTGATTCAGGAAAGCAGGCGGCACTGTATTCATCGGAAGATGGCGAGAGTAGGATTTGGATAACGGTAGAGAGTGGAGACACTGGCTTGGTTCATTTCAAACAAGCAGTTTCAAAGAGTGATAAAACTTATGGAGAGGCAAAAGATCCAAAAGGATCTGATGTTATTATTCTGAGGGGTTTTGATGAGGCGGATAAAGATAGTCTAATTGAAAAAAACGAATCTATTAAAACTATATATGGAAATAAAATTTTTATAAATAGTAAAAACAAGGTTTCAATAATAGAATCTTTGGATGAATTAGGATTTGTAGATGCAACCGGTCAGGATTACTCGAAGATTCAAATAGATCCACCTTATGAGGCAGAATTAGTTGCTCCATTTGAATATCCACCTAAGAAGGTGGTAAGTGCCGGAAAAGGAAAAGGTATGGATAATGAAGTAGATGGGTCGCCGAAGAAGTAATTAGAGATCTATAAGTTTTATTCTAATGTTGTGTGTGTAAATGCACACTTCGCATTAGAATGAGCTTAATATTTTGAATAAGCTAAGGACGCCTAATGCAGTATAGCCAGCCAAGGCAAAGTATTCTATAAACCCACCCGTTTTAAAAACGAGGAATTTAGGTAATACGTTCCAGCCCTTTTTTTCAAAGCCAAAGAGTTTAACGCCACCATGCGTATGCATATCACCAAAAGAGTGTAGAAGCGCACCAATACTAAGCCACCACCAAAAGTTTGGATGAGAGATTAGATCTTGTGAGGCAGCAAACATAACAGCTGACCACAACCATATTTGATGCGTAAAGCCTCGATGCTTAAAAGGTAGAGAGAAATGAAATTTATTAGATATAAAGCTTTTTGCGTGGTCAATATCAGGAACCAGGCCACCCATAGCAACGATACCCATGGCAAGAAAAAGACTAATTTCTTCATTGGTTCCGTATTCAGGGAATTGAGGTAAAGCGATAACTTGAAATGCAATTAATGCACTTGCTGTTGCTACTGCTGTTACTACGTGTGATGTATAAGTCATATACCTAAATTATAACATTTTTCACCTAAAAATCAAAAAACTTTATTTGCCAACTCATCAGCTTTATCAGTTTTTTCCCAGCTAAAATCATCTTCGGTTCTGCCAAAGTGACCATAGCTAGCAGTTTGTTGATAGATTGGACGTTTAAGATCAAGCATAGCAATCAAGCCTTTTGGGCGTAAGTCAAAGTGCTCAGCTACCAATGCTTCAATATCAGCCTTAGGAATTTTCCCAGTGCCAAAAGTTTCTATATTTATAGAGGTTGGCTCACTAACACCAATAGCATATGAAACTTGTATTTCACACCTATCAGCTAGGCCAGCCGCTACAATATTTTTCGCCACATAGCGTGTTGCATATGCAGCCGAACGATCAACTTTTGAAGGATCTTTTCCCGAGAATGCGCCACCACCATGTCGAGCCATACCGCCATAAGTATCAACAATAATTTTGCGGCCAGTAAGGCCAGCATCACCAACGGGACCACCAATAACAAAGTTACCTGTTGGGTTTACGTGATATTTTGTATTAGAGTTAAGCCATTTTTCTGGTAAAACTGGCTTAATTATTTCTTCCATGATCGCTTCTAGATAGAACTACGGCATCAATGCCAACAATTTTATGGCCATCATAAATGCAAGATACTTGTGATTTTGCATCTGGTCTTAGCCATCCAATTTTCCCAGATTTCATTAATTCTGCTTGTTTAGCAACTAGTTTATGTGCATATACTATTGGAGCTGGCATATATACGTCTGTTTCATTGCATGCATAGCCAAACATTAGCCCTTGATCACCAGCACCTTGCTCATGGTTTTCAAATTCATCAACACCTTGCGCAATATCTTGTGATTGAGCACCTAGTAAGTTTGTAACATAACAAGTATTCCCGTTAAAGCCGTATTCTTCTTTGTCATAGCCAATATCGATAATGGTATTTCTAATAATTTTTTCGTAATTTATATCAGCCCCGGTAGTTATCTCACCAGCCAAAACGACGTGGTTATCTTTAACCAAAGTTTCAACGGCAACTCTTGAATTTTTATCTTGCGCCAATGCAGCGTCTAAGATTGCGTCTGATATTTGGTCGCATACCTTGTCCGGATGGCCAGCTGAAACGGATTCAGAAGTAAAAATCATATATGTATCCTCTCCAAAAAGGCAAGAAAAGTTTAATCAATTAGTATTACGAATCGTTAGCAGATTTTTTTTCATACTTTTTTCATATTTTAGCTTTTTTAGTTATAAATAAGTAATTAAGGAACTGGAAAAATAACTATGAAGAATATACTCGAAATGCTTAAAAGCCAAATCACAAGCCTTGCCGAAGATTTCAAGAAATCTGCCGAAGATAGAGACAAATTAGCGGAGCAAAAGTCGAAAGTAGAATCATATGCCATAAGAGCAGTGGAGTCTTTTGATGGCAACCCTACTGTTTTTAATGGCGATCGTGCAATTAGGCTGATAAAAGATCAGATATATTCAGGCGGCAACAAGAATGCCCCGATATCAAGGTCGGGGTCATACATGGCAGTAGGTATGACGGTGGATGAGTTTCGTGATTGGGTGGATGTATATGAGGATGATGGGGTTCTTAGTATGGCGGAGAGATGGTTTGTTGACATAAACATTAATAATCACATACCTCACGAATACAGAGATAACAATTGGATAGATTTACTGAAAGATTTAGAAAATGCGGTAGATTATTCGATAGCAAAAAGCGAATTGAAAACAAAAAAGTCACAAGAGTACCAGCAGCGATCCGATTTGAAAGGAGGGGATGTAGAGCAAGCCGTAATAGATGAAATAGAGAATAATATAGATTTACTGGCAATGGGTAGAATTTATGATAACGAAGAGCCACCTATTGAGTTTCAAAGTAAGCAATTTCAGTTAGCAGTAGCAAGAATAAACATTAATCTCGAAACAAGGGGGGTCGCTGGTTCAGGAAAAGATTACGTATCGGATGGAATAAAAAGTAATAATGATATTCTTAATTTAGAGACCAGTGACCCTTCTAAAGAGGCTAGTTTAAATGCAGTGAAGGCTCAGCTGACAGGTGCAATAAGCGAAAGGAAAATCATAATGAAACAAAAACAGGAAAAATTAATTTCAGATGCCAATAAAAGCGCCGAAAATCATGCATCAGCAAAGACAAAGCTATCAGGGGTAGCAGGCCACAAGTTCGAAGTTAATTAATGAATCACGATAACCACCCAACGAGACCATATCAACTTTAAAATACATCTTTTAAAAATAGAAAAAACATGTATTATATCAAGTAAGTATAAACGGTCTCCTGAGGAAAAATGCAAAATAAAATAATAATTTTACTAAAAAAGTATTTAGGAAAAATAAAATCATTATTCAGCCCAAGCCCAACCATTTTAAGTGATGATGCGCAATCCACGCCGAAAGTTCAAGAAAATAACAAGACGATGGCGCTACCAATAGATAAAAGAAGAGCATTTATTAGAAACGCTTTAGTTGGCGCAACAGGTGTTTTTGTTGCCAACAAGGCAATGGCCAATCACGATGACGATTATGCTGGGTGGAGAGAGCAGGGACATGGTGCGTCATCGTGGGATGAATTAAATAATGTGCCAACCGAATTCAATCCAAAAGCACACGGCCACCCTTGGACACAAATAAGTTCAAAGCCAAGTATTGTCTTGTGGGGAGAAGTCTCTAGCTCCAATACAGCGTCCAAGGTAGTGCAAAGAACTAGCTCAGGTGATATTTATGGACGTGAGTTTACGGGTATTTCTACTAAGGCAAGGTATGCCGATTTAGCCGAGAAATATGAGCCAGATGCGCAGTATGAAGAAGGTGATGTATTGGCAATTGGTGGTGATAAAGAAGTTACTTTATATAGGACAGGTATGCCATTAGCAGGCGTTGTATCGGTAAAGCCAGCTTTTAAAATGAACGACACTTACAAAACAGAAGGCTGGCCATACATAGCATTAAAGGGCCGTATACCAGTAAAGATTAAGGGCGCTGCAGAAAAAGGCGATTTAATTATAGCTGATACTGACGGTAAAGGTATCGCAATTAAAAAAGAGAATTTTAAGGTAGGCGAGAATGATTTGATAGGAGTTTCTTTACAAAATGGAAGCGACTTAGTGGAGGTAAAGGTTTAAATGAATATTTTATTAAAAAAGTTATTATTGACAGTTGTAATGTTCTGGTCAACATTGTCAGGTGCTTCTGATTTACTTTCCGGTAGCGGCGTATTCGTAGGTGTATATTTGGCAGATGCGAAATATGAAGAAGGTGATGTGTTGGCAGTTGGAGGAGAGCGAGAGGTTACATTGTATAACTATGAAATGCCACTGGCAGGTGTTGTTTCATCAATCGATCCAGTAATGGTAGAGTCAGGTGATGGCGTGTATTATAAAACGTACATAGTCCTAAAGGGCCGCGCCACTGTAAAAATCAACGGCTCAACAACAATAGGAAATTTTATAATAGCAGATAAAAATGGCCGGGGGAGGCCGATAGAGAAAGAGGATTTTCTCCTAAACGGATATAAGGGAAATTCAACAAATATAATAGGAATTTCATTAGAAGATGAAATAGATAAGGTGGTGATAAAGATATGAAAAAAATAATAGACATAATAAAAGGAACTTCAAAAGGCTCCAAAGGTGAAAAAACTTCGGCACAGGAAAGAAGAAAATTCCTAAAAACCGCGGTTTTAGGAGCTGCGGGAGCCACCGTAGTCTCAACTAATGCATATGCAGGCGAGAGTAATAAGTGGCTTTGGGAGCAAAAAGATAGCTGGACTGGTATAAAAGACAAGCCCGGAACTTTCCCACCATCACCACATAATCATGACTATTCAAGCCCAGGCCATGAACATGCTAGTAGTGTTTCTTGGCATGAGCATCGGGATTATCTAGTTGGTACTGCAACTTCAAATGCAACTGCAAATACTATAATGAAGAGAAATGGTAGTTCTGATGTATGGTGTAGGTATTTCCACGGAACAGCCACAAGTGCAAATTGGGCCGATTTAGCTGAAAAATATGAGGCTGATGCCAAGTATGATGAGGGCGATGTATTGGCA
>JYMV01047091.1_pt1 | contig 18097 bp, 14 predicted proteins | sample 338911 | NCBI WGS metagenome assembly JYMV01 (sample SAMN03354496, study PRJNA234377) | hydrothermal vent metagenome | biome: Deep sea; feature: Hydrothermal plumes at the Eastern Lau Spreading Center, Western Pacific Ocean; material: Seawater | place: Tonga | collected 2009 | depth 2000 m m
TGGCGGAGGGAGAGGGATTCGAACCCCCGAAGACCTTGCAGCCTTAACGGATTTCAAGTCCGTCGGTTTCAACCACTCACCCATCCCTCCGTTACGTTTTATTATCAGAAGAAGGATGCGATTTCTCAAGCCTGAATTCTTAAACCATGGAGTTTTTAAAAAACAACGCAGTAGTAAAAAGTCCTGAAATCGTGTCATTTCGAGCGAAGCGAGAAATCTTGTATAAGCAACCACTCATATATGTAAGATTTCTCCTTATGGTCGAAATGACAAGTTGTAGATTTCAGACTTTTTACGTGACAGTCAAAAAAATTAATTCCCTTGGGAGTGCTGCTTGTTAGTCTTAAAACTGAATATTTTATTAATTGAGGAAGTGTTCAAAAACTTCCAGTGTTTCGGTGAGCATTTTTTGAGGATTGAAACGAATTTCCGCATCGCTACGAGCTCCTTTACCGAGACGTTCACGGAGTTCCGGATTTGCCAGAATTTTCCGCAATTCTTTCGTAAGCGCTTCCGGCGTTTGATTTTTTACCAGCAATCCATTTTCTCCATCCCGGATAATTTCCGGAAGACATCCGGTAGGAAATGCCACCACAGGAGTTGCCACCGAAAAAAATTCAACCGCAACCCTGCATATTACTTCTGAGTCCACAGAACTTACGACACCTGCGTCCGCAAATTCCATCAACTTTCGGATATCATCGCGTTCCGGAATTAGACGAATATTGGCTTCCAGATTGAGACTGCGGATATCACTACGAAGTGCCTGCATTTCCGGCTCATTTACAGCTGTGTCTCTATACGGAATGAGCAGCACCAAATCCGGAAATTCAGGCAAGAGTTGACTCAAACTCTGAAGCAAAATACGCTGTCCCTTTACCGGACGGATACGCCCTACCACAGCCAGCACTTTTGCTTTTTCGGGAATTTTAAATTCATTCCTGAAATCTTTTCGCGGCTGCAAAGGTAATTCCGGACAGACAACCGGATAATAAATTGTTTTCAGCTTTTCCTCAAAAATATCAGCGCTATTCAGCAAACGCTTCGAAACTATTTCTCCCGTTGTAATATAAAATTCTGTCCAGTCGGTGTGCATTTTTCGATTCAGCCAATGCTGGAGTAACTGCCTCGTTGTACCACGAGTTCGAATAACAGGAAGAGTCTTTTCAGGACAAACGGAACGTACGGCACGGGCGGTAAATACGAACAGAGGAAATCCTTCTGAGCGATGTGGGTTAATCAAATCGATGCGTTCATCAAGCAGAAATTTCTTTAGTTTCCGGTAAGCCGAAAAAAGCAGGATTGGATTATTGCTGTTGAGATCAATGTGGGTCAGCAGACGTAAACCACGTTCTTTGAGGTGTTGCGCATTGAGAGAGTCAGGACGGGTCAGTACGAAAACAGTATGCCCCGCCTCTTTGAGCAACTGAGCTATTGTAGCGGCATACGCAGCTTCCGCGTTCCACCAGTGAACGTTGCTGCCGATGAGAATTTTCATTAAAAATTTGCGTTTCCGGGAACACGTGGAAATGGGATAACATCACGGATATTTTTCATTCCTGAGACAAACTGCACAAGACGCTCAAATCCCAAACCAAATCCGGAGTGCGGAACCGAACCAAATCGCCGTAAATCAAGATACCAATCGTATGTTTCATCCGGAAGTCCATGTTCCTTCATTTTGTGTGAAAGTGCTTCCAAAGAATCTTCACGCTGTGAACCACCAACAATTTCTCCCAGTCGGGGAAAAAGCACATCCATAGCTGCAACAGTTTTTTCATCAGCGTTTTGCTTCATGTAAAATGCTTTAATTTCCACAGGATAGTCGATCAAATTTATCGGTTTTTTAACGTGCTTTTCGGTCAAATAGCGCTCATGTTCTGACTGTAGATCAGCCCCCCACTTTACTGGAAATTCAAATGATTCTCCGGATTTCTGTAAAATATCAACTGCCTCACTATAAGTGAGTGTTTCAAATCGCGTTTGGTGAATATGATTCAAAGTCTCCAGCAGATCCGGTTCATACATTTTTTGCAAAAAATCCAGTTCTTCTCCGTAACGCTCCACGCAAACACCAATCACATATTTCAGAAATTCCTCAGTCAACTCGAGCATCGCCTTTAAATCTGTAAAAGCCATTTCCGGCTCAATCATCCAGAATTCAGCAAGGTGTCGGGAAGTGTTGGAATTTTCCGCACGGAAAGTTGGACCAAATGTGTAAACATCTGTGAATGCCAGCGCAAAGACTTCTGCCCTAACTGTCCGGAAACTGTCAAACTCACGTCTGTACCAAAAAAGTCTTTGGTATAATCAACTTTTCCCTCAGAGTTTCGCGGCAAGTTTTCCAAATCAAGCGCAGTGACATGAAACATTTCACCAGCGCCTTCTGCATCATTTGCGGTGATGATCGGTGTCTGAACATGGAGAAAGTTACGTTCCTGAAAAAAACTGTGGGTGGCCCATGAGAGTGTGTTTCGAAGACGAAAGACTGCACCAAGAGTGTTTGTTCGCGTGCGCAAGTGGGCAATTTCACGGAGGAATTCGAGGCTGAGACCTTTCTTTTGGAGGGGATATAATTCTCCGGATGAAGTGCCAATGACCCGGACTTTTTCCGCATGTATTTCAAAAGCTTGTCCTTTGGCAGGAGACTCAACAACCTTGCCGGTGATACTGACCGATGTTCCTGTGGTCAGTCTGGAAATTTCTTCGTAGTTTTCCAAAACCTCATCGGCAACTGCTTGCATTCCGTTTTGATTTGAACCGTCGTAAAGCTGAATAAAGGAAATCCCTTTTGAGCCCCGTCGAGTGCGCACCCACCCATTAAGTGTAACTCTCTTATTTAGTTGTTTTTCATTGATTGAGGAAATCCGAAGACGCGGAGTCATTTTATTTGGTACAAGGTTGTGGTGTTAAGGTGCAGTCTAAGTGTCCGGCAAAAAACGATGGCATCTGTTTTATTATTGGCCGCGCAATTGTTTAGCAACTTCAATTTCAGAATTTTCTACTAATTCAGAAAGTTCATCCACAGAAATCATCATGCTTTTTCGGTCCGGCATAATTGCATAAAGATATTTCATGAATTCAGGAACCATTGATAAATATTTTTGATTACGCTCTAATTTTATTTGACGTACTAAAAATTGCTCGAGCTGCTCCTGAGACATATTACGCATTACATTTAAAAATGCAGTCGAACATTCTTCAAGTTCTTTACTAATATCAGTTGGATAAAAAAACTGTAGTTGTTTACGTGACGCTGCAAATCGTACAAAGACCAGCATTACCAGACAAACCACTAATCCGTCTATCCAGTGAATACCCCAAACTCCCATGAAACCCAGCAAAAAATAAACAGCGCCCGTAATTGAACCCAGCAATTGAAGGGTTAATCTGATTTTTTCAACTGAGAAATACTTGAAATTGTAGCGTTTTTCTTGAACGAAAAATGCCATCCCTTCTGTAAACTGCGGTGCAACAAGAACAATTTCCTCTGCGGAAGCGAGTTGGTTCTCCAACTCCATTTCAAGCTTTTTCCTTTTTTCAATTGCACGTTCATTGATTACCTCCTGTATCACAAAACGACGGGTGGAACGAAGCCGTTCACATAATGCTTCGATATGTGCATTAGGATTTTCTTCCCCTCCGGACATAGGATCTGGTTTAAACATCCCCCGTTCAGCAAGATATTCAATTACTTCGTCATACAACTCCTGCATGTCTGTAGGGATAGTGCTGGTGCCCGTTTCTTCTTCTGCTGCCTGTGACTCTGCCTCCAAGTCCATTTCAATGTGGACTAAAAGTGAATAAATATCAGAGGCGTTTGCATCGTTGGCAGGTTTAAGTTCGACCATGCGGATGAAAGTGTTTCCAATAATAACAGTATAACCGGAAAATCTTTTATCCTTATAATCTACATCAGGCTTCTCAAGACCATAAAAGCCCTTCAGAATTGTACTAATCATGATGCGCAGAAAGGTATCATAATCCTGGTTGTTAACACTTTGGGTAACGAGCCCATTCCAACTCAATGCTGCAAATTTGTCGACATTCGACCGGGAATCCTGCCACAACTCGGTAGCATCAACAAAATAGGAAACTTTCTCAGGAGTTCCTGTATTTTTCCAAATATAGGCTGAAGATTCAGCTGCGGCGATCTCGGGATCCATTTGCTTCTGAAAGATCACCATCACATCCCTGGAGATTTGTTCAGCAAAATTCTCCGGAACATCAACCGCTTCTATTTCCTGTGTTTCTACTTCTGCCATGATCAGTGCAATTTAGCTTTCAATTGTTATACTTGAACAGAAATTCGCCAGTCTCGACGCTGAAGAATTTCATCCTGAAACAGAGACCGAAATTCATCAAAGGCTAATGTTTGGCGATCTTTACTTCCGTAACGCTGCCATGTCACAGTTTGGTCTGCTTGTTCATTTTCTCCGACAATCAATAGATTCGGAATTTTCTCAATTGCGGCAGACCTGATTTTTTTGCTGAATGAATCGTTTGAATCGTCCAATTCGCTCCGCACAAAAGTGCCAAACAAGTTGTCATTCAAACGTTGTGCGTATTCATTGAATGCAGAGGCCACCGGTATTACCCGTACCTGCACCGGAGCCAGCCAAGTAGGAAAAGCGCCTCCGTAGTGTTCAATTAAAAAAGCGACAAATCGTTCATGTGTTCCCAGCGGCGCACGATGTATAATGATTGGTGTGTGCTCTTCATTATCACTTGCGATATAAGTCAAACCAAAGCGCTTACCCATTACTAAATCAAGTTGATTAGTTGACGCGGTTTCTTCACGTCCAACTACATTTGTCACTTGAAAATCAATTTTAGGTCCATAAAAAGCAGCTTCACCACGTACTGCTTCATAGGGAATTCCCACCTCATCCATGGCTTCGGTTACGAGCATTTCCGCTTTTTTCCAGAGTTCCGGTTCATCTAAAAACTTTCCTGTATCTTCCTCCGCCAGAGAAAGGCGCATCCAAAAATCGCTTAAACCAAAGAGTTTATAATATTCAGTGTGGAGATTCATGACTTTGATAAACTCTGCTTTTGCCTGTTCCGGCGAACAGTAAATATGGGCATCATTCATAGTCATGCTGCGAACTCTCAATAAACCGGCCAGCTCGCCTGACTGTTCATAGCGGTAACAAGTTCCATATTCAGCCAAACGCAAAGGTAAATCACGATAACTCCGCGGTTCTGCTTTATAAATCATGTGATGGTGCGGACAGTTCATTGGCTTGAGAAACAAGCGTTCACCATCCATTTCCATTGGCGGAAACATGCTGTCTTCGTAATATGGCAGGTGCCCGGAGGTATAATATAAATCCTCTCTCGTAATATGCGGTGTGGAAACCCGTTTGTAGCCCGCCAGAAATTCTGTTTCCTTAGCCAGTTTTTCCAACTCATCACGAATCACAGTTCCGTTTGGCAGCCATAACGGCAACCCTTTTCCAACATCTTCACTGATGGTAAAATAGTGATGTTTGCTGTTCAGTTTTCGGTGATCCCGTTCCATGGCCAACCGACGTTTTTCCCTGAACAGCTTGAGCTCGTCGACTGTTTCAAAAGCCAGTCCATAAACCCTTTGCATCATGTTGTTTTTCTCAGAGCCTTTCCAGTATGCTCCTGCCAGAGAATCGAGGGCAAAGCAATTTTTGGGAATGTCCCGTGTTGATTCCACATGCGGCCCTTCACATAAATCCCAAAAAGGACCATTACGATAGAGGCTGAGAGTTTCATTTTGTGCAGAGAGATCTTCGACCTGTTCAATTTTGTAGGACTGATTATCTTTGCTGAGCCTTTCCACCATTTGAGTCTGATCCAGTTCTTCACGCTCAAATACCTGTCCGGTTTTGATAATGTGACGCATTCGTTTTTCGAGAATCGGCAGGTCTTCCGGACACAACGGTTCAGCCAAATCAAAATCGTAATAAAATCCGGTATCTATCGGAGGTCCAAATCCAAGCTTTGCGTCGGGGCGGATTTCCAGCACCGCTTGCGCCAAAACATGTGCCAGAGAATGTCTGATTTTATAGAGATTTGAATTCGGGTCTATTTTTTTCATTCGTTATATAAATCTGTTGCCATTTTTGATTGAATGTTAAAAAGTCGAAATATCACACTTGTTTGACATATGCATTATTTCTGCAGAAGCTTAGTTATTTAGTCAAGCCGCAGGAGGTGAATCTACGGAATTTGCCCATGTGATATCCGGAACAATTATTTCTTGATCTTTGACAAAATTAGGATGTGCTTCCAAAGCAAACTCTAATGCTTCTTTGACATTTTTCAATGCTTTAATATCCAGTCCATTTTTAATTTCGTCCGGAACTTCCACTAAGTCCTTTTCATTTTCTTCCGGAATCAGGACTGTGTCAATGAGTCCTCTTTTGGCTGCAATAAGTTTTTCTTTCAAACCTCCAATTTCAGTCACGTGTCCCCGCAATGTTATTTCACCTGTCATTGCCACATTATTCTTGACGCAGATTTTGGTAAAGCTGCTGATAATTGCCATCATCAAAGGAAGTCCGGCGGAAGGTCCATCCTTGGGAGTTGCACCTTCAGGAAGATGAACATGCAAATCTGTTTTTGCAAAAATCTCAGAATCAATGCCTAAATAATCTGCGTTACTGCGAACATAAGAAAAGGCCGCTCTTGCGGATTCCTGCATCACATCTCCAAGTTTTCCGGTCAAAACAACTTTTCCTGAACCGGACATTAAACCCACTTCAATGAGCAGCATTTCTCCACCCATTGAGGTAACGCCCAATCCCATTGAGACACCAATCTGGTTTTTCTCTTCACGCTGATCGTGTTCAAATTGCGGAACTCCGAGCAATTCGTGCACCAGTTTTGGTGTCACTATCGTAGCTTTCTTGCCTTTGGAACGCACCAAACGGGTTACTATCTTGCGACATACTTTTCCAATTTCCCGTTCCAAATTACGAACACCTGCTTCCCGTGTATAACCTTGAGTGATTTCCTCAATCGCGGATTTTCGGAATCGCAGCTGCTTCTCATCCAAACCATGAAACTTGCGTTGACGCGGGGCTAGAAATTGAGTTGCTATGTGCTGTTTCTCCAACTCTGTGTAGCCTGACAAAGGAATCACCTCCATCCTGTCCAGCAGCGGTCCGGTAATATTTTGAGTAGTGTTTGCGGTACAGATAAACAGGACATCTGCCAAACTGTATTCGACATCCAGATAGTGATCGATGAAGGTATCGTTTTGCTCCGGATCAAGTACCTCCAGCATCGCTGCGGACGGATCGCTGATATTGCTTTGATACAACTTGTCAATTTCGTCTATCAACAAAACCGGATTATTGCTCTTGGCTTTTTTTATAGACTGAATAATTTTCCCCGGCATGGCGCCAATATAAGTGCGGCGATGTCCGCGGATTTCTGCTTCATCACGAACACCACCTAAACTGATGCGCACAAAATTTCGCCCCAAAGCGCGGGCCACCGATTTGGCCAGTGATGTTTTTCCAACTCCCGGAGGACCGGTCAGACAAAGAATGGGTCCTTTCAATTTTCCTTTGAGGGAGGCAACTGCAATATATTCAACGATTCGTTCTTTGATTTTCTCCAAACCGTAATGATCTTCATCAAGAATCTTCTCAGCCTGTTCAAGATCGAAATTATCTTCTGTCCTCACTTGCCACGGCATGGAGGTCAACCACTCCAAATAGTTGCGTACCACATTGGCTTCTGAAGACATAGGTGACATCATCCTTAATTTTTTCAATTCTTTTTTCGCTTCAATTTCAACCTCTTCCGGCATCTCCGCTTTTTTGATTTGATCCGCAATCTCATCCATTTCCGCTTTAGGGTCATCCATCTGCCCGAGTTCTTTTTGGATGTTGCGTAATTGATCTTGAAGAAAGTCCTCTTTCTTTGTATCACTGAATTGATCAGTCGCCTCTTTCTTCAACTTATCTTCAAGTTGGACTATTTTCATCTCATCTTTCAAAATCTCAAGCACCTGCAGCAGACGTGTTTCAGCATTCAAGGTTTCCAGCAGCTTCTGTTTTTGTTCGCGTGGAAGCTCCATCAATGAAATTACGCGGTCACTAACCAACAAGGCGTCCACTTCTTTCAAAGAGTCTAAAACATCTTTATTCAACTTAATTTTGCCCCGTTTAACATGATTGTTAAATAACTCTCGCACCGTTTCGGCCAACTCCTGCACTTTTTCCTGATCATACTCAATAGCACTTTCGTCCACTGGCTGAACTTGTACCAAATACTCTTTTTCAGCCAATTTGGTAGCAATCAGCTTTCCCCTCCGGCTACCCTCAAAGAGTGCTTTTACAGTACCATTTGGCAGACGCATCACCTGGATAACACGTCCCAGCACTCCAATTTCAAAAAGATCACTTTCCTGGGGATTTTCAACAGCAGAATCCCGCTGCGTAACTACAAAGATTCCGCGGTCTCCCGCAAGTGCGCGGTCCAAAGCATCCATCGAAGCTTGACGACCAACAAAAAATGGAACAGTAGCTCCTGGAAAAACAATCTCTTCCCGCATCGGCAGCAGAGGGACAATTACAGGTTTTAGTTTCACAGACATTTAAAGTTTCAGGTTTCAGGTTTCAGGTTTCAGCCGCTAAGAACGCTAAGGAACACTAAGGTTTTTCTCGGCGTTATTAGCGCTATTAGCGGCTAGAAATTTCGGTACTTCACTTTACTATATTTCGCTTCTCAGGATTTGGAAAAGAGAGTGTTAAATAGAAAAACCAAATTTCGGCCACAGCAAGCAGCAAAAGAAAGATCAAAAAATTATTGACATAGAGCGCACCCGCAACAGTTGCACCGACAAATTGACCGATAAATTGCGAAAAATTATAAACTCCCATCGCTGTACCTTTAGTTTCCGCAGTTGTGCTGCGGGTGACGAGGGAAGGAAAAATTGGTTCAAAAACATTGAAACCCATAAAAAAGAAAAAAAGAGCAACAACGAACCATAGGAGCCGATCCTGCTCCTGTCCGATACCCATGGATATGACTGAACAAAACAAGAGTATGATTCCAAACAGCATGACTTCCCGGAAACGATTTCGAACTTCCGCAAAGATTGCCGCCAGAATCATGGACACGGCGCCTGCAAGCATCATCGGTAAGTATATTTTCCACATCTCAGCACGTTCATAACCGTACTGGACTAAAATCATCGGTATCAGGAAAAATGTGGATGCGAGTCCTGCGCCACAAACAAAGCCACCCCAGCTTATTGTTCTCAAAGTTGGAACTTTCCAAACAGTTTTTGCCATGTTCCAAAAAGAGGTTTTTTGCGGAAGCAACGGACTTGATTCCGGATTTGGTACCGTTGTCAACACTAAAACCAAACTTATAGCCGACAGCACCACAATCATCAAAAACATTCCGTTCAGTCCCAGCCACTCACCAAAAAAAGGCGCTGAACCAAAAGCAAACGCAAAGGCAATGCCAACACTGGCGCCTAAGGCCGCATTCGCGCGAGTACGTACTTCAGGACGTGTTAAATCTGCGATCAATGCAAATACCGTTGAACTAATTGCTCCACTGCCTTGAAGAAAACGGCCAACAATCATCCAATGGATTGTATCCGCAAATGCCGCAAGAACATTGCCTGCCATGAACAATCCCAAACCGATCACAATCACACGTTTGCGCCCTACTCTGTCACTCCACATTCCAAAAGGCAGTTGAAGAAGCCCCTGCGTCAAACCATATGCACCAAACGCCACACCAATCAAAAAAGGGGTTGCTCCTTCCAAATCCATGGCAAGTACACTAAAAACCGGCAAAAGCAGAAAAATGCTGAACATCCGAAAAAAAAGGATCCCGCTCAGGCTGTAAATGCTCTTTTTTTCGTAGGATGTAAAAATTGATGGTTTTGCGGATTCGCTCATTCAAGTCTTTAATTTACTGTTCCAGTTCGTACCTCCTTTATTCCAGGTCAAACAAAAATTAAATACTGAAATTATGACAACGTCCTCCTTGAAACTCAAGCTTAAGCGAAAATATTTCAGACAAAGTTTTTTGTATATTGTCCATTCCATCACTCATCTTACAGAATTAAATTTTCCAGCAAATAATGGAAGTCCATGTTAAAAATAATTGCGGGAATAATACTATTTTATTAAAATATGAGAATTTAAACTTGATTCAAATCTTAACTTATCCTAAGTTTCACTGAACTTAATTTATGAAATTTTCACTTATGGCTCGGCCTTTTGAGATTTTATGCCGAAAACATTTTTTTGAACCAGTTCTTCGAGTTGGTGACATTGCGGTAGATGTTGTTCCCCCTGAAAAATAACTAAATTCCGGACAACTCCATATTCACAGCGAGCTTCCGGATTTCTTGAACAAAGAAAATGGCTGACGAAAATCCCACCACCGTCATTGTAAATATGCATGGTTTGCTGGGAGAACAAGAAGTAATTCAAATGGAATTTAAAGCAGAACTTCTTGTCGAGCAAGAGCAATTTGTTTTTGATAATGTGGCATATGAAATTGTCCGGATCATAAATGAGGATGTCGAGTATCCTGTTGTTTACGTCGTAATTCTCGACATACCAAGCCAGACTTGAACATTGACAATTGCCCCGGGTTTTTATCAAAAACATGCCTGTATTACTTCAAAAAATCCTCAAGAAAATAAAATCAGACAGCACAGTTGTTGAGTTACGGGGGCTTTCAGGATCCAGCAAAGCTCTTGTACTTTCCATGCTCAGTCCAAAATCCGAACAGCAGGAAGAGAAAGTAATTCCGCTGGTTGTAGTTTGCGAGTCATTTGATGTTGCGGAAGTTTTGCTCAACGACATTTACTATTTTCTTGGTACAAAGGGAGTTCATTTTTTTCCTTTCTGGGATGTGTTGCCCTACGATAATTTTTCTCCACACAAAGGTCTGGTCGCACAGCGTTTTCAAACACTTGACGCATTACTCAAGGAAAAAGTGCGGATTCTCATCACAACTCCAAACGGTTTGATGCAGCGTTTTCTACCTCGTAAGACTTTCCAAAAAAACACGATTTTGCTAACAAAAGATTTCGTCGGCAGTCCGGAGATTATCCAAAAACAATTGCTGGAGTCCGGATACAATCTGGTGGATGTCGTTGAAGATCAAGGAGAATTCAGTACGCATGGAATCATTCTTGACGTTTTCCCGCTCAATCGTGAAAAACCGGTTCGGATGAAGTTTTCGAAAAAGATGGAACTTTTGTCCCTCAAACCGTTTGACGTTCAAACTCAGCGCACCGCAGAAACGGAGTTGACTTCACTTGAAATCCTGCCTGGAAATGAAATTCTGTTTAATTTGGAAACAATAAGTTTTGCCCGCCAAACACTGCCTTCATTTCGGAAAGAATGTACTGCGGAAGTATTGAAACGCTTGAAGGAAAGTTTGCGGAAAAGTGAGAGTTTTCCCGGAATAGAATCGCTCTCTCCGCTTTTCTATCCAAAACTGGAAACTCTTTTTGATTACTTACCAACGGAGTATTTGCTGATTGTTGATGAAGAAAAAAATGTTGAGCAGTGTGCAGAGAATTTTTATCAGGAAGTCTTCATGGAGTACGAAATGAGTTGCCAACAAAATAAACTCACTCTCTCACCGGAATCATTATTTTTAACGCACAGAGAACTTGCTACACGTTTAAACAAATCCGCGAGAGTGATTTTAAACTCCAAAACACATATCGATAAAACAGAACGCGTTGTACATGAACTGAAGTTTGTCAACAACAAGTCATTGCGACAGGGATTTGAAAAAACAAAAGCAACATCTGCAGCCGGTCACATGGTGCAGCTGCTTCAGAACTGGCAAAAGTCCGGAATACCTGTTTTGCTGAGCGCAAAAAATCAAACACATGCCGATCATTTTCAGCAACTGCTGGAAGATTTAGGTGTGGAAAGTACTGTTGCGGGAGAGCAGCTGATTCCGAAAACTTGTCCGTGGCTGTCGTGGCTTGAGAATGGTTCGGTCGAAGGCTTGACAAAAACTATTCCGATCTTGAGCGGAAAAGTTTCCGCAGGTTTTCGGAAACTTGACGCAGAGGGTAAGACGCGTTTTATTTTGCTGACCGAAGAAGAAGTATTTGGTGAAAAAACACGAAGTCGACGCTTGCAGCGTACACAAGTTCATCAGGTTACAGGAAGTTTGGATGATTTACGTGATGGAGATTATGTGGTTCATTTGGATTACGGAATTGGGAGCTACCATGGATTGCATAAAATTTCTGCCGGCGGTTCAAACAACGAATTTATGCTGCTAATTTACGCACGTGAAGAGAAAGTATATGTGCCTGTAGGAAAATTCCATCTCGTTCAAAAATATATCAGTGCAGACGGAAACTCACCAAAACTGAGTAAACTTGGAGAAAAGTCATGGAAAAAAACCCGCAAAAAAGTAGCACGAGCTGTGGAGGATATTGCAGTAGAACTTGCCGAAATTTATGCAGAACGTAAGGCACGCAAAGGTTTCGCCTTTTCTGCAGACGATGCAGAAATGCAAAAATTTGAACTGCGCTTTGAATTTGAGGAAACTCCGGATCAATTGGAAGTCATCAGTTCGGTCAAGGCAGACATGGAATCGGAGATGCCGATGGACCGGCTGATATGCGGCGATGTTGGTTTTGGTAAAACTGAAATTGCCATGCGCGGCGCTTTCAAAGCTGTACAGCAGGAAAAACAAGTGGCGATTCTGGTACCGACCACAATTTTAGCTCAGCAGCATTTCCAAACATTCAACCAACGCTTTGAGGACACACCTTTTATCATCGAAGTTATCAGTCGTTTTCGTACTGACACAGAACAAAATAATATCCTCAAACGTCTCCATGAAGGAAAAATCGATATCATCATTGGAACACATCGCCTGCTTTCGACAGATGTGAAGTTCCGTGATTTAGGTTTGCTCGTTGTGGATGAAGAACAGCGATTTGGGGTCAAGCACAAAGAAAAAATAAAACGATTCAGGGCAAATGTAGATGTTCTCACACTTTCAGCAACTCCAATTCCACGTACACTTCATATGTCCCTGATGGGGCTGCGTGATCTGAGTTTGGTTAACACTCCGCCTGCAGACCGCAGAGCAGTGCGTACTCGATTGCTGCCGGTAAATGATTATATTATTCAGGAAGCAGTCAGCCGGGAAGTAAGACGTGGCGGCCAGATTTTTGTGGTTCATAACCGCGTTGAGTCGATTTATGAATACGGAAATTATCTTAAAAGCATCCTGCCCAACATCCGGATTGCCATCGGACACGGACAAATGAGAGAACAACAGTTGGAAAAGGTGATGCTGGATTTTATCGAAGGCCGATTTGACGTTTTGCTGTCAACTACAATCATTGAGTCCGGACTTGATATTCCGAAAGCAAACACAATCATTATTGATAACGCGCAAAACTTTGGACTTTCACAACTATATCAATTACGTGGAAGGGTCGGCCGCAGTAACGTACAGGCTTATGCGTATTTGCTGATTCCTGCAGAAAAAATATTAAGTGGAGTTGCTCATGAACGGCTGCAAATCCTGCAGGGTCTTAATGATCTGGGCGCGGGTTTTAAAGTTGCTTCAAGGGATTTGGAAATTAGAGGCGCGGGAAATTTACTGGGTTCGGAGCAATCCGGACAAATCGCCAGTGTTGGACTGGAGCTCTATTCGCAAATGGTGGACAGAGCGGTTAAAAAACTATTGCAAACTCAATCCGGATTATCTCCGGAAGATATAAATGTCCGCCTCGATCATATTGACCAGGCTATTCCGGAAAGTTATATTCGCAGCACCAGCCAGCGTCTTTCACTTTACAAAACATTAGGGACATTGTTTACAAAAGAAGATTTGTGGGATTTTCGCAGTGGAATTGAAAACCGCTTTGGAGCGCTTCCGGAATCGGTGCTGAATATATTTCGGAATGCGGAAGTTAGACTTTGGGGACAGCTGCATGGAGTTGAAAAAATTGAACACGGCCGGAATCGTTTAAGGATTAAAGTCAAAGATGCTTCCAGACTCAATCATGAAAAACTGATCGAATGGCTTTGTGAAGAGGAAACACCGTTAAGCTATATTCCTGAAAACACACTCGATTTTAAAAATGTGCCGCCTGAAATGGCTGCAATACTCAATGGATTAAAAAAACTGGAACAAGTTTTTACGGTTTACAGTTGAGGGAATTCCCGCCGAAAACAGATGGCTTATTGCCGGATCAACGCCAGATACACGGGAGGTCATCTAAAAGGCTTGTCGTCCTTGGCAATTGTTTTCCGTCCCTGGAAAACGATGGCCTCCCATGAAATCCTTTTGAGAACCTGCGTAAATGCAAGTTTCTCACCAATTTTGGCTGTCTTTGGTTAGGCCTTTATAAACCTGCTGTAAACTTCCATAAAACGCCGCATATCCGGCATCATTCTGAGACTCATGCGGAAAGTGTGGGAAATCGGTGGGCTCATCGGCCGGACAAGAATTTTATTCTCCCTCAAAAACTTAACTGCCGCGACTGGATCTTTGGGTTCGACCAACATGAAATTGGTTTGATTTGAATAATATTTGACCTGATTTTGATCAAAAAATTTTTCAAGTGCGGGTTTGCTTTCTTCAAGCAGGTGCTTCACAACCTTTTGCCAATGTTCCGGACACTTTAATTGTTCACGCGCCGAGATAACCGCAATCACATTCACGTCATAAGGTCCGCGTATTTTTTGCAGATGAACAATAAAATCCGGTCTCGCGATTACGTACCCCAAACGCAAACCAGGAATCCCCAGCGCTTTGGAAAAAGTGCGGATTACTACCAAATTTGGATAATTTGATAATAGAGACACACAAGTCTGTCCGGAAAATTCATAATATGCTTCATCAACCAGAACGGGAATTTCAGGAAATGTTTTCAGCAAATCCTCAATTTGCTCAAGTGAGACAGCTGAACCGGTGGGATTATTTGGATTTATGACTACAATTAAACGAGTCTGACGCTTAACCGAATCTTTTAATTCTTCATGGGGAAAACGAAAGTCCGGCGGAAATTGAGGACCGACAACCGAACAGCCGATTGTTCCTGCAACCTGGCGGAAAAAGGGGAAACCAGGCTGAACCATTGCAACTTCATCGCCGCTTTCCAATAAACTGCGTAAAATGACGTCAATCCCCTGATCCGAGCCGTTTGTCAGCAGTAAATTTTCTGTTGGAACCGCGGCATATTCGCTCAACCTCTCCAGAAAATCACCATATATGGGATATGCATGAATTCGATTTTTTAGTAAAATGGCAATCTTATCAATAACTTCCGCAGGAGGAGGTAAAGGCGGTTCGTTGAAATCCATCAACAAATATTCTTCCGGATTACGATTCTCAAGAGGTGGATCGTAAAAACTCATCCGGAAAATTGGATCCCGGACTTTAATACTTTGCTGCGGAATTGAATCTGGCACGTGTTCTCACTCTCCGATTGAAAACATAAGTTCAAGATCGTGTCGCGAAAAAGTATTGAAGGCGATTAATGTTTCTGAGGCAGTGATTCCATTCAGTTCTCCAAATTTTTCGGCAATTGTTTCCGCAATTTGCTCATTGGTTTTGACCCTCACAATTGCCACCAAATCATAACGACCAGCGACAGAATAGACTTCCGAAACTTCTGGCATATTGACCAGTTTTTGGGAAATGTCCTTTATGTGCTGTCGTTCAATATTCAAAAGTACCAGTGCTGTAACCATGATTTTCTCCTGTGTTGTGGGTTGTTTGCTGAGAGGTTTTTTATTGTAACAAAGCTCAATGATTTTCAAAAGGGTTTTGTCTGTAGTTATGTTACTTGAAGTGGACCCCAAGTCAAGGACAGTTTCTCTCATGAGTTAAGGTGTATTTTAGTTTGTTTTTCATTGTATTATTCATGCCGCCTTCTTGGCAACTTCTCTACCCCAATAAATCTCTGCAGGAGTTTTTCCTACCAGAGATTGATATTGTGCTCCCTGGTCTGTATTGAATATCTCAGGTGTCTTATGCCTGCGCAGGGCACTCTTCAAGGCATTAACACAGAAATCATCATCCAGCCCAATCCATTACAACTGTCAGATAAACAAAGCCGTGAGCCAGCCGAATGTGAGTGATGTCGGAGCACCACACTTGATCAGGTTCTGTAATAGTCATCCTTTTCAGCAGATAAGGATAAACCTTATTCTCCTCTTTTGAAGACTATTAATTGATTTTACACAATAGTATTTACTGTAATAAAAAACACATTATATCCAATATCAGCCATGAACTACGGAGGACGCGCTTCAAGGATGAAGCGTAAAGTAGCAATAAAATAAAACTGAAATTGCTTTCGGTAATAATTGAGAAAATTCGGAAAAACGGAAGAAAAACTTGACAAATATTAGTCAAACGACTAAACCAGTTCGAAAGTTAGTCGTTCAACTAAATCATAATTATGATTCAAGATACTAGAAAAAAGCTGTTGGAAGGTACACGCAGGTGCCTTGTGGAGAAAGGTTTTCAGGGAACCACGGTAAAAGCTATTGCAAAATATGCCGGGGTAAATCATGGTCTGGTGCATCATTATTTTGGTTCTAAAGAAGAACTACTGGCCGCTTTGGTCGAAAAAGTTACGGAGGGCGAAGGTACTCCAATGTCTTCGAACTCAAAAAATGGGGTGCATCAGTACGATGATGTCTCTGCCATGAGTTCAGCAGAAATGGAGACCTTTGCAAAAAAGAAGCTTGTTCCTCACATGACCTCGGATTACAACAAGTTTGTGATAGAATTGCTGGTCATGAGTGAGGAAATGCCAAGTGTAGCAAAACAGGTCTGCAAGTTGTTGAATCGCAGGCGTGAATGGTTTGGACGGATTTTGGGAGTAGAAGATTCAAGCCTGCTCTTGTTAATCAGTGGTGCCATGATGGGCTTGATGCTGCAATATAAACTGGACCCAACCATTAACATTGAAGATGCAGTAATTCGCTTATTTAGTTTAATTTCAAAAGGAAAAAGCAGGTAGAAAAAAATGTTGAAAAAATATAGTAATAAACTGGTTACATTACACTGGTTGACAGTTCCACTGGTGATTTTCAGCCTGGTGATGGGTATCTTAGTTTTGGCTGAATTACCGAATAATGCGGAGAAAATAAATTCATTACGTGTACACATGCTTGTCGGCTTTGTAATCGGCCTGCTGACACTAATTAGAATTTTTGTAAAAAAGAAGCACGAACCGCTTGAACCTTTGAAAATAGATAATCCAGTGCGGAAGAAGCTCATTAAAGTTACCCATTTTTCGCTTTATACACTGCTTTTATTGATGGTTTCCAGTGGAGTTAGCCTTTCGTTAATTTCGGGCGTTGGAGAAATAGCTTTCTTTGGCTCGACTGCAGCACTACCGGAAGATTTTGAGGTTTTCCTGCCGAAAACTGCACATGCAATTTTTGCCAAAGTTCTGTTTGCATTCATCGGCATTCATATCGTGGGTGTCCTGCTTTATAAATTCAAAACGGATTCCAGTATTTCCAAAAGAATGTGGTTTGGAAAATAACCTATTATTAAATTAAGTCAATAACCAAAGATGAAAACATGAAAACACTCATTGCAAATATCGAAAAACAATTTGAAAAACTTGGCTACTTTATCTTCGCCAGGCGCTGGACAGTGATTCTGGTGGCTTTGCTCATATTTGGAGCCCTCGCTTCACAGGTAACCAATATAGTAATCGATACATCCAATGAAGCATTTCTGGAACCGGATGATCCGATACTGACTCAGTACGACGCATTCCGTGATCAGTTTGGTCGTGATGAAGTAGTGGTCGTTGCTATACAACCTAAAGATGTTTTTGAGCGTCAGTTTTTGGAAAGACTCAAAGCATTTCACGAAGATTTGGAAAACGAGATCCCATATCTGGACGAAGTAATCAGTTTGGTCAATGTGACTTCGATCAAAGGCGAAGCGGAGGAACTGCTGGTTGAGGAACTGTTGGAAAACTGGCCTGAGGATCAGGCAGGTATTGATGCACTCAAAAAAGATGTGCTCTCCAACAAATTTTACAAGAATCTGCTGATTTCTGAAGATGGAACTTTTACTACAGTGATCATTCGTTCCAATGCATTTACGG
>JYMV01032665.1_pt1 | contig 18090 bp, 11 predicted proteins | sample 338911 | NCBI WGS metagenome assembly JYMV01 (sample SAMN03354496, study PRJNA234377) | hydrothermal vent metagenome | biome: Deep sea; feature: Hydrothermal plumes at the Eastern Lau Spreading Center, Western Pacific Ocean; material: Seawater | place: Tonga | collected 2009 | depth 2000 m m
GCTTCTTTAGTTACGGTTTTGGGCATGGACTGACCGACCCAAAAGAACCCTGGGACTTTTTTACTCGCCTGGTGAAAGGTATGGCAACGACAGCACCTCTCGACTTCTACCCGAAAGACTTTAGCTACCAACTGGTCCACTTTCAACTCCTGGGAGACCTGCAAGGTGCCGAGAATTCCGAAGTTTGCCGTCTCTGGCTTGAGCACCGTGCCGAGCGAGATAACCTGAACGGAATTCATCCGATTCTGTTCGAGGGCTATTTGGCCCGAGGTGATTGGGAAAAATTGGATGAGATGCTACAGCGAGTGCCGGTACCTGAGCTTCTTTGGTGCCGCTCTGTGGCTATGGGCCGCGAACCCGATCCATCGTTGGAGCCGAATCACCAGGAATCGGTGACACAGCTTCCTCTCTTGGGATTCCTATACTCCATTGCATGCCTGAAAACCGGCAATCTCGCCGGCTTCAGGGCCTGCCTGAGGTCGGCTGACGGAGGCCAGGACACTCTTCTAAGGATTTTACAAGAACTCACGGAGGGAAACGCTGAAGAGTCTCTCTTGGACCTGCTGAACTCTCTGCAGGATGGGCCGACGAACCCTCTCTTTCTCTTCACGGCTGCCAGCCTACTGTATTGGGGTGGCTTTCGAGAAGATTTCATCGCTTTGAAGCTCGATGAAGCAGCTCAACGATATCAGCATTCCGGACATCGTTTCTTGGCCCGGCAGTTGAGAGCCCTGTCGGACCTTGGTCGAGAAGAGGGAGAGCCTGGCGCATTTCTGGCTCAAATTCGTTGCAAGGAGCGCTGGGAGCATCTGCTAAGCGGGCTAGAGCGGCTGAGTCTCGACGAAACGCCGGCGAACGAACAAAAGCCCGCACAGCGAGTTGTCTGGGAGCTTGACCTGTCGTTGGTGCACCCCCTGAAAGTCAAGATTCAGAAGTGGGGCAAGAAGGGGGCTTGGACTTCAGGCCGCCAAATCGACCTTGAGCAACTCGGCAAACACTACCCGCACGATATGGACGAACACGATAAACGGGTGTTTGAGCGCTTTGTCGTTTCGGCCTATCGAGGGCGCAGAGAAGTGGGACAGCTGATCTTAGCGCTTGTGGGACACCCTCGGCTACTCGATAAAAAGGGGCGAAACTTGCGCCTTACGAGGGGCTCGGCTGAGATAACGGTGAAATCCTCCGAGGAGAGCTTCCAGGTTCAGAGTTCTCTTATCACCTCTCACGGAATAGCCTATCGCAAGATCGGGCCCACCGATTTTGAGGTGATAGAACTTGATGAACGTCTTCACAACTTTCTTGGATTGCTCTCTCGAAATCGGGGCGTGGAGGTACCGAAAGACAGACTGGAAAGCGTTGCGAAGATCTTACGCGGTCACGCCAAATTCAACCTGCGGGTTTCCAGCGATTGCAAACTTGATGAGTCTGGAGAAACCGTTGAAGCGGGAACCGAGCTTGTTCTGCGTCTCACCCCCGAAGGCCAGGGGCTTCGCGCTCTCACGGTAATCGCTCCTGTGGGGCCGGACGGTCCCGTGTACTTGCCCGGCAAAGGCGAGAGTTTCTTCTTGATGGAGAAGGACCAAAAGTTAGTTACCTATCAGCGCGATCTCAAGTCAGAGACCAAGAAGTGGAAATCCTTGAGCAAGAAAGTCACTCATCTGAGTAAAGTGGACCAGGTGGTCGAAGAGCCGTTGCATTGTCTCGAATTTCTGGAAGCCCTTTCTGAAGTGAAAGACCTGGAGTTTCGTGTTGAGTGGCCTCAAGGGGTAAAGTTTCAGTTCAAGAAGCGTATGGGCTGGAAGGACTTTGGCCTGTCCGTCCGCCGCAAGAAGGATTGGCTGGAGGTCGACGGCCGGCTCCAACTTTCGGAAGCCGAACAGTGGAGCCTGACTGAACTCTTGGAACGCCACCGGGAGCAGAAGAGTCGTTTCATCGAGCTGGGAAATGGCGAGTTCTTGGCTCTCTCCGAAGAGTTTCACCGGCGTCTTGATGCTCTACAAAGGGCCGCAACGAAAAAGGACAAGGAGTCTCTAGCACTTGACCCTTTAAGCGCCTCCGTTCTGCTGGATGACAGCAACTTTGTGGACACGGATGAGTTCTGGGAAACTCTTCAGGGGCGATTGGAGAAGTCGCGAGACTTCAAGCCGAATCTCCCGAAGAATCTTAAGGCGACCCTGCGGCCTTATCAAGAAGAAGGCTTCCGCTGGCTGGCTGCCTCGGCTCAGAGGGGGGTTGGGTGTTGCCTGGCCGACGATATGGGTCTGGGAAAGACATTACAAGCTCTGGCACTTGTCGCCGGTAGGGCGAAGGCAAAAGGCAAGCCGACATTGATCGTGGCTCCCACTTCCGTCTGTTTCAACTGGATGGAAGAGGTGAGGCGCTTCACTCCGGACCTGCAGGCTCATCTTTTCAACCAAATGGATCGCGAGACAGCGCTGAAAGGGTTGACCGGCCGCGACCTCGTGATCACGAGCTACGGCCTGCTGGTGAACGAAATCGAGAAGTTCCGAGAAGTGAAGTGGTCCAATCTTATTCTGGATGAATCACAGGCCGTCAAGAATCCCGATACCAAAAGGTTCAAAGCCGCAGTTGCTATCAACGCCGATTTTAGAATGGCCACCACCGGTACCCCGATAGAAAATCGCATCGACGAGATTTGGGCTCTCTTTCGCATTCTCAACCCGGGACTTCTCGGTACTCGCAAGTCGTTCGACAAAGCCTACTCCGGCCTGGAAGACCTAGAGGATAAGAGGGAAAGCCTGAGGCGTTTGCTCTCACCCTTCATTTTGAGGAGGCTCAAATCGCAAGTCCTGAAAGACCTGCCTCCCCGGACCGATGTCAACCTGATGGTGGAAATGAGCAAAGACGAAAAGCTGCACTACGAGAGTCTTCGGGTGCACGCTCTGGAACGGTTGGAGAACTCGAAGCAGAGCGACGCCATCAGCATCCTCACGGAGTTGACTCGACTGCGATTGGCCTGTTGTCATCCTCGCCTGGTAGACCCCGATAGTAGGCTCGAGGGAGCAAAACTCAAGGCTCTTTTGCGACTGCTTCAAGACCTCAAAGACTCCGGTCACCGCGCTCTCATTTTCAGTCAGTTCGTGGGTCACCTGACAGTGGTGAAAGAAGAACTGGATCGAGTCGGGTGCTCTTATCTTTACCTCGACGGAAGTACCCCGGCGAAAAGCCGAGGCAAGTTGGTCAAAAAGTTTCAGGAAGGTGAGGAAGACTTTTTTCTGATCAGTCTCATGGCCGGTGGAACCGGGCTCAATCTTACCGCCGCCAACTACGTGGTGCATCTCGACCCATGGTGGAACCCTGCCGTGGAAGACCAGGCATCGGACCGCGCCCACCGGATCGGACAGAAACAGCCGGTCACGGTCTACCGCCTGATCACGAAAGGCACCATCGAAGAGAAGATCCTCGAACTCCACAAAGACAAACGGGAACTTGCCGATACGCTCCTGAGCGGTACCGACAAGGCCGGGAAACTGTCGTCTGAGGAACTGTTGAAGTTGATGAAAGAGACGGTGATGACGGTTTAGGGTTTGAGCGTGGTGTTCGTGGAAGAGGAGTGGTAGCTGGTGGCTCTCTTGCCGCCTGCCGAACGCCAGCGGGCGATGATCGCTCGAGCCTCCGGATGCTCCAGGGCTGCGATCTCGTCGGAAAGCGTTGAGTACTCAATCCGGCCGTCTGCGTGGTGGAATTCCGAGATGATAAAGTCGCAGGGCTTTCCGCTTTTCGAAAAGAGAAAGGGAGCTTCATAGGCGAGTCTCTTCTCGTTGTCTCGGTCCTCGTTTCGAAAGAAAATCGAGGAAAGTGCCGCCTCTTTCACCTTCAAGCTTCTATCGTTACAAAAGCCGGCTAGAATTTTGAGACAGACCGAACGAGGTAGGCCCGAGCTAAAGCCCAGACCCTGAGCCACTTCCAAGCGAACTCGCATCGAAGAGTCGCGGGCTGCCGAACGTAGGCTCTCAGCATCTCCAAGCTCAAGGAGAAGCCAGATACAGTCTACTCGGACTTCATCATCACCGTTCTCAAAGGCATATCTCGCGTGTTGTCGGGCAGCTTCACTCTCTGCCTCACTCAAAACCGAAGCAACGGCTAATCTCAAAGCGGGCTCCGGTGCCTCAGCGTACTCTCGAGCGACGCGGACGCAGCAGTCGTGCGATTGAGCCTCGATGAAGAGATCGATGGCTTGATATCGCTCTTTGCAAGACTCAAGCGCCGTTCTCAAAGCCCGCGTTTTATCTCCATCGGTGGATCGGGGATGACTCAAGACCGCAGAGAGAATGATCCCACGCCCCTCCTCTTTGACCTTGCCTGAAGACAGCCCCGTCCAGAGTGCATTCAAAGCTCCCTCCGTCTCCAGCTCAACCAGCGCCTCTGCCGCGGCCTCTACGTTGGAGCCTCCCTGCTTCAAGCAGCGCGCGAGGCCAGGAATAGCTCTCTCGTCACCGATTCTCCCCAGCGCCTCGATCAGTTCAAGCCTCAACTCTATCTTCGACCCTCTCAGCAGAGCAAGGATTTCAGGAACCAGAACCGAGCACGAGGCATCGCAACAATTGCAGAAAGAGTGGGCCGCCTGCAAGGCCGTGTCGTTGTCGCGAGTCTTGATCACCTCCAAGAGAGCCGGGGCACAACGAGGGTCATAAGTGTTCACCATAGCGGGGATAACGTCATCTCCCCCCTCCTCGAGCATATCTAACAGCACTGGAACAGCAGCGCCGCCCATCTGTCCTAGGCCCCAAACGGCCGCGTGTCGTTCCTCAGGCACGGTCGTCGTCTTGGCCACAGCAGTCAGATTCAAGACGGCTGAATCTCCCATCTCACGAAAGGCGTCGAAAATGTAATCGTGATCGAATGGGTCCATCCACTTAGCGTAGAGCTTCGCCATCAAAGGAACAGACGGAAGATCCTTGAGTCTCCCTAGAGTAGTCACCACTGTCTGCCTTAACTCATCGTCTTCATGGAAAAGGAGGGAGCGGAGAAAAGACAGGGTCTCTTCGGAGGGGTTTGTCGAACCTTGTAGCTCTTGGACTTTAAGAGCGGCTTCGTCGAAATTGGAGTTTGTGAGTAGGGACTTGAGGTGGTCTAGGGGTTTCATCTGTGGTGAGCTTAGCAGATGTGCGGGGGTTTGTTGGTGAAATTTTCCCCTAGAGACCGGCCCTCGCGGACTGGCTATCTGGAAAACTATCTCTCATAAATGATTAGTAGTGGTTGTTCATGCACCCGAACAGTTCCCAGCGTTTGCCGTTCTGGTATTTGTACTGCACCTTGGTCATCAGGTACATATTGCATTCGGGACAGCTGTCTGCAGCGCTCGGTGTGACTAAACAGAAAGGCCAAAGAAAGGTGGTCAGGACAGCGGCTGTTTGTCTTGTTGAAATCATAAACATTTATTCTTGATGACTATTTGGGGTCCCCTGACATCTTTTGTCACACCAGGGCGAGACACTCAAGCTATGAAGTACCTGATAGTCCTCTTAGCTTTAGTATCGCTGGCAATAGCCCAAGAAGCCCCCTCCGAGAATCCCCGAGAAGTTTGGGTCAAAGGTCGCAAGATGACCCACAGTTGGCGGGACGGCCGTATCTTCGTGCCGGTCCAAGAGGTTGGGCCGTTGCTCAACATTAAGAGCGACTTTCCCACCGTCGATCTACTCCAAGCCCTGGACGAAAAGGGCGGGTATGTTTACGGCGTGGTGGACGGCCGCTTTGAAGCCAAACGAGACCGAACCCTCTACAGCAACTCCACCAATGCCCGACAGGCCCGTGCCCAGAATCAGCGATTCAATCGAGCCTACTCCAAGTACAAAGCCGACGAAGAACAGCGAAAAGCCACCGAACCGGTCCTCACTCACAAAGTGCAGCGATTTGTCGCCGACACCGGATTCGTGAGAGCCTACGTTCGAGTCACCAACACAGGCGGTGGGCCCAGTGAACCTATGATCCTCGTCGCCGACTTCACCGACGGATACGGCAAGGCGTTTGCTCGAGATACCGCTGCGGTGGCGCCTCTTCAGCCCGGAGAGAGTCGAGACTATGAGGTGTTTAGTCTGGTGGATGATGATGAGATGGCGGTGAATGGGGTGATTCGGACTGTGAATAGTGAGAAGGTTCGGGTGACGTTTCGGGAGGGTGGAAGACCATGAGCAATCGCCAGTCCGGGCTACCTCCAAGGCGCAAACCGACAGAATCTTCCAGAGCAGCTTCGATTTACGTTGAGAAGGTTCTCCCTACTCTGAATAGAAATTTTGCTGGGGGAATTTTGGGGTCGGGGTACTTGCATTGACAATAAACGCTATCTTCACTTTTACATTCGCACTTATCATTCTCGTCTGGTTTTTCAGAGGTCTTGCAAACCTTCAGATATTAATGACGGGACTGGCGAAACCGCTGGAAGCCATCACTCAACGACTTGACAAACTTCAGGTAGAGCGAGTGAACACACCGGAGCAACTCGACCAAGTCAGCAACCTATTTCGGGACGAGAAGGTACCGAAGCCTCTAAAGTTGGCCTGGCATGAGTTCAAAGAAGCTCTCACGTTTCGGGAGCTCGATGGGCGACCTGTAGTTCGAAACACAGAGCAATCAAGTGCCTTTTTTTGCCTCACAAAAATCGACAACAACTGGAACAATCAGAACCTTAGCTCAATAGGCTCCAACCTGATGACGCTCGGAATTCTAGGAACTTTCCTCGGTCTCACGGCAGGTCTTTATGGCTTTAACATGTCTGATACTGAAAATCTGAAGTCAAGCATCAGCCACCTCATCGGTGGTATGCAAACCTCCTTTGTCACCAGCGTGCTCGGCATATTCTTTGGGGTTCTGTATAACGCTAATTATCGGAAGACTTTGTCTCTTGTCCAGGCAGACTTTGAGGCATTCATCTCCGCCATCGACCATAAGTTTCAGCGGCAGACCTCCCAGGAGATTCAAGATGAAATCTTGCGTGAGACCAGAGCTCAATCCGCTACGCTCTCGCACCTTTCAGAAGACTTTGCTCTGAGTCTGAACAATGCGTTTGAAAACAAGTTAGTCCCGGCCCTCGACGGCGTGAATCAAACGCTGGCTGGAATCGGGGAATCAACGTTGCGAAATCAGAGCCAAGCGGTAGATTCCATGGTGACCGAATTTCTCGAGAAGATGACTGCCAGTATGGAAAGCGGCTTCTCTGCTCTGGCTGACAAGCTTGAATTAGCCGTGGTTAAAGCCGAAGCTTTTGGCCAAAGCTTGGAGCGCTCCCAGTCCTCTCTAGCCTCCATGGCGGAAAAGCAGGATAATCTCCAAGTTCGGATCTCTACGCTTTTGGAACAAGCCGAAGGCGTACTTAGCAGGTCGGGGGAGTTCCTGACTCAGATGACCGAAGCAAATCAGGAGTTGAAAGATGTCTCCGTCGGAATCACGGACTCTGCTTCGGTTATATCGGCTCAACTGACGCGCCTGACCGAGTTGTCCGTCGAATTTAAAGATTCTTCTCACAACCTGTTGGAAAGTTCCCAGGCCATGAACGAGATGTGGGAACGCCACCGATTTACTGTACAAGAAAGCTTAGCCAGTCTCGACAACGGCATCAAAAGCTACACCCACCAAACAACAGAGAACCTCGGTACAAGCCTGACAAATTTTGAAGATAGCCTGACCGCTGGTGTAGACCTCTTTAGCAAAGCCTCTACCGCACTGGCTGACAATATCGGGGAACTCGAAGATTTCTTCCAGCAACTTCACGAGCAGATTCAGAGCTACGGCGAACTCGCGAGATCAAATGGCAAAACGGACAGGGATAGTCGATGAACAATCAACAGGAAGAGGCATTCTGGATCTCCTATTCCGACCTCGCCGTTGGCGTGCTAATGATTTTTGTTCTTATAACAACGGCTCTTTTGATGGACACGGAAAAGAAAATTAAGCAGGCCGATGATGCACAGCAGGCTGCTCAGGAGGCGAACAAGGAAGCCGAACAGGCCAGACAGGAGGCCGAGCGCTTTCGGGAAGAGCTAAAGAGTCAAAGGGCTCAGATCGAGGCACTCATGGGGGTCCGTCAGTCCCTCATCGCCGAGCTGAGCAAAGAATTTGCGAAAGAGGGACAACAAGTCCAAATCGACCCCAAAACAGGGGCCCTTGTGCTCCCCTCCGACATTATTTTCGGCCAAAACGAGTCTCAGTTATCCGTAAAGGGGCGGAAGTGGCTAAAGAGCTTTGTGCCGAAATACTTGGGAGTGCTGCTGTCTGAAAAATTCGCCCCTTATGTAAGCCGCATAGAGGTAGAGGGGCACGCCAGCTCCGAGGGGGAAGAGTTTAGTAATCTTCGCCTTTCCCAGAATCGAGCACTGGAAGTCACCCAATATATTTTGCGAAACCACGCTTCAGGACGACGAAAAAAGCTTCGACAGGTTCTCGTCGCGTCCGGGCGAGGGGTTTATGAGCCCGTATTGCAAGGTGACGGCATAGAAGACAAAGTGGCAAGCAGGCGGGTTGTTTTCAAGTTCCGACTCACTGAAGAGAAAACGATCAAGGAAATTCAGAGGCTCCTGACCGCCAAATGAGCTACAGCCCTGCCATACCGATTTACAAGCCTCTCAAAATCCAAGCTGGAATTCGTCAGGCCAAAGTAAGACTCGCGGCATCGGACCTTCTAGATATCGACGCCGATGTAGCGGGAATCCTTAATCTCGACGAGTTAGCCAGAAAGCTCGATCCGCCGATGGAGCGGATCGTTGTCGATCGAAAGCTCCGAAGATTTTTACCCGTACTCGCTATCCACCGCACATTGAAACACTCTTCCAGAGAGAAAGCTTTCGAGCTTCTAGTTCGGCGAAGAAGCCTGATGGCGCCCCAGACACTCTTAAACCTTTATGAGGAGTACTACGATAGGCCCCCACTTGTCGCTTATATCAGAGAACGGTATCCAGCCGGACAATCCTTTGGGGCCTTTAGTAGAGAGCAACTTCTAGTCGATAAGCCCGCAGAGTATTTCCAGAAATTGCTGTTTGAGGACCGTGCGTGCCAACTTCGAGAATTTACAAACCAGGCCGGCCTAAGTTCCGGAAGTCGACTCGCAACCGAAGTCTTAGCTTTACAATTGGAACACCCGCCTCTCGAATGGTTACGGAAGTTAGAGAAAGAAGACCTTGAAGCGCTCTTCGCACTCTGTTCAACCACAAAAGAACGTTTCAAGTATTTTGAAGCCTGGCTCAAGATTCTTTGTGGAGGCAAGCTGCCTACCACTCGAAGTGAACTCTGGGAGAACAAGAACGCTCGACAATTGGTTAATTGGGGGACTGCTCGTCACCGGCTAGGTGACCCCTTCGAAGCCGCACTAAGATGGCAGCAGGCAACGCCTGAGCTTCTTCGTCTCATTCAGTTGTATCTCTTCGAAAAGGAAATCGACGACTTCTTCAGCTCAGACGATACCAGCGATCGCTTTCTCTTCTGGCGTAAATTTGCAGACCAGTGCTCCGGCATGAAACGTTTCTCTCGACAGAACGCATTCGCAATTAAAATTGGACAGTTGTGGTTTGTCGAGTTTGTTCCAACTGGGGCCTGCTATATCTATTCCGAAGCAAATTTCAAGCGGGTGACAACCGAGCGCGGCTATGATCTCAAAGAGCGAGATCTATGTGTTCCGTACTCCATCTCGGTACAAGGCTCTACCGGCGTAGCAGTCCTTACCCCTCCACTTAGCCACGTCCACCGCGGTGTGGGTCGAAGCTACACCTGGCAAAGACAGTTCACCGAATACATAAGAAAGCACGCCCTGTAATGTTCGGATTTAGAAAGAAAAAAACGCAAAAACACCCCATAGAAATCCGCTACGCAGCCTCCTCTGAAGGGTTAGTGATTGAAGCAGTAGCAGCCGATCAAACAGTCTCTTTCTTTGCCTCGATCCTCGAACTTGAGAGTTTCGACACAAAAAACGAGAGTTTCAAATGTTATCGCGCCTTCAGGCAATTTGTGAGCTGTTTGACCCCTGACGAGTGCGAGACACTACAAATTGCCTCTGACGATTCCGGGCGGCTACAACTAGGTTGGGAACCGCTACTTGTCGCTCGAGAGCCGCGAGAAACGGAAGAGGTGGACTCCGGCGACCAGGAAGTACAGTCAGTCTATTCAGAGCTGATTTCCGAAGTCTTCTCAGAAGCTTCACCTATTCACCTGTCTCTCGACAATCAAGGCACCTTTCGAGAGAAGAACTTCAAAATCTCGCATCGATATTCCGACTCAGGCGGAAACAGGCTCTACCCTCCCGACGGTGCGGGCGGCGTTGTACAGGCCGGTCGGTTGTTTCTGCTGAGCCGCCAACAATACGAATTGGTTCAAGCGTTGCAAGGTCCATGGCCACCAGACCATCACGCAAAACACCTGCACTGGGCAGAACTTCAAAGGCAAGCCGAAGAAGCCAATGCCCATCTTTCGCAATTTCTCGAGAATGAAAGAGCGACTCTAATCGACACCGTCCGCCCAAAGGTCTTTTCGCCCGAACCCGGTGTAATTGAATTGAGCGCCGAAATCTCACACGGAGAGTCAGAGAGGATCGTCTCCGATATTCTCCAAAGTGGAGAAGCGAAAGAAGTCTACTCGTACGCCACACCTGGCCAGAGACATCGGGTCTTTCCGACCCAGCAGGTGAGACGAGCTATTGAAAGCATCCGAGAGCATCGTCGCTTGGAGGGTGAAGATGCGGCCCGCTTTCTACAAGACCCCCAGAGCATCCTTAATCAAGATTGCTGGGACCTATCGGAGTTCAGCGACCGGGTCCAAAAGGTCGGGTTTCACGTCTATCGCCCAGTAGAAGCAGTCGGCGGCGTGGGTGGAGTAGGAGACTACGTCTGGGAAGAAGATGAAACAGGACGCCGCGCATCGGTTCAACTGCGGTTCGCGTCCCTCTTTCCTGGTGGAGAACCCCTTGTCATCGATATCTCCGATCCTGAGACTGAGAAAGAAATCAAGAAACAAGTATCCGAAGCAATTGCTGCCAATCAGGACTACTTAGAGGTCCAACCCGGTCACATGGTGCCACTCTACGCCTTCCCTCAAAATTTTCTTAGACCCCCGAGCCCAGATGAAAATGAAGGAGAGAAGACCTCCAAGAATCTCACCGTCCAACCGGTCACCAACTTAGAGGAGCTTGAGTATGGTGCTGCCGACCAGGTTTACTCTGAAGCCGATGAAACCCTGGAGCTTCCAGACAGCCTGGCTCCTGGTATCAGCTTGCATTGGTACCAGAAAGACGGCTATCAGAAAATCGGCAAAGTCGCCCTGGGCAAGATTTCCAACGCGAGCGGTTTTTTGTTGGCGGACGATATGGGGCTAGGAAAAACTCTTCAGGTACTCACTGTGTTGGCGAAACTCGCACAAGAGGGGCGGAAAGGCCCGCATCTTATCGTAGCGAAGCCTAGCCTCCTCGAGAACTGGACTCGTGAACTGCAGCGTTTCTTCCCGAGCGTGTATACCTGGCCCATCCAGGTGAACAAACACGCTACCCTACCTCAACTCCGCTCATCACAAATAGTTCTATCATCCTACGCTCAACTGCGCCGGAGGCAGTTAGATCTTGCCAGGGTCAACTGGGACGCTGTCATTCTCGACGAGGCTCAAAAAATCAAAGACCCTACAACTCAGGTCACCAGAGCAGCCTGGGCCCTCCCTGCCAAAACTCGCATAGCAATGACGGGCACCCCGATCGAAAACAGCTTGACCGACCTATGGTCGATCTCCAACTTCTTCCAGCCAGGATTGCTCGACTCGCTTTCGGGATTCCGGCAGGCATATCAGAGAAGTTCCGGCGTCACGACAAATCTAGAAAACCTTCGCGAGACGCTCGACCCGCTTTTTTTACGTCGAACTAAGGACCAGGTTGCTACAGACCTTCCCCCTATCGAGTCAGTGAGGTATGAACTTCCCATGGGCGCCCGACAACAGGAACTCTATGAACGTGAAATGGAAGCTCGTAGAACGGGAACTCGGAGCCCTCTGGAAACAGTCAATCGGCTCTTGCAGTTATGCACCCATGCGAGCCTCATCGACTACAGCGAGCTTTGGCCATGCAGTGAAGAGCAGTGTCCTAAACTATTTAAAACCTTCGAGATTTTGGAGAATGTGCGTGCTGCCGGAGAAAAGGCTCTCATTTTCACAAAATTTATCAAGGCCCAACACACGCTCCAACAGGCCATCAAAGACAAATTCGGCATCAATGCGCCCATCATTAATGGTAGCACTCGGGACCGCCAATCCATCATCGATAACTTCTCGGCCAAATCAGGGTTCAGTGTCTTGATCCTCTCCCCAGAAGCGGCCGGTGTGGGTCTCAATATCACTGCCGCAAACCACGTCATACACTTCACTCGTTCTTGGAACCCAGCCATTGAGAGGCAGTCTACGGATAGGGCCTACCGCCTTGGACAAACCCGCCCCGTAACCGTGTATTACCCCATCATCGTCGATAAACAACGCGGCACCATCGAGCAACGTCTGGATGAATTACTAGAGCGTAAGATGGGGCTGTTCAATGATATCTTTGTGCCGCTTGATGATAAGCAGATTCGGGCTTCGGAGTTGCTGGCGTGAGGGGAGACACTTCGGTAGCAGAGAAACGACCAACCGGCATACACGAACCTTTTTAATGTTGAATACTTTAAAATGACCAATTGGTCATAGGAGTCTCTTGAAAGCTCACCAAACACTCGGTCGTTGGGGAGGTCTCATGAGACTGTCGTTCAGAATTTTGTCAATCGATATCCAAGCCCTCATTAGCGCAGTTGAAGAGAGGGATCCGGTAAATTTGATGACGAGGAAAATTCTTCTATTTAGCTTACTTCTGATGATTACTTCTTCTTGCGCTCTGGCTCAAGAAACAGAAAGCGTTGTCGAGTTTAGCTCTACCGAACGAGCTAAGATCGTTCAACGGCTCAACGAAGAGACTGCCATAATGAAGGCGGAGATTGACCGTCAGAAAACCAAGAAAGAGTTCGAGGAGCTTCGGCGTGAGAGAGCGAGAGCCATCATCCCCGAAGCAGACTCCAAGGTGCTCGAGGACCACGGATATGACATTCAAGGAGAGCTTTATCAACCCCAAGTCATGGTTTATCGAAGCCTCGAGATTGCCTCAGATAGGCTGTCTGAGAAGGTCTACAAGGAGCTTCTTCGCCGGCAAGAAGATAAAAGACCTACAAGAATCATCGTGGCGGACTCCGCAGACGGAACAAGAGACCTTCTTACGCTGTATTACTACACCGAAATCGTTCTTTTTGACATTGCGTCAACCTACTACCACATAGTCAACCCAAAGGACAAGAGCAACCCGAAAGCTGCCTTTGCGGCTCCCGAGGGGATCAACTTAGCTCTGGATGTATTGACTGGCACAGCCCTGAATGTTGCGGATCTCTTCGCTGTATTCCGCCAGAAGATCGAACTGAAGGCCGTAGATGTAAAGTTGGACCCTTCTGCTACCCGCTTCGCCGTCGCGAGCGCCCTTCGAAGAAAGATTGGGCCATCTCTAGGCGTCATAGGAATCACTACCCTGGATGGGGCCTTCCCTATTCGCCACAGTGCACCAACTAGCATCTCATTCGAGTTAGACCGAGACGACTTCCTCAAAGCCTTCACCGCCGCTCAGATAGAGCAGAAGATATATACAATTTTACGACTGAGGGGCGAGGCTTCTGGGAAGGCCGAACCCTTGAGAACAGAGCTTGAAAAAAACCTGGAAGTCAAATCCGATTTCGAAAAAGCTGAGAAAGAACTGGCGGATGCAAAGCTGGCAAATGAAGTGGCCAAGAAAGCCTTAGCGAAAGACCCAAAGAATCCCGAGCTAAAAAAAGCTGCCGCTGAGTCACAAAAGCTGGAAGAGACGAAAAACGAAGCATTCCAAAATGCCGAAGCAAAGTGGAAACCGGATCTCCAGAAAGAGACCGAGAAACTAGAGCGAAAGCTCGCCTCATTTCTGCGTCTGAACAAAGCAGTAGACGAACTAGTCGCCGAACTGGGAAAAAACGGGATGTTGGGTAAGCTAATGGCACTCGAAGGGGCGCTTCTAACTGCCCCCGACGACACCGGTAACATTGCAAGAACAACCCAAGCCAACCTAAAGCGAGTCGCGATCGTATCGGTCTCCCCCGTGTTTGCTGGAGCGGACCAAAGGCTGGTCTCCAACTTGTTCAACAGCGGCTCTCTCTCATTTAGTTCGGGCGTGGTTCTAAAATACCTCATCTCATCTGTTGACGGAGAGCTTTTCAGCTCCGGAGTCATTCACGAAATCACCGGATATCAAAGAACCCGTGACAGAGGCGGTAGATACCCCGATTAGACCGAGCCAAACTGCATCACGGGGCCCCGGAACTTTACAGTGCTTTGGCATTTCTTCCGGGGTCTATTTATGTCGAAATTTTTAATGTTAAAAATGACCAGTTGGTCATAGGAGTTCCGAGACCTCGGTCACTAAATGTACGACGGGGGGACGTGAAAGCAACGCTTTCGCTCATCCTCGATTTTAAGAAGTGCTTAGCCGAGTTCTACGGCCAAGCAGAACGGGGAACTAAATGAAAAGCTTTACTCTCGGTAGTAATGGAACATCGGGACAGGAAGAACAGACTTCGGCGGCCACAATAGGTCTGACCAGCGGACGATATGAGTCCCAACCATCAAGCTCAAATCTACCTCTCGGCGAAGAAATACTAAGGTTGGACATCGATGGCTCCTACCCGCAAATGACTGCAAGTGGCACCGTCACCGCCGGTCTGTCGCATAGAGTGCATTGGATCGCATCCCTACAAAGAAACAATGAGACTTTTGAAGGGGCTATCTGGTACAAAGAGGGCGGACAGAATCTTTTTCCATATACCGATATCACCATCCGGCCAACCCAAAACCGGGGAAAGATCGAAGTAGATTACCGCGGGTCCTCCGGTCCCGGAATGACCAGAAGCTTTGAGATGATATCAAAGGAGTTGCGAGACGTCGAGTTCGAATATGACTCTGTTGAGGGAACAGATGCCGTAACGACCCTGGACGTTCATGCGCATCCGAATCGTCCAACAGGACTGAGAGCAGAGACCCTTTCTATCGAAGACGTCTTCCAGCGTGCCGGATTCTCAGTGACCAAATCCGGCGGTGACAATATACTGCCTATCACGGGAGCCGGGACCAACGGCTCCTGGAGCGACCTTGAAATGCACGACGCCATGCAGCGATACTGGTCAAGGTTCGCGAATCGGTCACAGTGGTCGCTCTGGGCGCTCTTCGCAGCACTTCACGACGACGGCGATAGCCTTGGCGGTATCATGTTTGACGACATCGGGCCCAACCACAGGCAGGGGACGGCCATTTTCAATTCGTCTTTTATTGCGAGAGCGCCCTACGGCGAGACGCACCCTGACGCTTGGGTCGAACGAATGAAGTTCTGGTGCGCCATCCACGAAATGGGCCATGCCTTCAATCTCGCACACAGTTGGCAAAAAGAACTTGGATCACCCTGGATCCCGACTGCCAACGAGTTCGAAGAACGAAGCTTCATGAACTATCCGTATAACGTAAGAGACGGGGAGCGAGCCTTTTTCCGAAACTTTGAATACCGTTTTAGTGATTCCGAACTCCTATTTATGAGACACGCACCCGAAAGGTTCGTCCAAATGGGCAATGCAGCCTGGTTCGACCACCACGGCTTTCAGCAGGCCAAGGTCGCAAGAAACTCCCCTTTCTCACTGGAACTTCGAGCTAACAGACCGACCTTGAGGTTCGAATTCCTGGAGCCACCATTGCTGGAAGTCAAACTCACGAATCATTCAGATGAACCGCAAATCATCCCCGATCAGCTTCTCAAGATGAGAGAGCAAATGACAATTATCCTTAAGCGACGTGGAGATACAGCGAAGCAATTTATCCCCTATTCTCGCTACTGCTATAAAACGAAAAACAAGGTCCTGAACCCTGGGGAATCGGTCTACGAGTCTCTCTTTGTTGCAGCCGGCGTGAATGGATGGGCCCTCGCCGAACCAGGCAAGTATCTCGCCCAACTGTCGCTCAAGATGCCCAGCGGTTCAGACCTCGTTTCCAACCAGCTTTTTCTCAACATCGACCCCCCCGTCTCAAGGGAGGAAGAAATCGTTGCTCAGGACTTCTTCACCGAAGATGTCGGTCGAGTATTGCGGTTCGAAGGAACAAGAGAGCTTAAAACGGCCCATGACACGCTCCAATTGGTTTCGGAGAAGTTCCCTGAAAGACGCGTTGCGCTTCACGCGCTCGCGGCTCTAGGAAACCCCTTGACAAAAAGCTACAAAGAGCTTGTCCTCTCCAACAGCGGACAGCCCGAAGAAATTCGCCAACACCAGCCTCAGCCGGAAGATGCTTTGAAGACAATGGAGCCACTTCTGACCAAGTCGGATTCGGCGGCGGAGACGCTGGGCCACATTGATTACAAGAACACAGTCGACAGACTTTCCAAAGGTCTTGTCCAAGCAGACAGCCCCAACCTTGCCGCAGAGGCTCAAGGAGCGCTGCACAATGCACTTTCAAACCGCGGTGTATTGACCGGCGTACTCAAGGATATCGACAAAACGAGAAAGGCCTATTTGAAAAAATAGACCGAGTCGACAAAGGCAAATACAGCTCCGAGCTAAGGTCTGACATCGTCAGACCTTTTTCGTATCCTCACCTCCTCCTCAACTGACAGGATATGTCAGTTCAAGGGCCCAGGATCATACTGTCCGTATCCAGAAATGCCACCAGCACTTGAGGGGAGCGATATTGCCAAGTACACTACCAACAACTCACCAGATTGACAGAATTGTAGCCATTCAGTTCATTGTGGCCTGGGCCGGGGAGTCCGCCGAGGAGCCCGAACGCCTTGGCTGGTGGCAGAGCGATCTGGTAGATCAGATCGGAGGCGGAGGGTTTCTAAAGAGGCTCTTACCCGGCACCCATCAATGGGCTTCGCTCCAGTCGGTACGTAAAATAGCCCAGAAGGTCGACAGCAAGGCCAGGCTCCAGCTCCCAAACCCGGATTTAGTGAGGACCATTTTCTTCTGGGGCTTTGACATCGACCATCGAATCGAAGACCGAATTCGCCATCTCAAAGCTGAACAGGTAGCACCGCAGGACGCCCTGGAGCTGCCTTTTGAGCTGGGTTCAGACTGGAGCGAAGACACGTTCCTCAATTACCTGAATGAGTTGGACGTCGATGGGTCTTACACCGAGAAACGCGAAGGCCGTGAACTCAAGAACCCCGAGCACGGGAGTCAGGTCGAGGCCATCAAGCAGTTGGCAAAGGCCCTGGCTCCCTTTCAGGCTTCTTATCAACTCCCTTATTTTCGGGTGAGAAACGCTTGAAAGCCTGCAAGGTGTTACGAAGTTTGACTGTGTCCCCGCCGCAAGAGGTTCGCGAAATCCACACTCGACTGCTCCGCCTGGGAATGGCCGTCGACGATTCTCGCGCATATTGGCGTAAATACCAGCCCGGACAAGCCCGAAAAGAAGCTACCGATCAGGCCTTCGAAGAACGTTGGTTCGGTGCCAAAAGTTACAAGCGAGTTGAGTACCTGATCTTCTCTCTCGGGACGCGCTTCGAGGGATTCATCGACCGCCTGAAAGCCTGGGACCCAGAGGAAAAACAGGATCGGTGTTGGGTTTGCCACTTTCACCTGCAGTTCACCGACCCGCTCTACCGCCTTTTCAGTGATGGCTATCTTTCCAGGCGTCTGGAGCGGTCGCAGCCCAGTGTTGAGAATCTCTCGGCTCTGGAATGGCTGGAAGGCTTAGAGCCTGGACGCTGGGCGGCTGCCACAGCGGAACGTCTGGTATCGGGACTTTCATCTTGCCTCACCGAGGCCGGGTTTTGTGAAGGCAGAAAGTCCCCCCGGGCGGTCTCCATACCGCCTCTCTCCGATGCTAGTTTGGGTTATCTCCTTTATTTCCTGAGAGATACCGAGTTCGAAGGACGCCTACTGACAAATCCCTACATTAGCGCCACCCGCCTTGGGCCGGACCTGAACCTTCGGCTGAAGAAACTACCCGGAATCGAGTTCCAGAGTCGCGGGGATGTCAGCACGATCGGATGGAAACATGAAACGTTCCAAGATTGGCTGGCTGCCTTATGAG
>JYMV01046366.1_pt1 | contig 18088 bp, 15 predicted proteins | sample 338911 | NCBI WGS metagenome assembly JYMV01 (sample SAMN03354496, study PRJNA234377) | hydrothermal vent metagenome | biome: Deep sea; feature: Hydrothermal plumes at the Eastern Lau Spreading Center, Western Pacific Ocean; material: Seawater | place: Tonga | collected 2009 | depth 2000 m m
TGCGCTGCGGTTTCGACGGGTAAATTCACATGATTTTAATTACTTATAAATCAACCAAGAACCAACAGATTCAGCGGAATTGGTAAACGGCATAATCGGTATATTCGACATAGTTTAAAGCGCGATATCGGTTCGAGTGTTGCAATCCGGATAGATTAACGAAAAAGCCAATTCCTTCGGTAAATATGGTTCAAACTTCTGTTTTTGCGATGAATATACGTAGTGACTCGTTCCGAATTGGACTCTGTGACGGATTATATGCGCAAAGTGTTTAGCGCAAGCAACAAAAACGTGTTTAGACATTTGTTGTAGGAAAAGCGAGCTAGTGCCCTTTCCAAATAGAGGGCAACAATAAGGGCCACCTTATGTACTGGGGACCTTTCCTTACCTAAAAAATTTTACGGAGGAATGTAGGAAATGAAACGCAAACAAATAATATTGCTCGCAGCTTTTGCAGTCTCAATTTTTGGCGGATCAGTAGCCGCTGAAGAATTGCAACAGCCTGTTTTCAGCCCAATCACATATACGCTCAACGATGATACTGCAGCATCGCCATCTGATGGTGAAGCTTGGAATCTCTTCAATCGCGATGGTGAAGGACTAGAAATTAATGGTTGGACTCAATTTGGTTACCACGATCGTAGCACAGGATTGTTTAATGATAATCCTAAGAAGGGCACGATCCATCAAGTTTGGTTCGAATTTGACAAAGCTTCTGATGCCGATGCTGAAGGCCTTGGACTTGGATACCACTTTGACTTGATGTACGGTGCGGATGCTCCCGACACCAGTGCCTTTGGTCAAACAACTGGATGGGACACAGAAAGTTCTGATTCAGGTAACGGTTTTGGTTGGGCTCTACCTCAATTGTACGTTGAAGGTCACGTTGGTGATTGGACCGTCATAGTTGGTAAGTTCTACACAATCGTTGGTTACGAAGTAGTTCAAGCTCCAGGTAACTTCTTCTATAGTCACGCTAAGACGATGTACAACAGTGAGCCATTTACTCACACTGGTTTGCTCGCTAGCAAGACTACTGAAGCTGGTGTAGACCTGTCTTTCGGTTACTCTTCAGGTTGGGATACTGGTTTCCAGAGTCATGGAAGCAACGGTATTCTTGGTCTTGGAAAATCGATTAGTGACAGTCTTTCTGTTAACTATGTAACGACTTTCGGTGACATCAGTGATACTGAAAATGGCTACACTCACAGTGTTGTTGTGCAGGTTACGCTGGGCGAAAAAATGGACTACGTATTCCAAACAGATTATGTAGACACCACGACTCGCTATGAAATTGGTGTTAACCAATACCTGTTCTACACAGTTTCTGATGACGTCACGCTTGGTGCTCGTCTGGAATGGTGGAGAAACGGAAACAATTTGGGTACGGACAGCGAATACTCGGTCACGACGGGTATTAACTACCGACCTCAAACTCGTTTCGACTTGACCTTGCGTCCCGAAGTACGAATTGACTGGGATGAAACAAGTACCAACACCGATGTTACTTTCGGTATGGATGCAATCCTGACTTACTAAGCTACTAGCTAGTAAACCCCACAGGGTTTCAACAAAACGCAAAAAAGCGTCTGCTCAGAAATGGGCAGACGCTTTTTTTTGATTAGAAAACGTCGAATTGGAGAAATGGTTGGTGTGCCTATCAGTTTATAGCGATCCTCCCAAATTGGTTGGCTTTGGTATTCGGCCTACGCGATATTTCAGATCAATCTGCCCTGGCTTTCCGCCGGAGTCGGAGCAAACTCCCATGACTTGTCGTTCAGCGTAGTTTGTCCGTGGAAACGAAGTGCAGCTGGAGGTCAAGCTCACATTAATTAAAAATTGACTAAAAACTGCCAGCCTCGGTGTGGTCACCTGTTATTTCTTGCGTTACGGCTTACAATAGTCACAGGTTTAGTATTACCAGTGGTGTGATACGAGAGATAATCTAAAAATCGTTTTTGTTTCGAGAAGGCAGCCTAGGATGAAACTGATTATTGCGATCATTCAACCAAGTCATTTGGAGGACGTGAAGGAAGCTCTAACGGCCGTCGAGGTTTCACGGCTAACCGTTATGGATTGCCAGGGATTTGGACGTCAGAAGGGTCAGTCAGAGACGTATCGCGGTCATGACTTGGCAGTTAATTTGATACGCAAAGTACAGTTGCAGATTGCTGTAAACGATGAGTTTGTCGAAGCGACTATTGCTGCGGTTCTACAGGGTGGCCGCACTGGGGAAGCGGGTGAAATAGGCGACGGCAAAGTATTTGTGTTGCCGATGGAAGATTGTATTCGCATCCGCACCGGTGAACGTGGTCCAGCGGCTATTTAATGATTGAGCGGTATTCGCTGACAATGATTATTGCCGCGGATTGTACAGTTCGGCTAGAGTTTGCTCACGAACAATTTCTGGCAAGGGCCGCGAAAACTCCCGTGGTCGCATGCCGCCCTGATCATTTCCGATTTCAGGTAGCGCGTACGGGTCAAACAACGCTGCCCGATATTGCTGTTGCCTAATGTCACCTCGAGGCCCTGTAATTTGTTGTTGCACGTGACGACAACCGCAGAGCAGCGTGCTCGCGAATAGGGCTAAGGTCAACGTGATAGTGGTCCGTTTTTGTTGCATAAATTCCAGCGGTCTTGTTTGGCGGTCGTAGAAGTATACGAATCTTGAGCAAAAGAAGAAATACAAATCCAACCACGAATTGACATGCATGTCACCCGCTAGTGTGTGATTTGGCATATTGGCGATTGTGGGGGCACGTGTTATAATTCAGGTGTTGAGTTAATTGCTTAATAGAGCTGGTGCGGCAGTTTCCATCCGTATGCTAAATTTGTAGCCTTTTCACAACTGTGAAGTTCTGGATTGGCTGTCTTTACTCAGAATCCCCCCTTAGGGTGTTGTTGCTTCCAATTGATTCATGTTGATTCATGTTGATTCATGTTGATTCATGTTGATTCAGGTTAATGCACCACGAGATACCCCTGAATCCGTTTCAGCAAACACCCCAACCACATATTTATTGCGGCAAATATCATGGCAAAGCACCCCAAGGAAGACTTGTTTTCCGAATCCACGATGTCATTCGGCGATCACCTAGAAGAATTGCGACGGTGTTTGTTTCGCGGGATGATAGGCTTATTGCTTGGCGTTGGAGTTGGGATCTTTCTGGCCAAGGATATTGTGAAAGAAATTCAAGTGCCTTTGAAAGATGCGTTGCGTGAATATTATCAGCAGCGGTCATTTGACTTAGTCCGAACGGATAGCTTTAGGCTCGCGGAAACCGCCGGAATGATTGGGGATGAAGGCTATTCCGCCGATACGATGGAAATTGAAATTGACCAGTTGTTCATCAACTTGCGTCAATCCATGCCGGAGCTGTTTGCGGCGTTGCAATATAAAAGCTATAAGTTTGTAGAACAAGATTTTCTAATTGAGGATGGCGGTGAATCTAACCACCTGTTGTTTTTCCAACATATTCAAGCGCATTCTAAGCAAGCGTGGGCGAAATATTTATTGGCAGAATTAACGGAGGCAGAATTAACGGAGCATCAACTCGAGTCGTATAACAAACTAGTACAACCGGCAGACGGTGATGTTAAAGTCAGCGTATCAGCAGCCGATGTTGTCGAATTGCTCAATGTATGGGCAAACATACCGGAACTCTTCAAAAACGAGTCTTTGCGAGAATTGGTACAAGAGAAGGTTGAGCAGAAGACATCGAGTTGGCTGGATTTCGGCTTAGAGAATGCTGATGAAAATGCGATTGATGTGCAAGCCGTGTTTGCTGTGTTGGAGCAGAAAATCCAACGCGAGTCCACAACTGTTGCTCGTCAGGATGCGATCCGCCGAGTTAACAAATTTATTATTACCAATGCGTTTAGCGATTTTCTTCGTTCCGCGCGGCCTGTAACTATTACAGTGCCGGTTTGGGAGAAAGTGGACGTGAGAGTGCAGACTCTTAATGCTCACGAGGGATTCATGATTTGGCTCAAGGCGGCATTCATTGGTGGAATTATTCTGGCGAGCCCGTGGATTTTCTATCAGATTTGGCAGTTCATTGCTGCTGGTTTGTATCCACACGAACGGAAATACGTATACATTTACTTGCCGTTTAGTTTATTTTTGTTTTTTGGTGGTGCGGCCATGGCATTTTTCGTGGTGATGGAACCGGTATTAGATTTCCTTTTCAGCTACAACCGCATGATGGAGATCGATCCAGACCCGCGTATTAGTGAGTGGTTAGGGTTCGTGATGTTCTTGCCGCTCGGTTTTGGGATTGCTTTTCAGTTACCGCTGGTGATGCTGATGCTACAACGGATTGGGATGTTTACGATCGAGGCTTACTTGGCAAAGTGGAGAGTCGCGGTCTTAGTCATCTTTGTTGCATCGATGTTTTTGACACCTGCTGATCCCCTGAGTATGTTAATGCTCGCCGGTCCGCTGACAATTCTTTACTTCTTTGGAATTGCACTCTGTAAATTTATGCCTCGCAACCGTAATCCTTATGCGGATGGTTATGATCCCGCTTAATTGATCGATCGACCCTTTCAAAATGACAACGCAATCAGCACACCCAACACAATAGACAGAGTATTAATCCACAGCGATTAGAAAATTAGCCATGCCACCCGTAAAAAAGACAAATCGTTCAACGAGCAAGCGTCAGCCCAAGCAGGCACCCGTTCGTCCTCGACCCACAAGTGCTAGCAAAAAGTCCACATCACGTTCCCAATCTGGGGGCACTCGTAAATTGGCCGCTGGTGGTAGCGAAGTCCGGCTTCAAAAAGTACTTGCCGCCGCAGGACTAGGAAGTCGCCGTAGTTGTGAAGAGTTGATATCGGAAGGTCGGGTTGAAGTTGATCGTCAAGTGGTCAAAAAGCTAGGCACCAAGGTAAATCCGGATGAACAAGAAATCAAAGTGGACGGACAACACATTGCTCGCCCCACATTGCGATACTATATGCTCAACAAACCTGCCGGTGTGTTGTGCACGAACAACGATCCCGCTGGTCGGTTGAGAGTGCTGGATTTAATTGGAGATGCGAATCATCTTTTCACGATCGGTCGGTTAGACCGTTCCAGCGAAGGTTTGATTATTATTACCAACGACGGTGAACTAGCGAATCGAATTGCTCATCCAAGTTATGAGGTCAGCAAAGTTTATTTAGTTCGAGTTGCGGGCGATATGCGTCGCGAGGATTTGGCGGAGATCCGTGAAGGTGTGTATTTGTCGGATGGCAAAGCACATGTCGAGTCGATTCGAATTAAATCGCATCGGAAAAAGACAACGGATTTAGAGATGGTTTTAAGTGAAGGCAAGAACCGCGAGATTCGACGAGTTCTGGCTCGAGTGCGTCACAAGGTGTTGATACTTAAACGCATTGCAATTGGCCCCATTCGTTTGGCCGATTTACCTGAAGGTGCATATCGAGAATTGACTTATCGCGAAGTTTCATCGCTGAAGAAGCTAACAAAATCCAAATCCCGTAGTTCCGCTGGGGTCAAGAAGAAACGAACAGCAAGAGTGCGTAAAGATAGCTCATCTTCGCGTAGATCTGATGCATCCCGCAATTCCAAGCCACGAACACTGAGTCAAGGGAATCGGCAAGGTACGTCGGCTGGTCGTGGGCGCCAAGCTGCTCGTCCAGGTCGAGGCAAATCAGGCGCCGGTCGAGGACGACGAAGGTAATCAATTTTATGAATTCTAATGCGGATAGCACTTCGAAATCCAATCCATTGCAGGCAGATTTTTACGCGGACGGTTCGACACAAGAAACCGTTGTCGTCGTTGAAAATGTCGAAGTGGCTCAGGGGACTTGGAGGTTGCGATTTCGTTGTCCAGCGATTGCTGCGGCCGCTCAGCCGGGTCAGTTTATTATGCTACGATTAGCCGATCGTAACGACCCTTTAATAGGTCGTCCATTGGCAGTTTATGATTTGCATCAAGATGAATCTGGAAACTGGTCGGATATTGATGTGCTCTATTTGGTGAAGGGAAATTTAACGACTCGCCTCGTCCACGCGGAGCCTGGACAGAAACTAGAAGTCTGGGGGCCATTAGGAAACGGATTCCTTCCAATCGAGACGAGGCACCTGATTATGGTGGCCGGTGGTATTGGGCAGACGCCGTTTTTATGTTTGGCTCGTGAATACCTTGGACTGCAAAAATTTGGACGTGAATGTCCGCCCGCCCAACAGGTTACGTTTTGCTATGGTGCGCGGAATGCGGATTTGTTGGCTGGAGTTGATGATTTTGAACAGATCGGTGTGAACACGCAGATTTGTACGGATGATGGTTCCGCGGGTGTGCCGGGACTGGTGACCGAAGTGCTGGAACAAGTGTTGCAAACCGACGCGACAGCGCACGGTAGCAATCAAGGCGTAGCGGTGGTTTGTTGTGGGCCTGACCCGATGATGGAGGCAGTTGCCAAGGTTGCCCAGCAATGGAGTGTACCGTGCCAAGTATCGCTAGAGACGCCGATGGCATGTGGTATTGGAATTTGCTTTAGTTGCGTCACGCGGTGCAAAGAATCTGACGGTTCGTGGGACTACAAACGTACCTGTGTTGATGGCCCCGTATTTGACGCAGAGAAAATTGTCTGGGATTAGGCTACGCCCACGAGTGAGCACAAATTATCACGAATCAACACTCGATATTTGTTGACGTACGCCGCCTCTAGGGAAACCACCAGCCTCCGCGTATCCCGCAATACTCGTCTTAGGCGATGCCTTTGGCCTTTTTAATCATCTTTTGTAGGCGAGATTTGGTGCGGGCGGCTTTGTTTTTATGAATCAGGCTCTTAGCACCAGCTTTATCGATTTTGACTTGCGCGTCACGATATGCTTCATTGACAGTCGCTAATGCTGCATCTGTATCGCCATTCTCGGCAACGGCCGCTTCGTAGGCCTCGGTTGCTTCTTGAACGCGGCGAATGTATGTTCGCAATTTCGATCGAGTCGCTCGGTTTGCATCGCGGCGTGAGTGGTTTTGACGAAGTCGTTTTCCTGCACTTGCTGAATTTGGCATAATTCTCCAACTGGGCGAACTGGCGTTCTTAGACCAGGGTCTCTAAATGTACTTAACTATGTGATTCTAATTGTTTTATCGATTGTCGACGTGTTTTGATTTTTGTCGAAACATCATTTATCGACTAAAACTTGCGTTTTGTCTAGGCGTTGAATTGCTCAGATATCTATAGATAACGAGGTTTTTTTGGCGATCGCGGCGCATTGTTGGGTGATTTGAGGTAAATCCATCGCTTGGGCCAGTAGTTTGGATCTATTGAGTAGTCTCAGCCCTATTTGTTCGTGTTGTAGGGTCGGGATATCAACTAATTCTGGATCACTTTGTTGTATGTCCGCAAGGGATTTTTCGAAGATATTCAGTGCGTTTTTAAATGATTCTACTGCTTTTTCGAACTGGCGTAATCGTTGTTCTGTTTCACCCTGACCGAGCAAAGCGATAACCGACCATCGCGGCGTGAGTTGACTGAGATCGATGTTATTGAAAACTGTTAACGCCTCGTAGGAATTGTCCGCTTCAGATAAACACCAAGCGAGGCGAACGAAATTGTCTTTATCGTTAGGAAATGTTGTGCACCGTGATTGATAATATTCTGTTCGCACGCGTATCAATTCATCCGTTAATTCATCCATGAGCCACGGGGCCGCGAAATTCGTAGAAGCTGTACTAGCTTGCTCGTAAAAACTGATCCGGCCCTCAGCTTGTTGTTTACGTAATTGCAAACTAAATTGCTCCCACTCCGCACTTTTACCTAATGCCTGATTCGCTAATTGGCAACATTCCAGTGCACGAGAGAACAGTTGATTGTCTTGGTAAAGTTTACACAGCTGGTGCCAAGCCTTCTCATTTTGAGGATCTTGGGATAATTGCTTATCCAATTGGTCAACTTCTGTTGCAAGTTCTAGGGTGGGTAGGGTTGCTTGAATTTCAACTGGAAGTGCCTGTTCGAGTTGATGTAACTGGCTACGTGTAAATATGTTTTGAGTGTGCAACTGCAACCAATGTTCTTTGGCATCATCAAATTGCCCAGTTGCCAAATAGTTAATGATGATTTGGCAATGTGTTGCTTGGCAGCTAGGATCGTACTTCAACGCAAATTGGCAATACGCTCGGGCACAGTCCGGAGCATCTGTCGTTTGGCAAGCTGTAGCAAGGAGCGTCAATAGCTGAGCATGTTGCGGATTATAATAAATGGCTTTGGGAGCGCGCTCAAAAACTGCTTGCCAATTTTCAGCTCCGACAAGTTGCTCGATTTCTCGGACGAGCTTACGATTTTCCCGTCGCTCGAACCAATTGAAGCGGAGAGGGATTGCTGCAATCGCTATTTCAATTGTTTGTAGATATTCATAGCAGTAGACGGCTGCCTGGGGATCTGATTTCATGCACTGGGCCAACCCAGCGAGAGTCTGTTGATAATTCGGCGGGGAGTGCTGGAGCCACTCGAGTGCTTTTTCGAATAGGTGTTGCAGCGTTTGACGTTCACCACGCGACAAGCCTGATTGATAATCAGCTTGGTTTGTTAGCGGATGCCTTGCAGATTTAGTGGGTGCAGGTTCCAATCGAAAATATCCTGATCAATTTTAGAATAGTTGGTATGTCGTAAAAAAGTTGCGCTGCAAGCCAAATGGTTCAGGGGTAAATTTTTTTGGGTGCTTACAGTAGGTTCACAGCGGTTACTATGACTCAGGATACAACATTGCCCGGTTTTGTCTATCTCGTAGGTGCTGGTCCTGGCGATCCCAGTTACATTACGTTACGAGCAGCTGAATGTCTCGAGCAGGCGGATGTCGTGCTCTATGATTTTCTAGCCAATCCGTTGATTTTACAGCATGTACGTTTTGATGCGAGACGGATTTGTCTGGGTCGCCACGGAATCGGCAAACTCTGGACGCAACAAGAAATCAACGATGAATTGGTGCGTTTAGCCCAGCAGGGGTTAAAGGTCGTCAGGCTCAAGGGCGGGGATCCAGCGATTTTTGCTCGCTGTGCTGAAGAGACACATGCTTTAGCCTTGCATAACATTGATTACGAGGTCGTGCCTGGAATCACAGCGGCAATGGCCGCTGGTAGTTGCGTCGGTGTTCCGCTGACTCACAGAGATCGTGCTTCGGCGGTTGCTTTCGTAACCGGTAGTGAGCAAACTGGCAAAGAATCTTCTGCGCTGGACTTTCAAGCGCTGGCGAAGTTCCCCGGGACATTAGTGTTTTACATGGGTGTCACGACGGCAGAGTTATGGACCAATGAGCTAATAACAAACGGTAAGTCGCCGGACACGCCTGTGATGATTGTGCGGCGCATTAGCTGTGCGGATCAGTTTTCGGTAAAATGTACACTGTCAGAAGTTCAACAATATTTTACGGGGACGCAGCGCATTCGCCCCCCAGCGATTGTAATTGTAGGTGAGGTAGCAGGAGCGACCGACATGAATTCATGGTTTGAGCAGCGGCTATTATTTGGCCAACGAATCTTAGTTACGCGCAGCGCTGAACAAGCTCAGGAGTTGACGGCGAAGTTGACGGAGTTAGGCGCTGACGTGCTAGTCCAGCCAGCGATTGAGATCGGTCCGCCGGAATCCTATGAGGAAGTGGATCAAATAATTCACAGGCTTTCTGATTTTGCGTGGATTGTCTTTTCAAGTCGCAATGGTGTTCATTATTTTCTGGAGCGGTTAGCTACGTTGGGGTTGGACGCTCGGCAGTTTGCCGGTGTTAAGATTGCAGCGATGGGGCCAGGCACTGCGGCGGCGCTGCAACAACGACACTTGAAGTGTGATTTAATACCGGCCGAGTATCGCGCGGAATCATTAGCGGAGTCGTTACGTGACGAGGCTTCTGGCAGCTCGGTGTTATTGGTGCGTGCGAGCCGAGGTCGTGATACGTTATGTGATATGTTGCAAAGCGATGGAGCGGAGGTCACTCAAGTCGTTGCCTATGTGAGCCGTGATGTCACTGAGATCGATCCAGTTGTGGCTGCTGCACTTGCCGCCGGAGAAGTTGATTGGATTACTGTTACTAGCTCTGCGATTGGTCGTAGCCTAGTCACATTACTAGGTTCAGCGTTCGGCCAAGCCAAAGTTGCTAGCATTAGTTCTATTACCAGTGGCGTTTTGAGTGCATTAGAGGTGACGGTCGACGCAGAAGCTCAAGAACATTCACTCGATGGACTTATTTTAGCGATTACCGAAAGCTTGAAGTAATCAGATTGGATACGTCTTTTCTATCATTCAAAGCAATTGTTGGTTAGAATGATAGACAGACAGTGACATTCAACATTGCAATCGAAAACGGAGTATGCATCAAAATGAAGAGTGGCCAATCAAATCAAACCGAGAGGTCGTTGATTAATCGCCGTCGCGCGCTGCAGTCGCTCGCTGCGGCTTCATGCTTGCCTATGACAGCACCAGCGGCCATGCAGGCGGCTAACACTAAACCAGCTTGGAAATCGTCGATCAAAAAGGGCTTAGATTGGGTGCTGCGAACTCAGTCATCGCTGGGACACTGGACTGCTGGGAATTATCCTACAGCGATGACAGCTTTAGCAGGTACCGCCCTGATTTGTTCCGGTTCAACAACGACTCAAGGTCCCTACGCTCGCGGTATCCGTAAGTGTGTTGACTACATTACCACTAAAGCTCGTTCCAATGGGCTGATTGGCGACCCCTTGTCGGACAATCGTTATACCTATGGCCATGGGTTTTCGATGTTGTTTTTGTCACAAGTTATTGGTGAAGAAGAAGACCTAGAACGCCGTGAGGAATTGCTGCAAATTTTGAAGAAAGCGGTTGAATTTAGCGGAAATGCCCAAACACCTTCAGGTGGTTGGGGTTACGTCAGTGCGAAAGACGGCAACAACTTTGACGAAGGTTCGACGACGATCACTCAAGTCCAAGGCTTGCGCGGTTGCCGCAACGCTGGGATTCTCGTTTCTTCAGAAGTCATCGACAAAGCGCGCAAGTATATTTACACGTGCAAGAATCCCGATGGTGGTATCTCTTACAGTTCGCGGAATCGAGGATCTTCTCGTCCCGCGATTACTGCTGCGTCGCTGGCTTGCTTGTACAACGCTGGCGATTACGAAAGCGAGCATGTGCCGGCGATGTTGGCGTACACGAAAAAGAACTTATACAACATCTCCACTGGTGCTAGATCGTTTGGCCACTGGCATTACACGTACTTGTATTATTCACAAGTTGTTTACCGCCAAGGAAAAAAAGAATGGTTGCCATTTCGTGACCAGTTGTATGACCGCATTTCTAAAGAACAAACGGACAATGGTAGTTGGACTGGTAACATCGGACCCATTTACGTGACGGCTTGCAATTTAATTATCATGCAACTCGACCAAGCTTACGTACCGATCTATCAGCGTTAGGCGTCAAACTTGGGCCACGAATTAACACGAATACGATTCGTGTTTTGCACAGGAACGAATGAAACCCTCGATCACTCGATCACTCGATCATGAGTATCTTGGTGTTATCGCGTTTTTGATAGAGCTTTAAGATCGCGTCGCTATTGAGCGTGCCGTCTTTGATGAGCAATTCTGAACGTTGTTCTGCTTGCTGTCCCATTAACTTGATCCAGCGGCTCATCAATGATTGTTGATAGTTGATACGTTTGTTTGGGGGATCAATGAAGTCATAAGATTTGTCACTGAGTTGTAGTTCGGTAAAGCTTGGGATTCGATTAAGAGATTGCCATGTCACATAGCGAGTGGCGGAATAGTTGTCGTTGAGTAATTGCAGCAAATATGGGAACCGCCACTTCATCGCAGAGGTTTTTCGAGTTGGTTCCCAACTCATGTGCCAAGCAGCGAGTGTGCGGTGGATCGCATTTCCTTGCATGATCCAGACAATTCCAGCAGCAGTGTTTTGATAGGTAGGCTCGAGCTCGATTGCCTCGTGTCCATACCATTGTGTTAATGTGTCGGCCGTCCATTGCAGTGGTTTGTCGAGGTGACAGAGGTTACAGGCATTGGGTTTTTCATTTTGCTTGACCGTTGTTACGCGGGGAATGTCAATCTTGTGGCCACGAATTCCACCCATCAAGGCATAGGAAGTGTGTGGCATGTGACAGTTGTAGCACAGACTAGCGGCGGTACCTTGTGGATGATGTGTATGAGATTCAAGCTGTTCTGTGTACTGTGATTCCTGATGGCATTGAACGCAAGCATGGTTGGATTCCATCTTTTTACCGAGCAGGTCATTTTGTTCTTGCATGGAGTGAATGCTATGGCAACTGATGCATGTCATTTCACCGTTTAGATAACACTCGGATTTAGACATCCCTTGAAATTCGCGACCGCCGATGCGAATGCTACCATCGTTCCAGTGCATATTGTAATACAGCGAGTCTTTCTCAAGTTTTTCGTATTCGATTAATTTAAAGTGCATCGCCATGTTATCGCCTGGTTTGAATCCGATTCCCTCAGCGAGAAATTTCTTTAGCGAATGTGCTTCAAACAAACTATGGCATTGCGCACAGATCTGAGTCTTATGTTCTTTGTCGAGCTGTGATGGATTCGTGATATAGGTTGGCGCAGTATTTTCGGTTAGGTGTGATTCGTACCGAGTTAGCGGATTCTGAAAGTGATCTACGTGTTGTTTTCCGGGGCCGTGACAAGCTTCACAGGCAATGCCTAAGTCAACCACATTGGTGTCGAACGACAGATTCTTTTCGCTAATTAGGGTGGGGCGCCCAGCGACACTGTGACACACAATGCAACTGGAATTCCAGTTAGTTGGCGGCCGACCAAGTGAAGGATCGACGATAAATGAATCTTCATAAGGGATCCATCTTTTGTCGGCAATCATATAGACCCACGGGAATAACGAGAGCGCATTGTTTTCGACTTGTTGCAGATCGTCATCTTGTGAATCGGCGGTTGGATTGTCAAATTCGGGGCTGGAGTGATTAAGCGAAATCCAGAACATCTGCATCGAATGGGAACCGGTGACCATCACAATCCGTTGGTCACTCATTGGCGGGTTTGGGTGATCCCGAATTTTTACTGGATCTTGATTGAGCTCCCATTTTGGTAGGGGGGTTCTGACCCAATACTGATCGCCTTGCATGAAGAGCTTGTACGTTGTCTGCCCCATCTTTAGTTCGCGACCATCAAAATCAGCTTGAATCGCAACGGGTGAGGCAATTTGTGTCATCGTACGATGGTACGAGGCAAACCAAGAATTATGCTGTTCTTGATGACAGGCGACACAAGTTTGTGCTCCTACATAATCATCGTGATTGACAACTCGAGGCACAGCACGTGAAAGTTGCACGTCATGGGTTTTGTCGCGCAATAGCAAGCTGGTAATACACCAACTGAGGCCGAGCAGCGTGGTGATGACCCACCAGTGATTAGGATTGCCGCGTTTTTGATGGTTCAGCCATAACGGTGTTAAGCCGAACAGCACTAAGATGGTGACAACGGTGTATTCCAGCAGATGGTCCATAGCGAACTTTTATGACAAATAGTAATGCAGTCGTGACTTGTGGAGACTACAGTTTTGGAATGGGAATAGGAGGCACACCGCTAGGTACACGCCGCGGTGGTGCTCGGTAAACAGGTACGAGCTGTAAACCGAATCCACGATTAATTTCTTGAGCCGCTCGTTCGGACCAAGGGGTTCCATCGTGCAGTTCAATGACCGTGTTATATAGTTCAACGGCTCGTTCAATATAGGGTTGGCTGACTTCAGCCGCAGATAGCTTGGATTGCCCAGTAATATCCCAACCGACAAGTCTGCGATTGGGAGGTTGCATTAATGGCGCGGTTTTAGGATTGCGGATAAAGACTTCCAATGCGGCGCCATACTCATAGACTCGCGCTTGATAGGCGATAAGTTGTGCATAGATCAAGTCATAGTTAGCTTGCCAGCGAGCGTTCAGTTCTGATTCACGTAGTGCGTAGCCGCTTTCGAGAGCTTTCTGGGCATTGGCGAGATAAATAAGATAGGTTTTTGCTTTTTGTTGTTCTTGCCGAGCTTGCCGCAAAAAAGTTGCTGAATCAGTCGAAAACCGCATCCGCATTTCAATTATTTCAGCGGTTTGTTCATTGAGTGGATTTAGATCTAGGATAACTTGCCAGATGAAGGTTCGCAGCGGAGTTTCATCTCGTTTGGCAAACTGATATTGGCGACTATTGAGGTCGGGCAAATAGGGTTTCATGGCTCTTAGTTTGTAACGTCGCTTATCTGCTTCGCCCCGCACTAGATTTTTCTCAACCGTGGGCAACATAAAGAAGATTCCGCCCGATTCGCGAGCGATTCGACATTGTTCATACGGTCCGAAGCCACTGGAAAAGGCATCGGTTCGGCGGCGAAACCCGTTGGTTTGAAGTTGTTCCACAAAAGCGGTTTCAGGTCCGCGGTCGACTTTCAACCAATGTACGGTACCGGTTTGTGGATGCGGCCAGCGCATGTATGCGTGGGGATATCCGAAAACGGCTTCGCGGCCCAAAAAATACGTGCGGCACTTAGCAACTTTCGCTGCTTGCACTGCGTTCTCTAAAAACTGAACGTTGTTTTCCGGATTGCCACTTTCATCACTCACAACGATTAAGGCCATTTGTCGTTGACCGCGCGAGGTATAGCTAGTGTGATCATTGATAGCACGAACGATTGCTGGACAGATTAGTTCAGTACCAGAGGGATCGATGGGCACTTCATTAATAGCTGCTTTGATGAGTTCGAGATTTGATGTTGGTTTACGTGTGTGTCGAATATAGCCGGAGCCAAAACTCGTGACGGCCGTGAGCAAGTGGTCGCCAGCAGCGTCGTCGGCTAGTCCTAATTCGGTATAGACTTGATTGATCCGTTCGCGGATTTCTTTTTGATCGTTGCGCATGCTTTCGGATTGATCAAAGACCCAGACGACGAGGACGTCGCTTTCTTCGAGCATAAAAACGAGTTCTTGGGTAATGCGATCCATGGCTTGCTGGATATTGTCAACGACTTCGCGGGGGTCGCCATAGGATCCCAGTGGGATGGTTGTTAGTAACGAATCAGAAACGCTTGCGGGTAATTTGATTTCGGACGCGGCCATTTCGGTAGGTTCAACTTCGCTGTCGCTAACTTCGGCATCGAACTGAGCTTCCGAGAATATGGCGGCGCCGATAGCAGTGGGGACTCCGGCAGTCGGAGCAGTCGTGGGGTCGGTATTGATTTCTTCCGAGGGGGTCATGTCTTCTTCAAGTTCGACGGTGACCATTTCTTCTTCGAGGACGATTTCTTCTTCGGGGGCATTGAGGACGACCATTTCGAGTGATTCAAGGATTTCGGGCGTCATGGTGAGGATGCCCAGAGCGATGAAGATCAATGTGTGGACGAAGGTGGATATGCCTAGAGCTCCGACGTTTTGCAGAACTTGTCTTAGTGTTTTGCGGCTGTGTATTTGTTCGTTGGTTAAAACTTCGTGTGGCGCAGGGTCGGCTTCGACCTGGGTAGTTTCAGGTTGCAGCCCCGCAGCTTCTGATTGCAAATCAGCGGGTGTCAAGTTGTTGGATTCTGAATGCATAAGCGAGAAAAGAGATTTTGGTTTACCGGCAGCGACTACTTTGATTATAGGTGATTTTACGTTCTACGTCCGGTGCAATTCGTGCCCACGAATTACACGAGTTAGTACGAACGTTAAAAATTGGGCAATCTTTGATAACTCTGAATCAAAGACAATAGTGGTTTTAGACGCCGCTGTATGGGGGCTGAAGTGTTGGGAGATATGTCGGAAAACGGGTAGCCACTGGAGATAGGCGATTTTGTGTGGTAAACCGCAGCATCCTCGGGGACGAATCGACAATTCAGCCTACCCCGATAGGTTACTGATGTTATGATACGATTAGCGTTGAGATGTCTGTTTGTGCTTGGATTTTATTATGTCGCGTATTGCCGTATACACAGGTTCGTTTGACCCCATCACCCTAGGGCATTTGAACATTATCGAACGGGCTCGGAAACTCGTAGATACTCTGATCGTCGGAATCGGTATGAATGTCGAGAAGCAATCACTGTTTACGCTCGATGAGAGACTTACGTTAGTCCGCCAAGTAACTGCGCAGTGGGACAATGTGCACGTGCAAACATTCGAAGGACTAGCCGTCACGTTTGTACGAGAGTGTGAGTCGCGAGTTATGATTCGTGGCGTCCGACCGCTGACAGATATTGCTGGTGAATTTACCGTCATGATGGCCAATCGCCAACTCGACCCAGAAATCGAAACGGTTTTCCTCATGGCCGACGAAGAGTTCTCACACGTCTCGAGCACGCTGATTAAACAAATCGCTGAATTCTCAGATGATGAAATGCTCGTCCGGTTTGTGCCAGCGGAAATCATCGGACAATTGCGTCAAAAACTATCCTCAGCCGGTAGCTAGTTCTTGTGATTGCGTAGCTCTTGCTGTAGATAGCTCGCTCGTTGAATATTCCGATCCGCAATGTCCAGCGCCGCACCATGCATCTTTTGCAAATGCGCTGGTTGAGTATGGATGAACAAACGATTTAAGGTCGGAATGTCTAAGTCAATCAAACCCATGTTGACGCCCATCCGCACACTCGACAATAAATGCATCGTTTCTTCACTGCTGATGGTCTGTGCTGTACTTAATATGCCGTAGGCACGGCTAACTCGGTCTTTGAGTTCCTGCTGGCTTTCGCGGGCCAGAAAATCTCTGGCTTTTTGTTCGTACTCAATCATCACCGGAATAACATCATTGACCTGTTGTACTAATTCCAACTCGCTTTTGCCGAGCGTGATTTGATTACTGATCTGATAGAAATCGCCCATTGCTTCGGACCCCTCACCATAGAGTCCTCGTACGGCCAGGTTGATTTTATGCAAGCTGCGAAAGACCTTGTCCACTTCGCGCGTCATTACCAGTGCCGGTAAATGTAACATGACACTAACGCGTAATCCCGTGCCGACATTGGTGGGACAAGCAGTTAGGTAACCGAGTGATTTGTGAAACGCATATTGGACGTGTTCTTCGATACAATCATCGATCCAATCAATTTGTTTCCAGGCTTCGAATAAATCCAACCCACTTTGCATGACTTGGATGCGAATATGATCTTCTTCGTTCACCATGACACTAAATTTCTCATCATGATCGATCGCAACAGAGCGCACGCCATTGCATTCAGCGAGTTCGCGACTAATAAGCTGTCGTTCGATGAGAAACTGACGGTCTAAATCGGCTAGTTCGTTGACGTTGACGTAGGAAACGTGATCTTTCCATTGGCTGACCGATTTGACCGCTTGTTCAACCGCGGATTCAATTTGTTTCTTGTCCGCATCCGACGCTTTGCGAATGAAGGGGAAATCGGAAAGGTTGCGAGCAATACGAATTCGCGAACTGATCACGATATCGGATTCGGGTCCCGTCCCGCGTAACCATTCGCCGCCACCTTCAGCTAGTTCATTTAAGTGCATGGCTATTCCGATGAATCATCGGCCTCCATGGAATCTGAAAGAGTTTGTATTTCATCTCGCAGTGTCGTCGCTTGTTCGTAATCTTCACGACCAACCGCTGCTTCCATTTCGCGCCGTAGTCGGATTAACTCGGTGCGACGGTCTGTTCCATCCATGCCAGATTTGGGGCGTTTGCCAACATGTTGGGCAGCATTATGGATGCTCATGATGATTGGTTCGATTTTGTCTTCGAAACAGACATAATCATGCGGGCATCCTAAACGCCCGGCATGTCGAAACTCGTAGAAAGTAATACCACAGATTGGACATGCTTGCTGGTCGAGTCGAGCGAGTTCTTCCGCCGCTTGACCAATCTTTAGATGCTGGGCTAAAGCCCCCGCTATTGTTGGTGACTCCAATTCAGGTGCTTCCGCTTGTATGAGGTAAACTCGAGCGTGTTCTTCGCACAGGTGAAGTTCGTCGGGAACCTCGTCCGTTAACTCTGTGATATGAAAGGTTGCTGGGCGTTCACAATGTTGACATTTCATTGGTCTGCTGCCTTTTCCCTCGATTTGTTTAAGCTCTAGTTTTGTGTGCGGTACGTGAACCTAACCGAATCTCTAGTGACGGGATGCTCGTTTGAAAATAGATGACTGTTTG
>JYMV01034254.1_pt1 | contig 18081 bp, 22 predicted proteins | sample 338911 | NCBI WGS metagenome assembly JYMV01 (sample SAMN03354496, study PRJNA234377) | hydrothermal vent metagenome | biome: Deep sea; feature: Hydrothermal plumes at the Eastern Lau Spreading Center, Western Pacific Ocean; material: Seawater | place: Tonga | collected 2009 | depth 2000 m m
GGGCATCCTTAAGCACACCAAGCTTTTTATTGAACACTTTTCAGACCTAATCCAAACAGGGAAGAGGGGGGAAGCCCCCCTCTCCGCGCCGATCTATCAACTAGGCTGATCTGCCCGCAAATAGCCAAGCGATAAGTCCGAGCGAGATGAGGCCAGCAAGCCCTGCTTCACCTAGCTGGTTAATGACACTGGTTAAGTTCGCGACAACAGAACCAAAGAAGGGGAGCGTGCCCCCAATTAGAATCCCCGCCACGATCGCTAAAGCCAAAAGACCAAGCGCAGCATCAGTGATCTGGTTAACTACATCCTTCATTTTCGTGAGCATCGTTACACCCTCCTATTAGAAGTTGGAAGCAGAAACAGACTACCCACTGAACCCGGCCTGCCGTTCCTCAGCTTTATCTGTAGCTGCGCGCTATCCCGACTAGGATAAACAAAATGATACTAAATAGCCAGGATTTTTTTTAGTACTACTGTTATTATGGTTTTCCTGTTGATAACAGATCGCTCTCCTGTGGAGAAATCCTCAACTTGACATGGGATCGGGCCGATTTCAAAGCGAGTCTCATTCGATTACAGGCTGAGGATACGAAGACGGGTGAGCCAAGAATTATCCCCCTCACGCCCGAATTGACAGCCTCCTTGAGGAGGCTGTATAAGGTGCGCTACCTTCATGAACACCATGTTTTTCTGGTGAATGGACGGCCTAGTAGGGTCAGTGAAAACGGCATTCAAGGCTGCCTGGCGCAGGGCGGACATTACCGGCTTTCGGTTCCATGATTTCCGGCATACGGCGATCACCAATATGCAACGGTCGGGAATCGATCACCTGACAATTATGAAAATCACCGGGCACAAAACCCTTGCAGTGTTTAAACGATATAACACCTTCCTCGAAGGAGATTTGAGGGAGGCTGCCCACCGTTTTAACACCTATTTAACACTTGCCCACCACGGCCAACTAGACGACTCTCATAAGTCATTGATAAATAAGGGTGCGCCTGTAGCTCAGCTTGGATAGAGCATTGGACTTCGAATCCAAGTGTCGGGGGTTCGAATCCCTCCAGGCGCGCCATCTTTTTCAATCACTTACGCACCCTGTTCGCGAATTGAAAAGAGACGTACGACGAGGCGAGGTTCAGAGAGGAAGCTGAAATTAAAATATGTAGCCGCGACTCCCCACTCCAGTGCAAATGGCTGGAACGCCATCGGTATCAATCTTGCTGTGTTTACGGGAAGGTAAAGGTCGCTCTTGCCGGTATTGTCAACTTAACGAAAATTCCACCCTGAGCACCCAATTCGCTTAGAGCGAATCCATTGATTGATCAGGAACTATGGTGTGTGTGCCACACGCCCTATCAGCCAAATCTGGCTCAAGTTGACAATACCACGGCTAGTGTTGCCATGCGGGGATCCCAACGTGCTATTTCGTGAGGCGTAAAAGGTCCTTTCCACTTACGTTTGCTATTTAACATATTAATAAGAATTCAATGAGAAAACGTTTCATTTCCTTTGTAACGTGGCATGATTACAATCCTCGTGGCACACTGCGGGGTATTCTGGAAAGGAATCGTCAGGTTGAATTGATGATGTACACACGTGATACAAGGAACACTGAGTATTCGGCTAGGAGGAACATGATGCAGCGCTTCATCGAGGTGATTACTGTACTCGTATACGCACTTCTCGTGGGTTACATCTTTCCGAGCAACGGGTTTGGGCAAAATGTCACCCTGCATTCGTCTCACCATGATTTGCTGGACCCTGTTGCCATCGCAACCGATGGAACGCATCTGTATTTCGGCGGATTGAATGAAGAAGGAATTTCAACGATTTTGAAGATGCCTGCTGTAGGTGGGCCGATCATGAAGATCGCTTCCGGGGACCCGTTCGTGAAAATCAGCGGACTGGCGGTTGTGGATCAGGTGCTGTACGTAACCGACACTGGAAATCCATTTGACGGGCCGGCGGCCATCTACAGAATCCATCTCACCGCACTCCCCCATGACTCCCTTCCTTTCGCTGACCTCACTGTCGATACTGTCCGTGTCCGAGAGGAACGACCACGGATTCGCATCGAAGGCCAATTTAGTGTGGGCGAGAAGAGTGACGGAATTGATCTGTCCCAGGAAGATGTAGCGGTATGGTTTGGAGAGTTTAGTCAGACTCTTTTTGCTGGTTTCTTTGTACGGGAGGAGGAGGAGGAGCGATTTGTGTTCGAAGCTAATGCGTCAGGAGTGACGGAAATGAGCATCGGGGATGATGGAACGTTTCGAATCATTGCCCGTGATATCCCGCTGCCGACACTGGACTCGGATATCCCGGTGCGCTTTTCACTTCACTTTGGGGACGATGCAGGAGAAACACGAGTTCTGCTTGATGAGGAGGGAAAATTTGGTCCCCTTGAATGACACCATCACCTGTTTTTAGTGCTCGCAGGCTCTGGAAAAAGCACGCCCTGAGCCCTGTCGCACAATCCGCCAGCATTGTTCTCGCCTCGCTTAGGGCCCGTCTCGACAAACCTGACTCACCGCACAACATAATACGATTCGACTCCTCGCCGATCGACTCTGAATGACTGAAATCGTTTTTCGGTATCCTGTTCGTCAGGTATTGCGTAAAATGACGCAGAATATCTGACGATGAGGAGCGAGGGATGAATCGGGCGCGGAGATAAGGATATGTATTCCATTGTGACATACACATGTCAGCGGTGGCAACACCGAACGTTGATGATGGCGATCATGACGATTGTGAGCGTCTGTCTCGTTCCGTCCAGTCCGATGGCTGCGTCGCTCGACACGACGGGAGAGTCGAAGACGCAACAACTCCCTCGCCCACCCGCAAACGACACACTGCGTGACCAACAGGAACAGCGCATTGAAGAGCTTCAAGAACGGGTGAAGTCACTGGAAGAACAGCAAAGTTCAATTCTTGATGAGATTGCTGAACGTGTGACCATCGGCGGGTATGGCGTCGTAAGTTATGAAGATCTTGATGCGCCGGATTCCACCTCATTTAACGGCACGCTTGCGCTGACCCTTTCAGGGCATATTCACGACCGGATTCGATTCTTCAATGAAATCGATCTTGGGATTTCTGGTGAAGATGTTCAGCCAATCCAGTCCTACGTCGATCTGCTCTTGATGAAAGGGATCAACCTCAGGGGTGGTGTCCTGCAGGTTCCCTTTGGAAAGTTCAATATCGATCATTTTGACCCACGTCGTGACCTTACAGACGACCCCCTCGTCGCCCGCCGGGTCATTCCCACCAATTGGTCAGATTTCGGCATCAGTTTATTCGGGTTGATTCCAGTGAGCCCTAGCGTTAAAGCCACCTACGAAGTTGCGATCGTGAACGGACTCACCGACGATTTTTCCAGACCCGGAGCCCTTCCGGGTGAAGGTCTCCGTGAGGCTCGCTCCAACCTTCTCAATGACAATAATACCAATAAGGCCATTGTCGGACGGACGACGTTCGTCTTCGTGGATCAATATGAATTCGGCTTTAGCGGATACCGCGGCGATTACGACGACACATCCACCAACGCGATTACCGGATTTGATGCAGACTTTGAGTTCAAGCCTCGTGGAACCCCCGTACTCGAGGACTTTGAATTCAAGGCGGAGTATGCGTATTTCGATATTGAAGAATCCATTGAACCATCGAGCGTTTCGGGATTCTATACTCAAGTGAACTACCACTTCTGGCCTCGTACTCTCGATCACACCTTTCTCGGTCGCCGCTTTAGCAATCCGACGTTTACACTCGTTGGACGGTATGGTCATGCAAACATCGACACGACCTCACGGACCGGTGACCTTAAAGAAGATCGGTATACCTTCGGCCTGAATTATCGTCCGTTTGAGGACTTCGTGATCAAGACTGAATACCAGGTCAATATTGGTGGCATTGAACGAGAAAATGCCGATGGGTTTCTCGCCTCCATTAGCTGGCAATTCTGACGCATTGCCTACATCGATGCCATTCAATCTCTTGCGACTGTTGCTTGGCGCCACCGCGGTCGCGCTATTGTGCGTGACTGTTCCCCATCTTGCGCAGGCCGAATCTCTGGCCATTGTGGTCAACGACAAGAACCCTCTGGTCTCTCTTCGCCCGATCGACCTTGCGAGCATGTATCGTGGTGAGGAGCTTCATTGGCCCCATGGAGGACGGATCAAACTCGTCAACCGTGAAACTGCCTCACTCGAGCGAGCACAATTTTATCGGCAGGTGCTCAACGCGAAACCCGACCAACGGTTTTATGTACTAAACACCCCTATTGCCGTTCAGAGCCTGATTCGGCGATCCGACGAGGCGGTCTTGCGATTTGTTGCGGCCATTGAGGGGGCGATCGGATATGTTCGACTTTCACAGGTGAATCCGTCGGTAAAAGTGGTTTTGATTATCGACGCCCCTTCGACCCAATAGCCATGGCAACCTCTCTCTGGAAAAAGCTACTCGCACTGTTCCTCGGGGTCTTTTTCCTCTCCATTGGAGGACTCACGTACTTTGCCTATCATTCAAGCAGTGAGGCGATGGAACGGGAGTTTCATATTCGAGGTGGGGAACTCGCAAAAGCCATTGCATTCGAGTCTCGAACGTACTACCTCAACGACGATGTCGAGGGATTTACCACGCTTCTCCAGTCCTTGGGAGAAGCGGAAGATGTCGTTGCCATACTAGCCTATGATGCAACGAATGCTCTATGGGTCGAATCCTCGACGATCGAACTGACCAATGAAGAGATCGTTCTCCGTACGAACGATATGGCCTGGCACCGTGAGACGACAGTCACTCAGGGCTCGTTCCTCTCTGAATTTGGACGGGCGGTCATGAGAGAACCGTCATTCGCGGGTTTCTCTTTCGATGCGCCCACTCGCCGGCTTGGCTGGATACGAATCTTGTTCGATCGTGGCCTGCTTGAAGAGCGATTGGACGCCCTCGTGTTACAAATTTCCATCGTCAGTACGATCGTGACAGGGATCGGTGGAATGATATTCGTCTTCCTGTTGCGACGGTCACTCAAAATCATCGGCCCGTTGACGGCCGCGACGCAGCATGTCGCCAAAGGCAATCTGGACACGACCGTCCCGGTGACGAGTCGTGATGAATTGGGCCAATTGGCGACATGCTTCAATCAAATGACGGAGCAATTGCACAAAACAACCGTCTCAAAACAGTATGTCGACAACATTATCCGGTCGATGGTCGACACCCTGATTGTGATTCGTCCCGACGGTCAAATTCGTACGTTGAATCAGGCGACCCTCCATCTGCTTGGGTATGAGGAGTCTGAACTAGTCGGTCAACACATCGATCGGGTCTTTCCAAACCACGACGGTTCATTCACCGTGGTCGAGCTGGATCCAATTGTTTCCGCGGGCCGACTCGATCATATGGAGACGGTGTATCTCACCAAGGATGGTCACAGGATTCCAGTCCTGTTCTCCGCGGCAGTCATGCGGACCGATGACGGGACAATCCAAGGAATCGCGTGCGTCGCCCAAGATATTACCGAACGCAAACGGGCACAACAGAAACTGCAAGAGGCCAATACGAAGCTTCAAGAACTTGACAGGTCGAGATCACAGTTTTTTGCCGATATCAGCCATGAACTTCGCACGCCACTTACGGTGATTCGAGGCGAGGCCGAGGTCACTCTCCTCACGGAACATGCAATGACGTCGGACTACACGGCAGCCCTCAAACGCATCGTCAGCCTTACACGGGGGCTCAACAAACTCGTGAGTGATCTGTTATTTTTGGCGCGGTCTGAAACAGGAATGATTGAAGTCGAACGTCAACCCACGTCGCTCGACGAGGTGTTGACGGAAGCCTCTCGTGAGGGGGAAGTCCTGGCGCGGCAAAAGTCCATCACCATTACACTGCATGGTGGACATGAACCGATTATCGTTGATGGGGACGCCTATCGACTGAAGCAGTTATTCATGATTCTCATCAGTAATGCGATCAGCTATACGCCCGAACATGGGCGCGTGGACGTTCATGTCGAGCAAGACGCAGATTGCGGGCACGTAACAATTCAGGATAGTGGAGTCGGGATTCCTGAAACGGAAATGCCGCATGTGTTTGAACGGTTTTATCGGGTGAAAACATCGCCCGCGTACGCCCAAGGAGGCACGGGACTCGGCCTGTCAATCGCAAAGTGGATTATTGAAGCCCATCACGGAACCATTTCTCTCGCCAGCAAACAGGGCGTGGGGACAACGGTGACCCTGACCCTTCCGATTCTCGTCTCAACAACGGTGGAAGCGTGATATGCGTATCCTTCTGATCGAAGACGACATACGGATTGTCAATTTCATTAAACGCGGTTTGGAGGCCAAGGGGTATGCCGTCGACACCGCATATGACGGCCAGGATGGCCTCGACAAGGGGATTCAACGGTACGATCTCATTATTCTTGATGTGCTGCTACCCATACGTAGCGGGGTTGAGATTTGCGAAACACTACGAAGAGAGAAGGTCAAGACCCCTATTCTGATGCTTACGGCGAGGGATGCGCTCAAAGATAAGATTCAAGGGCTCGAGGTGGGGGCGGATGACTACCTGACGAAACCCTTTGCCTTCGAGGAACTCGTGGCCAGAATCAAAGCACTGCTTCGGCGAGGAGCATATCGCGAAATTGCGATTGAATCGACAGTTGCCGATCTGACGCTGAATCGGGAGACCCGAGAGGTCAAACGAGGCGAAAAACAGATTTCCTTAACGGCCAAGGAGTTCGCCTTGTTGGAATATTTGATGTCCCACGCAAACAAGCCGGCCAGTCGAACAGCCATTCTCGAGCACGTGTGGGGATACGATTACGACACTTTGACCAACGTCGTGGATGTGTATATTGGGTATCTCCGAAAAAAAATTGATCGCGGATTTTCCAAAGCCCTCATACACACGGTTCGAGACATCGGCTACAAGATAGCAGAGTAGGCGTCGCCTCTAGCCGCTAGATCTTGAATTCTCATCAAATTCTCATCCGTTTTTCATACTGGGCTCATGTGACTTGTCTATCCTTGGAACGGTACGCAAACGATCCCACATGATGATCGATATGACGCCCGGACGCACAGCCAACAGCCTATCCTTCCTCCCATAACATGTTGGCAGTTCGTCAAGCCACACACCCTGCTTGGCGGATCACGACAGATGCGCTGTTGTCTCGTTCGGGCGCCCTTTATTTTGTTCAACGGGTGGCCCAGTAATGGTTCTCTCCACATCATAAAAACGCGGGACCATTGGGCATGGCTACATACATACGTAACGTTCCCATCGAGACATGAAAGGGTGATGGTGTGAATCAAACTAAGTCATCGTCGCGTGGACCACCCTCAATCTAGCGTTATTTCACTCCTCTTCAACGGCACCATCTGTAAATGACCAAACATTTGCAGATGGGGACATGGCCCGCCCTCATAAAGGCGGGCCATGTTTTTTTGTGCCTTTTCTTCAGAATTTTATCCCTCCAGACGCACAGTTCACTTTACAGCTAGATGCTCCTCAACGGATGATGAAAGAGGTCAGCGCCTTTCATCGTGATGTATCATTTGGAACAGACCGCCAAGGGTCACCGGTATGTCGAAACAGGATAAAAACTTGAAATGTCGTCATCACTTTGGGGCACAATGGTAAAACCTCATCCAAATGGAAACCCTGGGACGTGATGGACAGGGACATCGACGAACTGCGCGCGGAATATGACGTCGCCCCGCAAAACTAAGCCAACACGCGCGATACGGGCGCGGGCATTGCCATATCGTATTCCGCACGAAACAGGCTACACTATCTAGTGACGACACTAAAGGAGGTTTCATCAAGGATGAGAACATATAGCTACAAGACTCAAATCTGCGCCGTGATTGGCAACCCGATTGCGCATAGCCTTTCACCAGCAATTCACAATGCCGCCTTCGAGTTCTTGGACCTCGACTTTATTTATCTGGCTTGCCCGGTCCAAAATGTCAAAGATGCGTTAGCAGGCATGCGTGCGATAGAAAATTTTCGAGGACTGAGTGTCACGATTCCGCACAAAACCGAAGTCATGAAATATGTGGATGACATTGCGGCGGTGGACCGTAACATTGGTTCGATTAATACGGTCATTCATGAACAAGACAAGTTAATCGGGTTGGGCACGGATGGATCTGGTGCACTCAAGGCGCTCGCCGAGAGCGGTGTAGACATTGATGGGAAGAGCATCCTGATGTTGGGAGCGGGGGGTGCAGCGAGGGCGATTGCCTTTACTCTTGCCCAGAAGACCACACTGAGAGAACTGTCAATCCTTGATGTGAATGACGCTCTGCTTCAGGGGTTGACGACGGATTTAACAACCGGCACGGATGCCGTCATCAAGTCCGGATCGTTAACCGAGGATACTGTGGCGGCAGCGATGGCGATCGCAGATATCATTATCCATTGTACGCCGGTCGGCATGCATCCCAACGTCGATGCCTCGCTGATTGCTCCGCAGTCGTTTCGGCCTGAGCAGGTTGTCTTTGATATCGTCTACAACCCCCTTGAAACAAAATTACTGGCCGACGCGAAATCTCTCGGCCTAAAAATAATTCCTGGGGTCGAGATGTTTATCAACCAAGCGGTTCTGCAGTTCGAACAGTTTACCGGCGTTGATGCACCTGTCGACGTCATGCGTCGGGTCGTCATGGAACATTTAGCAGCATGAACATCGTCCTGATCGGATATCGGGGTACCGGAAAAAGTGTCGTAGGCAAGCTTGTCGCCGATCGTCTCCAGATGAAGTGTATTGGGATGGATGCGAGAATCGTGGAAAAGGCCGGCATGTCAATTCCGGATATTGTGAAGAAACAGGACTGGACGACATTCCGCGATATGGAGTCTGAAGTCGCTCGGGAATTGGCAACGCTCGACAACATCATTATTGATACCGGTGGGGGCGTGATTGAACGGCCTGAAAATATTGATGCTCTACAAGCGAACTCCTGTGTTATTTGGCTCAAGTCCTCAGTGGATGCGATCGTTTCGCGCATTCAAGAGGGCACTGAACGGCCCGCGTTGACTGATGGAAAAAGCTTTACTGAAGAGGTAGCGGAAGTCTTGGAACGAAGGGCTCCAAAATACAAGAGCGCCGCTCAATACGACATTGATACCGAGCAACTCACACCAGAGCAGGTCGCAGTCAGAGTGATTGAAATCTGGAGGAATGCGCGATGTACGTGATTATGGGTGCGACCGGAAACATCGGCAGCAAATTAGCGAATATCTTGCTCGACAAGCGCGAGAAGGTCAAAGTCATCGGCCGATCAGCAGAGCAACTCAAACCATTTGTTGATCGTGGGGCTGCGACAGCCGTTGGCGAGGTTTCAAATGTTGGATTTTTGACACATGATCAAAACCCTAGCAACGAGGGTGCACTTCACCCTTCTCACCCACTGTCGTAGGTTTTGATTTCAAGCATGCGTCCGGTCGGATCTCGGAAGTACACCGCTTTCCCAATTCCACGCGCGCCCTGGGTCATTCCGGGACCACGCATGTTCTCGGATTTACCTGGCCCTTCACCATAGGGAATGCCGGATGCTTTGATCCGTTCGAAGGCCGCGTCAAACTCGTCAGCCGTCATCGCAAACGCAAAATGTCCGCGCTCAATGGTTTCTCCAGGCTCTGCCTCTTCAAAGTCCAATGTCAGTGAGGCGGTGACTCGCATGATGGAGAAATCTCCCATCTTCCCTTCAAACTTCATTCCCAGGATTTTCGCGTAAAACGCCGTTGCTTCATCCACATTCTTCATCGTGATAATGGTGTGATCCAGTTCAACCGGCATGATCCACTCTCCTCTTGATCAAAGGCTGAATGTTCCCTTGGATATCGTTTTTACCTGTTCTCGCACAAACATAGCACAGTCACCTGACCTGCTGTATTTTTTGAGAGCATTTCTGAGGTATCATCAAAGAGAAAACGCCATAGGGTGCGCTATCTTGAGCACAAGGGGGTTATGAAATGAAATTACTTTCCATCGAACCCACACCCAATCCAAATAGCATGAAAATAAATTTGGATGAAACGCTCGGCCCAGGAGTCAGTTATACATTTATTCAAAAAGATACGGCCAATTATCCTGAATATGTACAAAAGACTATGGCGATTCCCGGTGTTGACAGTATTTTCCAGATGAATGATTTTATGGCGATTCAACGCCTTCCGAATGCTGACTGGGGGACTATCTTGGGCAGTGTACGGATGGTACTGGAGGGAGAAGCAAGGACAAGCCAAACGGCCATCGAAGAACATGCGGCATTGAATGAACATTTTGGAGAAGTCCATATTTTTATGCAAGTGTTCAGAAGAATTCCAATGTTGGTCAAGGTCTCCAACGGCATTGACGAACAACGCTTTGCGCTACCACAGAGATTTCAGGAGGCCATTTCACAGGCGTCACCGGCTTCAGACAATATGCTCATGGAACGACAATGGGAACCTTTAGGTATCCGGTATGGAACCTTCGACCAAGTCGGTGAAGTCGTCGCTGAGGAAATTGACGCAACTTATGATGACAAACGTTTGCAACGGTTAGTGGACGGAGCCTTTCACTATCATCCTGACCAAAAATTGGAGCCGCGATTGAGTGAAGATGAGTTGAACGAAAAAATTCACTCTACTGATTGGCGGCATCGTTTTGCTGCCCTCTCCCAGATCGGAGCCAACCCGCAAAACGTTGATCTGTTTATTACACTGTCCAAAGACTCCAAGATGAACATTCGCCGCTTGTGTGTTGTGTATTTTGGATTGATTCAAGGTGAGAAGGTCTTTCACCCCATATGCGAGGCTCTCAAAGACGACGCGGTAGGAGTTCGTCGCGCAGCCGGCGATGCGTTGACTGATTTGGGAGATTCCAGGGCCACAGCATCCATGATCGTCACGTTAAAAGATTCGAATAAATTGGTGCGCTGGCGGGCCGCGCGCTTTCTCTACGAGCAAGGTGACGAAAGCGCCCTGCCTGCGTTACATGAGGCCGCCAATGATCCCCATTTTGAAGTACGCATGCAAATACGGCAAACGATTGAACGGATAGAAAGCGGAGGCAAAGCCCAAGGCACTGTGTGGCAGCAGATGACCCAACAATCAAATGAAAAAATGGACTAACATTCATTGACGCACATCGCAAGACTGAACGGAACATAGATGGGGCAATTTCCAGAAGGCGTTGATCAGGAACTTGCGAGAGGCGATGCGGCTTTTACAGCTGGAAATGAAGGGATGGCACGTGTATGTGCGAGACGTGCGATTGGACTGCTTATCGACGGTTTATGGACACCAGCCTCTCACGCCGCCCCATGGCCACGTGATACGTTGCACAAGCTACGCCGGATTCACGAGGATGAGGCCTTTCCCATTGAGGTTCGACAGGCGGCGCAACGACTCACAACAAAAGTCACTCAGCAAGACACGATGCCCTTTCCGACAGACCCCCTGGCCGATGCCAGGTTAGTCATTCGCCATCTCATGAACGATACGGCATAGGTTGCATGCGGCAACTCCCCAGCTACGCCATCGTTGCTGTTGGACTTTAACTCTCCATCATTTCAAGACGCACACTGAATTCCTGTTCACAGGCTGTACATCGGTAACACCCCGATTCGACATTGGGTTCATCCACGGGGACTCCCATCCCTCCACAATCGTTGCAACGCGATAACGTGACACGCTCGTGATCAAGCGTCTCATAGGTCACGCCGTGAAGACGATAGATGAGCTTCCCGTCAAGCATCCACGGTCTGTCATCAGCATCATTGACCGGCAGGACGATGTAGTGATGGTTCACGTAATGCATGACTTCATCATGATTGGCAAACCCATCTTTCAAGAGGGTTCCTGTCTTTGCCTCGTAAATAGCATTGTCCTTCAGAACGGCTTTTGTTGGTCCCATTGAAACCTCCTGTAGCTATTCTAATGGTGGCGTGTCCCCAGTGACGACAAACGATCAGACCAAGTGTTCAGTATCATATATCCATTTTAACCGGTCAACGCCCAACCCCGCTGTGTGCGGTCGAGTTGTGAATCAAAACATGAGAAGCCTGCCCTCTGTCGCGTACTTCCGTAAACTCGCCACGCCTGGCGTTCCTTCAACTGCGGCATCGGTAAGCAGATTAAACCCACACTCTTTTGCTTCCTTTTCACCACCAAATACCGAGGCACAGGCAGCAGACACCCCGGCTACCTTGTCCTTGACCGCCTCGAACAGGCCATGTGCGATATGGTCCGGTTTCATCAGCTCAGCAACCCATCGACTCCCGGTCCCTTGAAAGACGATTGACACATCTTCGCCGGCTTGTTTGAAGTCATTCGCCGCACCTAGACCGTTAAACATACGCCCAAGAGCTTCTTCGCTACCGGACTTGGGATCTGACAAAATCACAATGGTTGTTTTCATGACGCATACCTCCTTCTCTACATGTATGGTTTACGATTCCAATCTGCCTCCCATGGGAACCGGTACTATACCACTACCCTCCCATCCAACGAACCTTATCTTCATGGCCAAGGACTCTAACCTCACCTTCATTTGGTCGTGATCTTCTAAACGAAAGCGTATATGAGAAATGCGCCAATGGTAGAGTATAATGTCGCTGCTATGACACCGCCAACACGACCGAACCGCTTTACAAAGGATAACGCCCATGACATTAATCGCTTAAAATTACGGCGCCCCATGACAGTGAGACATAACGCGGCCACAATAGCGAGCCACCCAATAATCTCAATGATAAGCGGAAATTTCGATGCGTTGGATTGAACGATCAGCAACACACCAAGAATGAGTCGTACGACAATGGCCAGAATATGTAGTTCCAGCTTGTCCACATGATTTCGCAGAACACCGAATATCACGTCCGGCTTTATGACAATGACAATTCCGGCGAGCAGACTCAGAGCACCAAAGAGTATGATCAAGACGGTCATCATCGATATTCTATCCCAACATCACTCTAGATTCTCTGGTTCCGTTTACACTTCCTCAGGTCTTCCATTTGTGTTGGCCGAAGAAGATTCCAGTAATCCAGGCGCTGATCGCGAGTCTTTGTCGGTTTCAAAAGATTTTTGAAAATGGGCATTTTTTTAGCTTGACATTTTCCAATCGATCGCAAGATGCTACACCAACTTGCCACATCCCTCAGCGACAGATTTGCTGCCCGTCGTAGCAGACAGAGCGCTACTGTAGCACCAAAGGTACAGCAATTCGTATCGTCCAAGCCAATGCATGGCATGCGTCCCCTCGTGCCGTGAGATAATACGCAGCACCAGAAAATTCGATGCGTAACGGGTGTGTCAGAGGAATGCACAATGCATGATCAAAGAGCCATTTTAAACAAACAATTACTTGTCGTTCTTTATATGTATCTTGGTTATGCCGGATTTATGATCCTGAAAACATCCATGCTTGTCGCTTCACCCGACCTGGTCGCTGAAAATCTTATCACCAAAACTCAATGGGGTGCCATTTTAGGCTGGGGGGCATTCGGCGCGATTGTTGGAAAAATTGTCAGTGGTGTCGTCGCCGACCGATTGGGTGGAAAGTGGACCTTTACCATGGGGCTTTGTATCACGACGATCAGCGTGGCTATTTTTGGAATGTGCTCGACAGCCATTGGATTTAGTCTGGTCTACTTTGCTGCGTTATTCGCAAAATCATCAGGGTGGCCTTCCATGGCCAAACTTATTGGGAATTGGCACTCCCCTTCCAAACATGGCCGGGTGTGGGGCTTACTGTCTACGGCAAGTCGAGTCGGAACGATGATTGCCCTGTCGGCATTTGGTGCCCTTCTCTATGTCTTACCCTGGCAGCACATGCTGTGGGTTGCGAGCGGAATAGGTGTTGCCTGCGTTGGCATCATCTTTTTCTTTCTCAAGGAAAATCCCTCTCCTTCAATACAGGTTGATAACAGTCGTTCCGTAGAACACACCAATCATCCTCTGAAGAATACTTCGTTGAAACAGGCGCTGCTCGTATTTGCAACAAGCAAAAGAGTGTGGCTCATTGCAGTCTCAATGATGGGACTCACCATCATGATGGACATTCTCAATTTTCTTCCTATGTATTTGAAAGAGAGCCTCGACATCCTCCCAGCCGAGGCCGCTACCATTGCTTTATTTTTCCCTGCAGGGTCATTTATTTCTGTCCTTCTAGGAGGATATTTATTCGATACACTTTCAAAGCATTCTGTGCCTACATTAGTAGGAATACTGCTCACCGTGGCGATGGGCAGTCTCGTTGTCATGATTGGCATGCCTGAATTTGGCTTATCCGCCACAGGGAATGAATATGCAACCATCGGCTGTTTATTTGTCTTTGGGCTTACGGTCGCTCCTGCCTATTATCTCCCCATGAGCATTTTCTCCATCAAATTCGGCGGCCCCCACTCAGGGTTTTTGATCGCCATATTAGATGTTGTTGGACTTGCAGCAACGATCCCTTTCAATTTTGTTGGAGGAGCCCTAGCCGATCAGGATGGCGGATGGGTTAAATTTTTCATGCTCGTCATTGCGATTGCGATCATCTCATTATTCGTGACGGTATGGTTTCTTCACGACGAAGCCAAAGCAGCCGAACGGATGGTGGAAAACGTTTCGTAATCATAGTTTTTTAGAAAATATGTGGTGCTCCTCGCCAAGAGGGAAATCTATATGGAAGATTTGTTCTTCCCCAGCGATACCGGATACTGCCCCAAGTGGAGCGATGTGTTAGGCACCTGGCTTCAGGTTTGCCTGGTCATCAAACGAATTGCCACTAACAGATTGATGGTCACAAATATCGGAACGACGAGCGTCGGCGCCAACGCCATTGGAAAATCGAAAATGGATATCATACTTGGCGACTCATCTACCATGTGCATAAATCCTGGCAAGCCGAGATTTATCAGAAAGAAAGGAACGAACCAAGTGGAAAAGATAATTGCCCAGAACGAGACCGCCATGACACGACCATCGAGTGACATCGCATTCACCCCGTCTGTCAAAGCGATACAAAAGCAATTCGGATCACGAAAACAGTATGCGCGCATGGAAGAAGCTGGAGGATTTTCGGAGGCGATGACTGCCAACCTCACCAACTTCATCGCGGAGCGGGATTTCTTTTACTTGGCCACCGCAAGCGCTGACGGACAACCATATATCCAACATCGTGGCGGCCCGAAAGGTTTTCTCAACGTCATTGACAAGCGAACGCTGGCCTTCGCCGACTTCACCGGTAACCGGCAGTACATTTCTGTCGGAAACCTAGCCGAAAACAACAAGGCGTTCATATTTCTCATGGATTACACGACCTGTACGAGAATCAAAATCTTGGGCACGGCCGAAGTGGTGGACGATGACCAGGCGTTATTGAAAGATCTGACTGATGCGAGCTACAATGGTCGAGTGGAGAGAGCCATCCAATTCCACATCAAGGCATGGGATGTGAATTGCAGACAGCACATCACGCAACGATTCACGACACAAGAGTTCGACTCAATCGTGCAGCCATTACGTACCAGAATTACGGAGCTCAAGGCGGAAAATGAAAGACTCCAAATCGCGCTTTCCAAGGCGCAAACGGGTCACGGAAGCTTGATCGATACACGTTCAATTCAATAAAGTAAGGTGAAACATACTATCCGTATTTACGACGGGAGGACCGATATGGCTGCGAACTGATGCGATATCGCCCCCCTGATAGCTTCATTCACGTCGCAGAGCTTCTGGTTTAGATCAACGAGGTAGTTGGTCGAACCATACATCCTCCGTACCGCCATATGCTTCGCAAGGTGGTAGACGACCAAGGGATTGGATTGCAGGAAATCTCTCCCGTGCTGAATGATTCTTACACGACAGTGGGTGTAAGCCTTGACGGTGGCCGTGTGCGGAAGGTCCAACAAGATCGCCATATCACCAAACATTGCGCCCGAATCTGAAATGGTCGTCACGGGAAAATTCGACTTCGATATTTCAACTTCCCCCTCGATGAGAACGTAGAGAAGCCCTGTCCTTTCCCCTTCGGTGAGCAACACATCACCAGAGTCAAACTCCGCTTCTGGGAACCCCCTTCGCAAAAGCTGTCAATCGAAGCCATAGGAGTCCTCCTACCGTAAATAGTGATTAATGGACGTGGGTGGCAAGCGTAACCCAAACGGGAACGGGATCCAACAAACCCGCGCACCCTAGAGGTTTGAGTCCATCCAGGCTTGCCAACTTACTCAATTGCACCATGTCGCTCGAGCAGATCGCCAATGGCATTATGCCGTTTTCCTTTTGCTAAATACAACGGAGTGGATCCGGCAATGTTTTTCGCATTGACATCCGCACCCTCTGCGATGAGAAACTCGACGATCTCCCTATGACCGAAAAAGACGGCCTGGTGGAGCGGGGTGAAGCCGTATGTTTCGTCACGCTGGTTGACGTCGTGGCCACCGATGATGAGTTGTTTCACTTCGATGAGGATCCCAGACTGAGCCGCCATATGCAGTGGAGGGAGTTGCTCTTTTTCAGTGCACGCAACCGCGCCTGCACTGACAATCAGCACGACGATACGTAGAAGAAACCGTGGGTCGGACATGTAGCCTCGCCCGACTATTCCTCGATTAGAATGTGCCGGTAGAACCAAAACCGCCATCTGACCGTTCGGTCTGGGAGAGAGAATCCACGATGTCCACATCGACGTCTGCGCTCTTGAGCACAAAAAGTTGCGCGATACGTGCGCCTTGCTCAACCTGGAAACTCTCGGGTCCGAGATTTTTCAGTTCGACCATGATTTCTCCACGGTAGTCCGGATCAATCCACCCAGCACCAACTTCGATATTGTATTTCACCGATAACCCAGATCTCGATCCAATCCTTCCTACGTATCCAGAAGGAATTGCGACTGCGATTCCTGTTGGGATGAGTGCTTGCCCAATCGTGACTCGACCGGCTTCGGATACGCTTCCTGGAACCTGCATGGCCGCTCGTGCGAACAGATCAACGCCGGCAGCTTCGCCGGTCGACCTTATTGGCATTTTTGCTTCAGGGAATAACTTCAATATCTTCATATCGAAGGATGGTTCCTCCTGATCCCACTGCCCATCCGCGTGACGGTGTGAGGATAAAAATGTTCCAGAGATCCTGATCTGTTACAGGGGTGCCCGATATCCAGGTTGCCCCTCCATCGCGCGTGTGTATCATCGTTCCGCTTACTCCAACTCCCCACCCGAGATCACGATTCAAGAAATCGACGCTAGTGAGTTCCGTACGTACGGCAGTGTCTTGGAACGTCCACCGGGTTCCGCCATCCGACGTGGTCGCAAGCATGCCGCGTTCACCGCTCACCCACCCATGTGCATGATCGACGAATTCTAAGCCGTTGACCCGCACGGGAATCCCATCTGCTGCATGCCACAACATATCCATGGGTTCCCACCGAGTGCCTCCATCAATGGTTTGAAATACCTGCCCACCGACGCTTGCAACCCACCCTTGCAGTGGATTCAGGAATTTCACGGCAATGAGCCAATGCACATCTGGAACCATTTGCTCAGTCCAGGTGATACCTCCATCACTGGTATGCAGAACGTGATTGAATGTGCCCACAGCCCATCCATGATGTTCATTCACAAAATCCACCCCAAGAATTGCCCCGGTCTTTGGCTCAGAGAGGGATGTCCAGATGTCTCCACCATCGGTCGTTGCAAGAACTGTCATCTGATCTCCAACAACCCATCCGTTGTGATGATCGACGAAATCTACACCCATCAGATTTGCATTCACCCCATGCGTTTGAGTAATCCAATGACGCCCTCCATCAGTGGTATGCACGATGGTTCCACCTTCACCGACTACCCACCCTTGATCCTGATCGACGAACACCACACTTGTGAGATTGGCCATCGTTCCACTGTGTTGATTTGTCCAGAGTTCCTGTGGAATCGATAGCACCGTATCACTCCCGCGTGACCCAGCATCCGCCATGGTGAATGTTGGAGACATGAGGCACACGAGGGTAATCAGTCCAAGGCTGTACGATTTCATCGTGCAGGGGACTCCATAGAATCACGCCCGCGCGGCTTTACACCACATTCCTCG
>JYMV01019405.1_pt1 | contig 18076 bp, 17 predicted proteins | sample 338911 | NCBI WGS metagenome assembly JYMV01 (sample SAMN03354496, study PRJNA234377) | hydrothermal vent metagenome | biome: Deep sea; feature: Hydrothermal plumes at the Eastern Lau Spreading Center, Western Pacific Ocean; material: Seawater | place: Tonga | collected 2009 | depth 2000 m m
CCAATGATGCCACCCTTACACTTACATTTACATCCAACGAAGCTACCACCAATTTTGCCGTAGGCGATATTACCGTAACCAATGGTGCCTTGAGTTCATTCAGTGCCACCTCATCCACAGTATATACAGCGACGTTTACACTGACTGCAGATGGTGCCGTAACGATTGATGTAGCCGCCACCACCTTTACCGATGCGTCGAGTAACAATAATACCGCTGCGGATCAGTTTAATTGGAATTATGATGGCACAGCGCCGACGATTGTGTTTTCGCCAACAAATGGCTCCGTGGGGGTTGCTCTAAATACAAATATTACCCTTACCTTTAACGAACCCATCAGAAACAGTGACAACAGTGCGTTAACCGATGACAATGTGGATGCCCTTATACGATTAAAGACGCCTATTCATAGTGGGGCTGATATTGGATTTGATGCCACCATAGATTTAACGAAAAAAGTCATTACAGTTAACCCGACGACTGATTTTTCTTTTTCACAAACAGTTTACGTGGGGATAGGTGAATCCGTAGAAGATTCGGTCAATAATGCCATTATTTCGGCTGCCGCATCTTTCACAACAACCGATACGAATCGGGCTCCAGTCCTGTATACCATTGGTAATCAATCCACATTTGAAGATGTGGCCATCAGCCTGGTTATGTCCGCAACAGACGCTGATCTTGATAAGGTCACCTTTGCTGGTGCATCTTCAAATAGTAACGTAACGGTTGCTATTAATGACTCACTGCTTACTTTATATCCTGCTACAAACTGGCATGGAACCGCGGTAATAACCATCATTGTCATTGATAATGGGCCTAGAACTCTTACAGACTCAGAATCGTTTATCTTGACCGTTCGCCCTGTGAATGATGCGCCCACAGCACTGGCCCTTTCTCCCGACACGGTAAAAGAGAATTTACCCTCGGGTATGATTGTTGGGTTTTTTACCGCAACGGATGTGGATACGGGAGAAATCTTCACCTATAATTTGATTTCCGGCGATGGATCCAATGATGTAGACAATGACAAGTTTTCGATTGTTCATGATACATTGAGAACAAGTGCTATGTTTGATTATGAAGCAGAAGATACCCTGATAATTCGGGTTCAGGTGCGGGATACTGGGGGTCTATCATATGAAGCCAATGAATTGGTTTTTGTCCGTGATGAACCAGAACCGGAAATTTTATTATCATCTGCCACCTTGGTTTTTGGTGATGTTATTACCACCCATAGCAGTGAAAAATCTTTAACCATATCCACTATTGGATCGGATACTATAGTGGTTGATTCTGTTGTGTTAACCGGTATCGAATTTTCCATAGGTTCAAAAACATTTCCCGTAATATTGGCACCAAACCTTAGCACCGATTTTAATTTTACTTTTTCTCCTTTAAATCCCGGAAACTTTAATGGGTTGGCTACTTTTTATTCCAATAATATTTCAGGGTTGAAACAGGTTCTTTTAGAGGGTACCGGGGTGAATGATACAATTCCACCGGTTATTACAATTCTAAGCACACCAATTACAACTACTGAGAATAATGATATTACCATTTCAGTCCCTGTGTCTGATGAAAATAAAATCACAGATGTTGTGCTTTATTACCGTGTGGGGGGTGACCCAAGTACCTATGATATGAAAGCTACGGATAAAATGGATGGAACATTCTCTGCTGTTATAGAAAAAGGGGCGGTTGGTATAAACGGTTTAGCCTATTACCACACAGCCAAGGATGAGTATGATAATGTTAGTAATGGAGATACCCTTTCTGTGGAAGTGCAATATGGGAAAGATGTACTCACTTCTAAGATCAACGGTAGTCCATATATGAATGGGATTGCCAAATCAATTTGGCGTTTAATCTCTATCCCCACCCATATAGATTTAAATACGGTGAATGAAACAATCGGGGATGAATTGGAAAAAGCATCGTCAGAACAAACCTGGCATTTATATGAAGACAAGGGAAACGCCAATTGGGTGGAAGCCCAGGATATAAAAATTGGCAAAGGATATTGGCTCCACCAACGGATGAAAGATGATATTTCCTTTGGTGTGGGTTCGGGGAAATCGGTGGATTTAAGAAGTCATACTATTCGTATTCCTTCCGGGTGGAGTTTGATTGGGAATCCGTATCCATTTCAAATTAAGGTGAGTTTTGATAAATCATCTGTTTATGGTCCCCTGACTTATGGTAAAAACGGAGTAGAGGGTTGGGATAACGAAATGTCCACAATTTTACCGTGGGAAGGTTATGCGATCTTTAACCGCACCAGTGATTCGGTAAGTCTTTCCATTAACCCATTATCTACCGAGGGAAGTGCCCAAAGTAAATTACTGGCAGAAAAGGGTTGGGAGATTATTCTCAGTGCAGACAATGGGGAATATGGAGATGTGTATAATGCCATGGGCCGAAGAGAAAATGCATCAGAAGAAATGGATATGTGGGATAACCCGGAACCACCCAAGATGGACAAATATATTTCAATCGCTATGGATAGAAAAGATTGGGGTGCCGGTTATTCCTTCACAACCGATATTCGATCATCAGGTGTGGAGAATGGTACATGGAAAATGAATCTAAAGACAAAAGATGTGAGTGGGCCTATTCGACTCTCATCCATGCTAAGAGGGAATTTACCAAATGGATTAAAAGTCATCTTGTTTGACCATATAGAGAGAAAATCCTATTCAATATTGGAAGTTGATAATATCGCTATTACAAAATTCAGTCACCATTATGATTATCCCATGACATTGATTGTGGGTGAACCAAGTTATGTAGATGGTGCTGTGGCAGACATAAAAGCATCCATCCCGGAGACATTCGTACTCAGTCAAAACTATCCGAATCCCTTTAACCCTGTGACGACAATACCATTTACAGTTGCTGTGCCTACACATGTCCAGATTTCTATTTACAATTTACTCGGTCAAAAGGTGGCAATGCTTGAGAATCGATGGTTTGATATGGGGCAATTCCAGACAACATGGAATGGGAAAGATACCAAAGGCAACCCACTTAGTACAGGCATGTATATTTACAGCATAGAGACTGCTGAATTCCGGAAGGCCAAAAAACTGGTCTTTTTGAAGTAACATTTCTGTCATGCCGGCCTCCCGGAGGGCTGGCCGGGAATCGGTTTACAATTATCCGGTATCCAATATCTGTATTCAGTTTGGGCCCCGGATCTCGTTCCTCGTCCGGGGTGGCACTGTTTTGTAGGTGGAGGATTCCAGGTAGGAATAATAAATAATGGAATTTGATTCTCATTTTATACCCAAAGAGTCTTTAATCCTAATTTAGCACTCTAATAAAAGGACTGCTAAAATTTATTGAATTTTCCTGTAAATAATATGTAAATTCCGCGCTGCATAAATGCAGAATAATGAACGAAACAAGATTTTAATTAATAAAAAATAGGAGATAGCAAAATGGCACTAAAAGTAAAGCCTTTGGCTGATCGTGTTGTTGTTGAACCGGCTCCGGCTGAAGAAGTGTCCACTGGTGGCATCATTCTTCCCGATACAGCTCAGGAAAAACCACAACAAGGTACAATCGTTGCAACGGGTCCCGGAAAAGTCAGTGACGCCGGAACCACCATCGCAATGGAAGTAAAGAAAGGTGACAAAATTCTATACGGTAAATATAGCGGTACAGAATTCGCCTTTGAAGGAACAGATTTTCTCATCATGCGCGAGAGCGATATTCTCGCTGTCTTATAAGGAGTATTTGAATTATGGCTAAAAAAATAACATACGATCTCGAGGCAAGGACTGCCCTGAAAGCCGGTGTGGATAAACTCGCCAATGCGGTGAAAGTTACCCTAGGCCCTAAAGGACGGAATGTAGTCCTCGAGAAAAAGTTTGGTGCCCCGACCATTACCAAAGATGGCGTTACGGTTGCCAAAGAAATTGAATTGGAAGATAAACTGGAAGATGTTGGCGCACAGATGGTTAAAGAAGTTGCGTCTAAAACATCTGATGATGCCGGTGACGGCACCACAACGGCTACTGTTTTGGCCCAGGCATTGATTACCGAAGGTCTCAAAAACGTGACCGCCGGTGCAAACCCAATGTCTATTAAACGAGGCATTGATGCGGCTGCCGTATCTGTGATTGCATCCTTGCAGTCCCAAAGTAAAGATCTTCCCGATGCAGAACAGATTGCAAATGTCGGTTCTATCTCTGCTAACAATGACCGTGAAATTGGCGAAAAAATTGCCGAAGCCATGGATAAAGTAGGTAAAGATGGCGTCATCACTGTTGAAGAAAGCAAAACAGCTGAAACATTCTTAGAAACGGTAGAAGGAATGCAATTTGACCGTGGTTATTTGTCTCCTTATTTCGTGACAAATTCTGACAATATGGAAGCTGAGTTGGAAGATCCATACATCTTGATTTATGACAAGAAAATCTCCAACATGAAAGATTTACTTCCATTATTGGAAAAAGTCGTTCAGACCGGTAAACCTGTCATGATTATCGCAGAAGATATAGAAGGGGAAGCCCTGGCTACATTGGTTGTGAATAAACTTCGGGGTACATTTAAAGTGCTGGCTGTGAAAGCACCAGGATTTGGTGACCGCCGTAAAGCCATGTTAGAAGATATTGCTGTATTAACCGGTGCAACTGTCATCTCTGAAGATGCAGGATATAAACTGGAAAATGCCACATTGGAATATCTGGGTACAAGCAAACGGGTGGTTTCTGACAAAGATAATTCCACCATCGTTGGTGGAAGCGGTGCATCAGATGCCATTAAAGGACGCATTAACGAAATTAAAGTTCAGATTGACAAAACATCATCTGACTATGATCGTGAAAAACTGCAAGAACGCTTGGCTAAATTGGCTGGTGGTGTTGCTGTCATAAACGTTGGTGCTGCCACAGAAGTGGAAATGAAAGAAAAGAAAGCACGTGTTGAAGATGCATTGCACGCAACCCGCGCTGCTGTAGAAGAAGGCATTATTCCTGGTGGCGGTGTTGCGCTGCTTCGGGCAATCCCATCGTTGGATAAAATAAAAGTTGATGATGAAGAAGCTGTGGGTGTGGATATTATGCGCCGTGCCTTGGAATCTCCCCTTCGTCAGATTTGCGAAAATGCCGGCGTTGAATCTTCGATTATTGCTCAGGCAATTCGCGAAGGTAAAGACGACTACGGTTATGATGCACGCACGGGTGAATATGTTAACATGTTCAAAGCAGGTATCATTGATCCCACTAAAGTGGCTCGTGTCGCTGTAGAAAATGCATGCTCAATTGCAGGCATGATTCTGACAACTGAAGCTGCCGTGACGGAACTTCCTGAGAAGGATGCGCCAGCAATGCCTCCAATGGATCCAGGAATGGGTGGCATGGGCGGAATGATGTAATCTGAGGTTATCCTCATTTTTCTTAAAAAGCCCCCCGCAAAATGCGGGGGGCTTTTTATTTTCTTGAAATGGTAGAAACCGTCTTATTAGTTTTCGTAACTGTTAACTGGAATTATAATGATGAATAGATTTCTTAATTTTATTTTTCTCGCCATAACTATAATCATGATAGGCTGTTATAGTGAATGTGGTTCAGCAAAGTGTTCCAGTTGGGAATTTAATTTTCCTAAGCAGGCAATCGTTTTTGGAATAAAAGTAATCGCGACTGAGAACACTTCCGATGAAAAGGTGCTTCACGCTGCCAAAATAATGGCCCAATATCTTGATAATGATGAAGATGGCAAAGTGGACAATCAAGCTGTTGTGGATAAATTAATTTCTGTAGATGCCACATTGGTTATGTTCAAAGATGAAAATGAATTAGACAATTTTGATGGTGATGAACCAGATCACGATCATTTACAATTGCTTTTTGATGAAGAAACGATCCCATCATTTAATAAGAATTCTGCCAATGGTCGGTTTGATGCATCCTTAGAAGAGGTGCTCCATTTAATTACCCATGAGGGCTATGCAAAAGTGTATATCAATGCGTTAGGGGAGTTAAAGGGTTCAGGCATTGCCGATGCAATGGATAAGGCACGTGGTGGATACTTCAAGGATGTTCCTTCTCAATATCCTGCTGGGGCATGGTATAGTTATGATGATGAAACCTGTGAATACGACTGCATGATTACGGAATATACCTATTGGGCACTCACTAGTATTCTTGGCGGTCAGTCCTATCCCGGTCGCTTCGATGAAATCGGTCACGAGTGGAAATTGAATACGCCTGAAAAAGTGAAAATGGGCGATCCTGATGTGTATGGGATTCTTACCGATCCACAGTACAGACTACCCATCGTTTTGCCGGACAGTGAATACAAAGGATTTACGATTTCGTTAGAAAAGTAACCAATTAGTCACGGATAAGGTATTTGAATCAAAAATATCTATTCCGTGCCTTGACTCACGAAGACGCTCTCGAGTAAATTCTTTGTCTTATGGATGTCATTCGATTAAAAAATATGCAGTTTTATGGGTTCCACGGTGTGAGTGAATCTGAAAAACATTTGGGCGGCCGCTTCGAAATAGATTTAGAAATGCATCTATCTTTAAAAGAAGCATGTACAACAGATGATTTAACAAAAACCATTAACTATGAAGCCATTTACCACACAGTAGATATTTGTGTTAAAAAAGATAAATTCTATCTCATTGAAGCATTAGCAAATTCTGTAGCGAAAAATATATTAAAGAGTCATCCCATCGATTCATTGGTGGTGAAAGTCCGTAAGCCTCATGCGCCGGTCCGTGGTGTGCTTGATACAGTTGAAGTAGAGATTAAGCGGACCCAAAAAGATTATGTCTGAATTGGTTTACCTCGGTTTGGGGTCAAATATAGGTGATCGCGAAACATATTTATTTTCTGCCATTACCGCTTTAGATGTAAGACAAGATATTATGGTAAATAGGACGGCATCAATTTATGAAACTGATCCCCTGATAAACCAGGATCAGCCCTTATTTTTAAATACGGTTGTAGAACTGTCAACAGCTTTAGACCCAGAAGAAATGCTGCAAGTATGTCAAGGAATAGAACTCATGTTGGGTCGTCCAGAGACTCATGAAAAATATGCACCGAGAGTCATTGATTTAGATATTTTGGCGTACGAAACAAAAATGGTTGAATTAAGCCATTTAATCATTCCACATCCTGGGCTTTTTTCTCGTAAGTTTGTTCTTGTCCCTTGGGCGGAACTGGCATCGGAATTCACGGTACAGGGCGCAGGAAAAACAGTTTCAGAATTATTATTATTATGTCCGGATACGTCCAATGTTCGGATGCACCATTTGGAAAAAACTGCATGAGAAATTTGTATTATGTTGCCATAGAAGGTACAATCGGCGTTGGAAAAACAAGTTTAGCGAAACTTCTGGCGGATCGATTAAGTGCCAAATTGGTTTTAGAAACATTTGAGGATAATCCCTTCTTAGCTGACTTTTACGATGATCCGGAAGCCCATGCATTCCAGACGCAGTTATGGTTTCTACTTCAGCGTTATCAACAGCAACAGGATTTGCGACAGGTGGATATGTTTCACAATTTAATTATTACAGATTATATGTTCGTAAAAGATCGTCTTTTTGCCTCACTAAATTTACAAGAAAAAGAAATGTCATTATATGACACTGTAGCCAATATGATGGAGCGGAATGTCATTCATCCTGACTTGGTAATTTTCCTCCAGGCAGATACGGATACGTTGATGCGCAATATTTCTCGCCGCGGCAGGGATTTTGAAAAAAATATATCCGAGGATTATATTGATGCATTGAATCAAGTGTATAACGAATATTTCTTTCGTTATCAGGACACGCCTCTGGTGATTATTAATACAAATAATATTGATTTTGTCCGTAATGATGGTGACCTTGATGAGGTGATCAATTATATCAGACAGCCTGTAACGGGAACCAAATTTTTCAACCCAACCACCGGTTTATAAGCATGATTCGGATTTTGATTTATGGAACATTGGCTTATTTGGCTTACATATTATTCAAAAAAACCAAATTAATTTCAAAAGTTGGTCGAGACACTTTTAAAGAAAAAGAACCATATAAAAATCTGGATATAAAGGATGCTGATTTTGAAGATATCAATAAAAAGGAGGATGAATGAGTTGTTTAATTAAGTTTTTAAAGGGAAAATGTGAGTGTACACAGATTGGATTGTTAATATTGCGGGTACTCCCGGGATATTTTTTATTAGCCAACCATGGGTGGGATAAAATCACTCATCCTGAAAAATGGGCTGGATTGGGGAGTGCAGTGACGAAGTACGTTGGTATTATCGATTTTTTAAATCCAATGTTTGGATTTTTAGGTGCATTTTCTGAATCAATTTGTGCGGGATTAGTCTTGATTGGATTGTTTACACAACCGGCTGCGGTACTGGTGGCTGGTACCATGTTTTTTGCTGCCATGTATCATATTACGGGGACCGGGAATCCTGAAAGTGCATTAGTCTATATGTCACTTTTTGCAGCGATTGCTGCCGCAGGACCTGGAAAGTATAGTATCGATAAAATATTTTTGTCCAAGACAGAGGACTAATGCAGGCAGTTCGGATTCATTCGCACGGCGGCCCTGAAGTTCTCCAGGTTGAATCCATCCCCAGACCTGAGCCAATGGATGGGGAAGTCGTTGTTCAAATCAAAGCCGCCGCCTTAAACCATTTAGATTTATGGGTTCGCCGAGGTATCTCAGGTGTACCATTACCCATGATATTGGGGAGTGATGGTGCAGGCGTTATTTCTGATGTGGGGGAAAATATTTCGCAATTCTCTAATGGTGATGCAGTGTGTATTCAGCCATTAACTTATTGTGGTCATTGCCAGTTTTGCAGAAGCGGCCGGGAAAATTATTGTGATAATATGGGTATCTTAGGAGAAAGCCAGGATGGAACCCAATGCGAATTTATTGCAGTACCGGAAAAAAATGTCCGGTTAAAACCGGAGAATTTATCCTTCCAGGAAGCCGCTGCTTTTCCCTTAACCGTCCAAACAGCTTATACTATGCTGGTACGTCGTGCTAAAATTGAACCGGGTGAAACTGTTTTAGTTTGGGGTGCCGGTTCCGGCGTGGGAACCATGGCCATCCAGATTGCAAAAGCAAAAGGCTGTCAAGTCATTGCGACGGGAGGGAGCGAACAAAAGCGGTCCCATGCCTCAACATTAGGCGCTGATTTGGTATTGGACCATTACGGGGACAATATTGTAAAATCTGTCAAAGCTTTCACGGATGGACGTGGTGCAGATGTGGTGTTTGAGCATGTAGGAAAAGCCACATGGGAGACCAGTATGCGATTGCTTGCAAAGGGTGGCCGCATTGTGACTTGCGGTGCAACCACTGGTCCAAAAGTTGGAATAGATATTCGCCATTTATTTTTTAAACAGCAGACAATACTAGGCTCAACCATGGGTGATGTGGCTGCTTTTGACGATTGTTTATCCCTTGTTACTAAAGGCACAATTAAACCAATTGTGGATAAAGTATTTGCTTTGAGAGATATCAAACACGCCCATGAATATTTGGAAAAGAGTGAACAAATTGGTAAAGTCATCCTGTTGCCGGAATGAAATACAGTAAGCATATATTTGTCTGTATCAATGAGCGGATTCCTGAAAGCTCAAAAGGAGACTGTGCCCGAAAGGGTGGGCAGGAAATTCGTCTGCGATTTGTACAGTTGATAAATGAACATGGATTGAAAGGAAAGGTTCGCGCCAATAAGAGCGGGTGTTTGGATGCCTGTGAAATGGGGGCTGCTGTCGTGATCTATCCACAGGGGATTTGGTATACAAGGGTATCTATAGAAGATGTAGATGAAATTTTTAATACATCGGTGTTAGGTGATGGCATCGTTAATCGGATTGCTTCGTCTCAGAAAACTTGGGACGAGCTAAATCGTATCAGGAATAAATAGCGGGTAAGAATATGAAAAAAATAATTATTTTTATAATCATTGGAATGATGATTTCCATCGGACAAGCTCAAATGAAAAAAGGGATTGGTCCCATGTTAGGCACGCGAGGATATGGTATTATATTCTCAGGGCAATGGCAAATTAAATCAAATATAATAACCGGATTCGAAACGAGGTTTTACGACATAAAAAATGATTCAGAACTTCCGGGATATAATCGATTTACGGGGCAAACACTCAATGTGGGTGACAAGGCCCTATTTATGGTACCCATATTCGGTATGGTAAGATGGTTACCATTCGAAGGTAAAATTGCCAATAACTTTTCACCATTCATGGAAATGAAACTCGGCCCTATTTTGGCAGTGGACGGCAATGAAGATACGAGAAAATTTTCTAATCGTTGGGGGAAAGCAGGTACGATTATGACCTATGGCATTCAAGTAGCATTTGGTGTCTCATTCCTTCAAATGGGTGGCAGCACCATTTCACCATCCATTGGTTATGAGTACCTTCCCATGGGCAAAGAAGTGGACGGACGTACTAATTATAATGGTACTGTTGTCAATATTACCTTTACATTCGGTAATAACCGTCGCTGATGGAAGAACACTTTTTCCACATCCATCCAGATAATTTAGACCATAATCAATTCACCCTTTCTAAAGAAGAAACTCAACATTTTCTCAAATCACTACGGGGAAAAAAAGGGGATAGCTTATGGCTCTTGGATGGATTAGGAACCGCTTATGAAGGCACCGTTTCAGGGATAAACGGCAAATCCGTTTCTGGCATTATTAAGCAGGTTCACCCAAGCTATGGTGAATCTGATTATGAGATTCATTTGGCCATTGGATTAATTAAAGGTAACCGGATGGACTTTGTGCTGGAAAAAGCAACCGAACTCGGTGTGAAGTCAATTCAGCCTCTTTTGTTAGATCGATGCGTGAAAAAAAAGCTGAATATGGATCGCGCGAATCGAATAGTAATTACCGCAGCCAAACAATCGGGGCGGAGCTATTTTCCTCAGGTTCGTGATCTCATTAACATGACCCATTGGCTTGATAATCTTAGGGGTTGCTATAAAATAGTTTGCCGCTTTTCAGGAAAGAAAACTTTGGCGAATGCTTTGGGAAAAGCGCGAATAAAAGTATGTATGTTGATTGGCCCTGAAGGTGATTTCTCTGAAAATGAAATTGAACAAATGAAACAAGCACACGTTGAATTTATATCTTTAGGGCCGAGGAGACTGCGAAGTGAGACTGCTGCAATAGTGGCAATATCTAATTTGAATCAACTTATAGGTGATGAAGGATGAATGATTGTTTATTTTGCAAAATGATCGCAGGTGAGATTCCTTGCGATATTGTGTATGAAAATGAATCTGTTTTCGCTTTTCGGGATATCGATCCAAAAGCACCAACCCATATATTATTGATACCCAGAAAACATATTCGTTCTATAAATGAATTGGGTGAACCAGAGCAAAATTTGGCCGGTGAATTATTACTGACTGCAAAAAAAATAGCGAAGGATGAAGGGATTGATGAATCCGGTTTCAGAACGATTTTTAATACAAATTCTGATGGAGGCCAGACTGTGTTTCATATCCATATGCATATTTTGGGCGGTCGCAAAATGGCGTGGCCACCCGGATGACCTTTTTCATATGATCCCTATAGTTTTCCCTTTAGAAAATCATTAGATTCCTACACCTCTTTATCCTCGGAAATGTATATATCAGAACTTAATATTCATGGCTTTAAATCTTTCGCCAAAAAAGAGAAACTCAAATTTGGCGAAGGTGTTACCGTCATCGTTGGCCCAAATGGTTGTGGTAAAACTAATATCGTGGATGCGATACGCTGGGTTCTGGGCGAACAAAAATATTCTGTACTACGCTCCAGCAAAATGGGTGATGTGATATTTAATGGCGCAGATGGGATAAAACCACTCTCCGTTTGTGAAGCATCTCTTACGGTTCATAATAATCGCGGGAAACTTCCGGTAGAATATAATGATATAGAAATTGGCCGTCGTATATATCGAAATGGAGATTCAGAATATTTTCTAAATCGCACCCCGTGCCGATTAAAAGATATCCATGATTTATTTATTGATACAGGTATGGGCGCTGATGCCTATTCCGTTATTGAATTAAAAATGATTGAACAAATTCTTTCTGAAACAGATGATGACCGTAAACGCATGTTTGAAGAAGCGGCAGGCATAAATAAGTATAAACAGCAGCGCCGATCGACTTTAAGAAAATTTGATGCTGTCCGGCAGGATTTGGATCGGGTAGATGATATTGCCCAGGAAGTTGAACAAAAAGTAAATGGGCTTAACCTGCAATTAAAACGGTTCAAACGTCATGAAAAATTATCAGATGAACTGAAAGAAAAAGAGGTTGCGTTAGCCTTTATTCGCGTTCATGATTATGAATCAGACATCAGTCCATTGCGTAAATGTGTATTAGAATTCACTCACCTTAAGAATGAAAAAGCAACAGATACTTCCCAACATGAAAAGGAATTAATCCATCTAAAAAGTATTTATAGCGAGCAGCAAACCGAATTGAATTCTCTGCAATCTGCATTGCGTAAAATGGAGGGAGAAAGGGAATCTTTCCGTCATAATGTATTGGTTTGGTCCGAACAGGACAAGGCAACAGAAGCGACCATCCAAAGATTGAAACGAGAGGGTGAAAGCAATGCCCAGAAAAAAGTTCACCTCAAGAGACAGATAAAACACTTTAATGGCGAATTGTCTGTTTTAGATCCCCAGGTTGATGAACAGTTAAAAAAATACAAATCAAAAAAATCGGAATTTGAAGTGGTGAATGGCCGGTACAAAAAAGCCCAGGATTTGTTAGAAAAAGCTCAAACTGATAGATGGGAGGCTCAGCGAAAAATGGCGGATGATCATTCATTATTAGATCGCACTTTATCACTCGTCAAAGAGAAAAATAATACCATTACCCAGTTGAATGAAAAAATTACAAAAATTGAAATCAGCCAAAAGGATCAGAGCAAAGAACAAAAAGATTTAGATAAGAAAAAAACGGTTCTGAAAAAGTCCACAGAAAAAATCCATGCAACATTAAATCAAGTGCGAGAAGTATTGAGAACTGAACAAGAAAAAGAATCCGCACTATCCATTGAAATTCACCGTGGAAAATCCAAACTGGAATCCTTGGAATCTCAAGCATATTTTTACCAGGAATTGGTTGAACAAAAAGATGGATATCCGGAAGGAGTCCGAACCATTTTAAAATCACCAAACGATTACCCCGGCATCATTGGGACGGTTGGCGAACTGTTCCAGATAGAGGAAAAATATGATGTCGCATTTCAAAGTGCTTTAGGAGATTGGACCAAATGTCTGGTAGCGGAGGATCGGAATGCTGCCGTAAACATTGTTGAATTAGCCCAATCTCATAAAATTGGAAATCTGTCCATTTTACCCTTAAAAGAATTAAACAAACTTTCTTCAATGCAAACCAAAGTGCCCAGTGGAAAGAACATTATCGGAAGTGGCGCGGAATTATGTGGTGCAGATCAAAAAGTAAAAGATCTTGCCAATGTGCTTTTAGGGAATCTTTTGGTTGTTGACGATCTGAATGAAGCCATAAAAAACCCTGATTTAGACGGATGGAATATGGTGGATTTGAATGGCGCCTATTCCGGGAAAAACTTTGTTTTGAAATATCATGGTAAAAATGGTGATGGCAGTTTAATCGGTCGCCAGAAAAAAATCGAATCTATCCAAAGGTCAATAGAAAAAATTGGCGTCATAATTAACAGACAAGAACAAGAACTTGCAGAACTTGAAAAAAATATTAAAGTCCAATCTTCCCAATCAAGATCCCTGGGAGAGGAGCTGGAAAATTTAACTCATGATTTGAATGGTGTTGAATCATCTCTAATTCGAAATCACTATAGTCAGTCTCAAGCATTAGAAATTTTAAAAGATCTTCATGGGGAGGTTAAAGATACGGTTCAAACGATTGAAGGCCTTCAGGTATCCATTCAACAACTTGAACCAGGGTTAGAAAAGGGAAATGCGGTCATTGAAAATTTTAAATCGATTGCACAGCAAGCATCAGATGCTTTAGTAAAAGTTCAAGGTGAGCGGGATGCCTTCCAGCATGAAGTTCAGGAATTGCGGATTACACTACTCAATTTTGATAATAAGCGGGATAATTTAAATTTCCAAAAACGCGTTTCGGAAGAAACAATACAAGAATTGGGTAACCGTTCTACAACGATTAATCAGGAAGTAAAAGCGCTCGGAGATAAACGCGAATCCTTATCAAAACAAATAACCGAAGGCGAAAGCGATCTAAAGTCTATTACAGGAAAATTGGTTAAAGAAAAATCCATAAAAGACTTGAAACAGAGCACGTTGAACGACACATATCAATCCATGGAAAAAATTCAAGATATGATTCGATCGGAACAACAATCTAAGGAAGCACTTTTAGAAGAATTAAAGACTAATGAATTAAAGATCGTAGAGATGAAGCAACGAATCAATATAATACAGGAACGGATACGAGACAGATATGAAATAGAAGTTCCGACAGATTTAATTGTGAACGAAGAAGCGGATGATTTAGCATTGCGTATTGATTCGATTCAGCGAAGTATTGAAAGTATTGGCCCCATTAATATGGCTGTCCAGCAGGAGTATGAAGATGAGAAAGCCCGTCTTCATACCCTCATGGAGCAGGGGGATGACCTCATTGTTTCTGAGAAAAATTTGCGGGAAACCATTCAGAAAATTGATCAGGTCGCTCGGAAAAAGTTTCAGGAAACCTTCGATCAGATTAAACTCAATTTCTCCAATTTATTCCAATTATTTTTTGAGGGTGGTTCGGCATCGTTATCATTGGTGGGCGACCCGGATCCATTAGAAGCAGATATTGCGATTCACGCCCAGCCGCCGGGTAAAAAAAATCAAAGTTTGAGAATGCTCTCCGCAGGTGAAAAATCACTAACGGCCATCGCATTGTTATTTGCTATTTATCAATATAAACCAAGCCCTTATTGCATTTTAGATGAAGTGGATGCACCTCTGGATGATGTGAATATTCAAAAATTTAAACGTGTCCTGAATCAATTTGCAGATGAAACACAATTCATTGTAGTCACTCACAATAAACTCACCATGGAAGCAGCAGATTATTTATATGGGGTTACTATGGAACAGAAGGGTGTCTCGAAACTGGTATCCGTTAAATTCAACGGCCAGGCATAAACGTCGATTATATATAATATGAAAAGCCCCCGCATGCAGGGGCTTTTTTTGATTCTATTTTTTTGTGAAGGTCATAATTGAACAGGTAGCTTCTTCCCATGTATTTCCGGCAGCTTCACAAGTTGATTGGGAGTCATGATTGGTTTCATCACCATCGTCATCTTCGCAATAAGCTTCTTGAGGTTGATCGATGGTAAATGAATCACCATCCAACTTATAGGTCAGGCAATCACCCATAACACAAATTTGACTCTTGCTATCATCCCAGGTTAGGGGTGCTTCTTCTTTTTCGTTCCCGATGGTTACCGTCATTGTCCCTGTTCCATCTTCCTTAATTACGATGTCTATCTTAAACCCAAATGCCTGGACAAATGCCCAGCCGGTATAATCTAAAGCACCAGAACAGTTTGCGTTTGCATATTCCCCAAGGTTTGAAATTTCCCACGTACCGATTAATGGGCTGATTTCGTCTTTTTTATCTTCACATGCCATGAAGGCCAGAAGTGTAATGAGTAGTATGCTTCGTTTCATGATAAAAGGTATCTTATTAAATTTCATGGCTTCCTTGGTAAAAAGTTAGCCATGAATTCCGCGATATTTATAGATAATTTGGGGGCCAATTAAATCTGTTTTTTATATTTGATTTTATGGCATTCTTTTGGGAACCACTCGTTACCAGTACTGGCATTTTCACAATCCCGTTTTGAAGTATGACCTGTTACAGCATAGTTTTCATCGATACAAAATGGGTCTTTAACTTTATTAATATGAAATGATAATTGGCTATTTGTCATTTCATAGATGTTGCATTTATCTAGTATGCAAATGGTACCACCTGCATCATACCATGTAAAGGATGTTACTTTCGCATCTGGCCCAGTAATGGTCTCAATCCCGGTTCCATCTTTTTTAAGCTCCAGGGTTATGGTTAGCCCTTTTCCTTTTAAGCCTCGCCATTCCGTATCATCAATATCACCATTACAGTCGGATATTTCGTAAATACCCATCTCGGTCACAACCCACGTGCCCACAAATGGACTCAAATCTTCCTCTTCTTTTTCTTCACAGGCCAACAGCCCCAAAATTAGTAGTAGTAATATATTTTTCATATGTATCCCAAATAATTCTTTTGTTTTATGTTTTAAAAATTACAAAGGATGAATTAAAATTACTTGATTTTTGAATCGTTGTTTGAAGGGTGAGTAGGGTAATTTTCGCCCCATGTCAACGGTCCATATACGTAACTTTTGTATCATTGCTCATATCGACCATGGTAAATCTACTTTGGCCGATCGCTTGTTAGAAGAAACCCACACCATTGCAAAGAAGGACATGAAGGCCCAAGTCTTAGATAGTATGGATTTGGAACGGGAGAGGGGAATCACGATTAAAAGCCATCCTATCCAGATGAAGTACACTCACAGCGATGGCCAACATTACATTTTCAATTTAATCGATACACCCGGTCATGTGGATTTCACCTACGAAGTATCACGATCGTTAGCTGCATGTGAGGGTGCTTTATTATTGGTGGATGCTGTGCAGGGTGTGGAGGCCCAAACAGTGAGTAATAGTTATTTAGCGATTGAAAATGATTTGACCATTATTCCCATCATTAACAAAGTCGATTTGGATAGTGCGCGACCGGAAGAAGTAACCCATCAAATCATGGAGTTAATTGGATGTGAGGAAAGTGAAATTATTTCTGCAAGTGCAAAAAGTGGCGTTGGCATTCAGGATGTGTTTGATGCCATTCTGGATAGAATCCCGCCACCGGAATATCGATCGGATAGACCTCTTAGAGCCATGATATTTGATTCAATGTATGATAATTATAAAGGGGCAATTCCTTACCTACGTGTGTTTGACGGCGTGATAAAGCCGGGGGACACGGCTAAATTTTTTGCCCATGATCGTCAATATGACGTTACTGAAGTAGGTCATTTTGTCCTGAAACAGGTTCCTGCGAAGGAATTGCGCGCCGGCGATGTGGGATATCTTTTAGGCAGCATTCGGAACGTCTCACATATCTTGCCAGGGGATACGATTACGACAAAAGTGAATCCTGCCATGGAGGCATTACCAGGATACAAAAAAATAAAGCCCATGGTATTTTCGGGGTTATACCCTTCAGATGCGGATGATTATGATCAGTTACGGACTGCCCTAGATAAATTAAAATTAAATGATGCATCATTGGTCTATGAACCGGAAACCAGCGAAGCCTTGGGGTTTGGATTTCGCTGCGGGTTTTTGGGCCTGCTTCATATGGAAATTATTCAGGAAAGACTGGAACGGGAATTCGATATTGCTCTGGTAACCACGTCTCCCAATGTGCAATATAAAGTGGAACTGAGAGATGGGTCCATTGTTGAAGTGGATACGCCGGCAAAGATGCCATCTACAGGAGATATTCAGGCTATTCTGGAGCCCCATGTATCGGCGGAGATTATAACCCCAAAAGAATATATTGGCGGCATTATGACCCTGTGCCAGAAGAAGCGAGGGATATATAAAAATACAAATTATATCACAGCAGATAAGGCCCAGCTTCATTACAATCTTCCATTGGGAGAAATTATTTTTGACTTTTATGATAAACTAAAATCAATAACAAGGGGCTATGCTTCTTTAGATTATCACATTTCTGATTATGTGTCCGGGGATTTAAAAAAGTTGGATATTTTAATTAATAATGAAGTTGTAGATGCTTTATCGATGATTACTCATTCGGATGATACATACGATCGCGGTGTTGCTTTATGCTCTAAATTAAAAGAATTGATTCCCAGACAAATGTTTGATGTTCCGATTCAAGCTGCACTGGGTCATAAAATCATTTCGCGCTCCACCGTAAAAGCAATAAAGAAAAATGTAACAGCAAAATGTTATGGTGGTGATAT
>JYMV01034656.1_pt1 | contig 18052 bp, 16 predicted proteins | sample 338911 | NCBI WGS metagenome assembly JYMV01 (sample SAMN03354496, study PRJNA234377) | hydrothermal vent metagenome | biome: Deep sea; feature: Hydrothermal plumes at the Eastern Lau Spreading Center, Western Pacific Ocean; material: Seawater | place: Tonga | collected 2009 | depth 2000 m m
GGTAAAGAATATCAACGTCACCCCTTCCCGAACCGGCAAGAGAATCCGCTAAGGAACCGAGTCGAACCAATCCAAGCTCAAGATCGGGATCCTCAACCGCTGCAGCTTCGATGAGCTGAAGACCACCCGCGGTGATTCTCGCGTTTACACGGTCGAGCAACGTGTTGGGGACAGCTGCAGTGGTCGCGATCACGATTGCAAGTAACCAACCAACAATAGGCCGTTGCCCATCGGACCACGCTGTCGTTGCCACTGCCGCTGTAGCAGTGGGAATTGCCCACAATGCGATCCAACCCACGGGTAGGAGTGCTCCGTTCAGCACTAGGGTGCCACCTATGGCTCCCAGCAGGACGGCGGAGGCCACTGTTACCAAGGTCCAAACCTTATGAGCACTTCTACCGGACCTCGTCAACCAGAGCACAGAAGCCACGGTCAATGTAAGGATAGCGGCCACTGCCGTTTCATAAACGATCCACTCAAAACGATCTGAAGCCAACGAGAGGGGCTGTAGGCCTGACCTGGCCCAAGTGACAACAAGCGGAAATAGGAGCGCCGAGGATAGGGCCGCAGCCCAGATTGGTACCGTGAACTTCGGGCGCGGCAGAACAGCGAATCCAGTGAAGCCCGCGATAGCGAGGAGTGCCAGCCGTCCAAGAGACATCTTCAGCACACTCGGCCACGAGGGAAGTGCAAAAAAAGTCTGATCGAAGAGCGGGTCTAGGCCGCCTATCTGTTGAAGAGGAACGAGGGCCGCCAGGAAGAGAAACCCTCCAGCTGCGACAACGCCGGTCGACCGTCTCGGCACACCTCCGACTGCGAGCAACAGCCAAGCTATCAGTAGTCCAGTGAATACCAGCCACTGCCAACGACCCAGGACTTGCGCAGCACGGTCCGCTCTGTCAGGTCGCTCGATCAGAACGTCAAGCAACCTCTCTCCGTTCGGGAGTACAAGACCTGAAAAGCTCTCTGAATTCGGTACAGTCCCTTGGTTGATCAGAATATGTTCCCCAGTCAGATCAAAGAACTCGGACCCGAAATCGCCTAAGCGAGCCCCGATCTCGAGAGGCAGATCGGTTCGCATTAGTTGGGCGGCAACTGCTACACCACCGTCAGGTGCCAGCGTGGTTACGTACAGGTAGCCGAAGAGCGGTAGATCAAAGTAGGCGTGGCGGTCCCGCCCGGCCTGAACCTCTTCAGGCACCTTCCCGCGGTGTACACCATCCCATTGGCGGAGCCTTCCATCAGAATCGTAAAGAGCCAGTGCCGAAACTCCGTGCTCCGCACGAATGTCTTGTATCGTGGGTACATCTTCCAGCCGCTCGAATTCAGTTTCACCGCGAGCAAGCTGATCAGCAGCAGCTTCACCCGACCTCAATTGGGCTTGGAGTTCCTCCCCGAGTCGTCCACCAACCTCAGCCTCTCTTTCGGCCCAGAATGTATTCCAGTTTGCTGAGAGGTCGCTCACCTGACGGTCCGCAATAGCTCCTACCACGATCCCAACGATGAGGATAACCAACCCGCTAGCCCACACTGCATCGCGTCCACGTAGCCCCCAAAGGGCGCCCGCAATCACACCCGCAGCAGCAAGCACCAACGAGAGGCTACCCGGAAAGGCAACCCAAAAAGAGAGAGACACCAGAGAGATCCACGGACCAATCCAACCCAGCGTCTGACGCATGCTATGCCACGGGGTAAGTAGGGGATTCATGTTAGCTTGGTGGGCTGAGGCAGCCACACATCGAACCAGGAATCATACCCGATCCCAAACTGATCCTCGTGATTGGTGCCATGGAGTAGCACGCACCACATCTCCCGGTCAGGGTCACCGTTCTTAGCATTGAGCGAGTCACATGGGAATCCTCAGATTCCCTCCGAATTCCGTTCTCTCCCACTCCCTACTTACGGATTTTCCTTCAATCAAGGTCCTCTTGCACGTTTTATGGAACTCAGGAGTAGCAAACTCTCTAATGATATCAACACTTGCGAACTTCAACAGTAATGACCCTGGGCTTTCTCGACGAACGCTGTCCAACTCGCGGTGTAGAACTTTGATGAGTTTGTTCCTGCGCACCCTCCGGTCACTCCTCGTGCCGGTTTCTATCACGAGTTTCACAGTCGTCGCACCACTAAGCCTCTCAGCTCAAAGCGTGGTCGTCGACCGGGGTGTATTCGGTCTGAGCATCCATGGTGACCGAATCGGCACAGAAGAGTTCATTATCCGGCGAGCAGGACTCGGTGATGAAGCCGCCTTCATCTCACGTGGAGTGGTCATGCGCACCTTGGACGGCGGCACAGAAGAGTTTACAACCCTGTTGAGAGTAACCTCGACCGAAGGTACCGCAGTTGGTTACGAATTCAAATCATCCAACCCGGTACCAGTCGAGATTATGCTCAATGTCTCGGGTCCCAGGTACTTCTCAAGGTTTATATCTGGAGAAGGCCAAGAAGAGAGGGAATTTCGTGCAGAGCGCGACACCCGGATCATCGAACGCCAAGTCGCTCATCATCTTTACTTCCTGAGAAATATCCGGACGGGCTCCGTAGTTCATGTGATCGAGCCGTTATCCAGAACAGATAGGGAATTCCTGGTCGCGACCCAGGAGGATGAAGAGATTCTCCTCGGTCGTAACCGTATTCTAGCTCGACGCGTCATATTCAGGAGTGCTGACGGGGACCGAATCGTTTGGTTCGACAGGCAAGGACGTGTGCTTCGCGTAGAGATCCCGACAACCGGATATCTGGCTGTCCGTGAAGACCTGGTGGGATGATATGGGTATTGCCTGACAACATTCACCTTGGAGTAAGTGTCCCTCTAGTTAGTTTTCCTTCCCAGGGTCACCACTACGACTCGAGTGTTCATAGCGGTCAGCAAGCACAGTCAGATAATGAAACTCCTCATCAGTCCTGCTCGTAAGGTTAGTAATGAAGCCAAGAATTAGAGATATCCCTGCTATACGCCCCAAACGATCTGGAGGCCGGCCAGCCAGCAGCGGACTGCGTTTTCCAAGCGTTTGGACCAAGGAAAACTATATTGTGAGGTGGTCCGTGAAGACCAGGATCTACATATGGGTGCTAGCACTGGTCACCACTAGTTTCACGACACCGCTCGTTGCTCAACAAGTCTCATCCAGGTCTCTGTCGCTCGACGAAGCACTTGATATAGCCCGTGAAAACAACCCCGGCTTCCTGCAGTCGAAGAACGACGAAGCACTTTCAGACTGGGATGTTCGACAAGCTTATGGTGCCCTACTCCCCAGTGCCTCTGCTGGTTCTGGCGTCTCCTGGCAAGGCCCCGGTGAACAGCAATTCGGGAGTTTGACGCTCGGTGACTTGGGCTTTGCCAACCAGCCCTCGTACTACTTCTCTAACTACAATATTGGGCTCAGTTATGCACTCGACTGGAGAACGCTCAAGGGACCGGCACAGGCAAAAGCCCAGAGGGGTGTTACCCTCGCACAGATAGATCTCGCCGAATCAACGCTAGTCTCTAATGTAACGAACGCATACGTAGAGATACTTCGTCAGCAGGAGGCTCTGCGACTTGCAGAGCAACAGCTCGAGAACAGTCAATTCAACCTCCGGCTCGCCCAGGGTCAGCTAGAGGTGGGCTCAGTAACACCGATAGACGTTGGACAGGCCGAGGTCCAAGTTGGTCGCTCTGAAGTGCTCGTACTTCGGACCCGTAACTTGCTGGCCACAAGTAAGATGCGCCTTCTTCAACAATTAGGATTGAGGGTTGATGAAGACGTCGAACTGTCAACGGAGTTCACTCTCTCCGAGCCAATCTTGAACCTCGAAAACTTGACCGAGATGTCGCTCAATCGAAACCCGACACTTCGGGCACGGCGGCGCTCTAAGGAAGTAGCAGACATCGGAATAAGCTCGGCGCGCTCTTCATACTTTCCATCCATATCAATCTCAACCGGATGGAGTGGCTTTACCCGGGAGGCCAGTAGCATGGACTTCCAGTTGGCACAAGCCCGTGCCCAGGTGGCTTCATCAGTGGCCCAGTGTGTGCAAACGAACAATCTGTACTCACGACTCGCCGACCCACTTCCACCCTTTGACTGCTCCAGATTTGCGTTCACAGACGAGCAGAGGCAGGGGATCATCAATGGGAACGAGGCATTCCCATTCAACTTTCAGGGATCTCCTCCTAATGTCTCTCTCCGACTCCAGATCCCAATTTTTCAAGGGCTCAGCCGAGAACGGAACCTGCAGGCAGCACGCATTCAGAGGGATGACCTCGTGCAGCAGGTACGGGAGCAGGAATTAGCTCTAGAGGCTGATCTGTCGATCGGTATCGCGAACGTGCAGACGGCATATGAGAGTGCTCTCCTAGAGGAACGTAATCGGGAGTTAGCTGATCAGCAGCTACGTCTCGCTCGCGAACGATATCAGTTGGGAGCAATCACCTTCGTTGAACTTGTAGATGCGCAAACCTTGCTGGCGCAAGCAGAGCGGGACCGCATAGCCGCGGTGTTCGCGTACCATGATGCGGTAACCGGGCTTGAGGTGCTTGTGGGGATTTCCCTTCGGAACTGACACTCAACAGATAACCAGAGACACCTTAGCGAAAAACATGCAGAAACGAATCAAGGTTATTATCGGCATCGTCGCAGTCGTTATACTAGCGTCGGCTGCGGTACTCCAAACGACGATAGGCCGCGATCGCGGAGTCGACGTGCGTATGGAGGAGACCCAGCGACGTGACCTCGTCGAGATCGTAACGGCCAGCGGTAACATCCGACCTCGACGTACGGTCAACATTAGTTCCGATGTTTCTGCCAGGGTCGCAGAACTGCTGGTTGATGACGGCCAGGATGTTGTTCGGGGACAAGTACTCCTTCGGTTAGAGCCGGACCAGTACGAAGCCGCGTTATCGCGTACCCAAGCGTCTCTTGCTCAAGCCGAAGCGCAGCGAACTCAGCAAGAGGCTAACCTCCTACGGACACGGCGTGATCTAGACCGTCTTCTGGCCCTCAGGTCGCGTGATTCTATTCTGGTGAGTCGACAACAGATCGATGATGCACGCACTAATCTGGATGTGTCAGAAGCAACCCTCGCCTCGGCGGGGCACGGAGTGTCGCAGGCTCAGGCCGCAGTTGAGGAAGCCGCAGAGCAAGTATCAAAGACGATCTTCATCGCACCGATGGACGGTCGGGTAACCAGGCTGAATGTTGAAGAAGGAGAGACGGTTATCATCGGCACGATGAATAACCCGGGCTCGCTTGTACTTACGATCTCTGACCTTTCCGTCATCGAAGTTGTCGTCCAGGTAGACGAAACCGATGTCCCCCAGATCTCTTTAGGCGACAGCGCGACGATCCGCATCGATGCCTTCTCCGACGAGAATTTCTCCGGACTGGTCACGGAGATCGGGAACTCGGCAATCAATCCACCATCGCAGCAATCTGCGGGCCAGCAGGCTGCGATCGACTTCGAAGTCGTGATCATGCTAGATGAGACGGGTACATCGCTGCGCCCAGACTTGTCCGCTACAGCCGATATCGTCACCGAGATGCGTAGGAATGTTATTTCAGTACCAATCATCGCAGTCACGGTTCGAGAGGCCGAATCTCCGGAGGATCAATCTTTCGACCTTAATCAAGTGACCGGCACGACAGGCCCGGCTTCAGGTAATCCCTCCCAAGGAGAGGATGCCCCTAGGGACGCGGAAGGCGTCTTCATCGTCGTTAATGGCACTGTCATATTCACTCCAATAAGACTGGGCGTTGCCGGCCAGGAATACTTTGAGGTCCTCGCTGGTATCGATGTTGGAGATATCCTAGTCGCAGGTCCTTACCAGATGATCCGCCAGCTACAGGACGGGGATCTAGTGAGGAATACGGATGACGACATCACCAGCGGTTTCCAGTTCGGCATCGGCGGCGAAGGCGGCAGCAGCGGCTTCCGGATCAGAATCGGCGGATCTGATTGATGCCGACTGAAGTCTCTCCAATAAGCTGACGGATTAGATGCGGGTCTGGGAAGGCGTCGTACTCGCGATGCAGCAACTTCGCTCAGAGAAGCTGAAAAGCTTCTTTAGCCTCATAGGTGTGATCCTGGGGGTGATGTTCTTGATCGTGGTTGTGACGATAATCGAGGGCCTCGACCGCTATGTGCGAGAAGAAGTCACCGCACAGGTATTCGGCATTAGTACGGTGACACTTCGCCGCTGGCCGGAGGTTGACCTCAATACAGACGAGGAGAGATGGCGTCGTACGCTGCGCGCACCCCAACTTCGGTACGAGGACGCAGACGCGATCCGAGCCCAACTCACGATCCCGGCACGCATCGCGATCCAGAGTAGCTCAGGTGGAACGGCAGTCGGGGACAACGGTCGCACTGCAACTGGGGTACGACTGATCGGAGCTTCGCCCGAAGTGTTCCCTATCCGCGACCTCACAATTGACCGTGGTCGAGCCTTCAGCGAACAAGAAGCTACCGCTGGAGTTCCGGTCCTTGTTTTGGGTTTCCAGACTTCTGAAGTCCTCTTCGAAGAGCTGGATCCGATCGGACATACCGTCCGCTTGAGAGGGTTCCCCTATAGGGTGATCGGTGTGCTCGAAGAGCGAGGCTCATTATTCGGGATGTCGCTCGACAACTTTGCAATCGCTCCTGCTCTGTCACCGATCAAAGCGGTGCTCAACCCTCCTGGGATTGTGGACGAAGTAATTATCCAAACCGTCGACCCGGATCGTCTCCGTGAGGCTCAAATGGAGGCTGAGGGTATCATGAGGACCAGACGCCTGCTCAGGCCCTCGGAACCAAACAACTTCGCACTAGAAACCGCGGACGATGCCATAAGCTTCTGGGACAACATCTCCCGCATACTCTTTACGGCATTGCCAGGTCTCGTGGCTATATCTTTGGTGGTCGGCGGAATCGTGATCATGAACATCATGCTAGTCTCGGTGATGGAGCGTACCCGGGAAATTGGGGTGCGTAAGGCGCTAGGGGCACGACGTCGAGATATCCTCGCCCAAATCCTCATCGAATCGGCTACGCTCTCCACGGTGGGCGCGATCTTGGGAGTCCTAGTAGGGATTGGCATCGCGACACTCATAGCCTCCCTCTCACCGATGCCCGCTGCGGTCAGCACCAAGTGGGTCACGGTCGGTGTCGCTCTCGGTCTGGGGGTAGGCATCGTTGCTGGAGTCTATCCAGCTTCTCAAGCTTCGAAGCTCAATCCTGTGGATGCACTGCGCTATGAGTGAGAGCACACCACAAGAAGGAGCGTCAAGATTAGTCGCCCTTAGCGAGGGACTGAAGATTGCCTTCGATGCCATGCGCACTAACGCTATTCGCTCAGCCCTAACGATTCTCGGTGTCGCGGTAGGTGTGTCGGTCGTCGTAGCCCTAGCGGCTGTGATCACGGGAATCCGGACTAGTGTCATGGAAGCGTTCGAGGCTAGCGGTCCCAACAACTTCATGGTCACCCGCTTCGACTTCACCGCGGTGCGGATTTCCGACGTAGGGAACGGCCGGCCTCCATGGTGGAACAAGCCCGAGATTGAGCCTGAGGAAGCTCGTGCGTTAATGAATCTCCCAACGGTCGATGAAGCGCTTTACACCTTTCAATTCGAGACAGACATGTCCTTTGAAAGCCACCAAGTGCGTGGGGTCCAGTCGACGGGGTACTCTTCTGGGTGGCCAAAGTACACACTTGGTGATTTCATCGCAGGTCGGGACTTCACGCCAGCGGAAGTGGACCAGAACCGATCTGTCGTAGTGCTGTCTTCTGAACTGGCCACCGAACTTTTTGGCCAACGCGACCCAATCGGAAAGCGTGTCCGAATGCTCAACTCGTGGCGCGGGACGCAAGAGCCGTTTTCAGTCATTGGCGTCTTTGAAACCGAGCCTAACGTTTTCAGTAATATCATCGAGCACTGGGCCATCTTCCCGTGGACAGCCGCCAACCGCAGGTTGCGCCAATCGATATCTCAAGCACAAATCATGATTGTGCCAAAGGATTCCGTTTCGATGGAGCGTGCCCAGGATGAGGTGATCGCAACAATCAGAGGGATGAGAGGACTCGGGCCGAGGGACGAGAATAATTTCGCCGTGCTTGGTTCCGCTCAAATCCTTGATCTCTTTAATCAACTGACTGCAGTTTTCTTTCTCGTCATGTTTGCCCTCTCATCGACCGGCCTGCTTGTGGGAGGAGTTGGAGTTATTGGGATCATGCTCATAAGCGTCACCGAGCGAACCAGAGAAATCGGTGTCCGAAAAGCAGTAGGAGCGACGAGAAGAGAGATCCTATGGCAATTCCTTGTTGAAGCATCAGCCCTAACGGCGATAGGTGCCGGTGTCGGTATGCTGATGGGTTGGGGGTTGGCATCCGGAATCGCTATCTGGACCCCTCTTCCTGCAAGGATTCCAGTGTGGGCCGTCGGCACGGCACTCGGGATGGCGTCCCTCACAGGCATGCTCTTCGGCCTCCTACCAGCAATCCGCGCGAGTCGATTGGAGCCAGTTGCCGCGCTCCGTTTCGAGTGACTGAAAGTCTCGAGACCCAAGCATTGCGAGAGCCGCTTGACGTTCTCGCAGTTATGGCACACCCGGATGATGCCGAACTCCTCTGTGGCGGTGCCCTGATCAAGAGCGTGAGTCGCGCTCAACGGGTCGGTGTTATCGACCTCACAGCAGGTGAGATGGGAAGCTCCGGATCAGCTAGTATTAGAGGGCAAGAAGCAGATCGCGCTTCGAAGATTATGGGACTCGTAGAACGCCGTTGCTTACGCCTACCAGACGCTGCCCTCCAGAACGACAACGAGTCCTGCCACCTCCTAGTCAAGCATCTACGGGCTCTCCGGCCCAGAATTGTGGTCACGCATTGGCCGGTCGGCCGCCACCGAGATCACCGTATTGCGGCTGAGCTTGTGAGAGATGCCTGCTTCTTGAGCGCTCTCAAGAAGCTTGATGTGGAGGGAGAGCCGTTTCGGCCAATGAAACTGGTATACGCAACCGCATTTCGAGAAGACGCATCCCCTCCGGATTTTGTGATCGATGTGACGGACCACGTGGACCGCAAGCTAGAGGCGATCTCCGCGTATAGCTCCCAGTTTGAAGATGCAACAAAAGGTGGGGAGGTCCTCCCAGGTGGAGACCGTCCCCTGGCCGAGCAAATCCGCATGCAGCTAGCCCATTACGGGTCGCTCATTCGTGTACCATATGGTGAGCCCTTCCGAATCGTTGAGGCCCTCGAGGTCGAGGACCTCACAATCCTCAACGTATCGACGTTCTAGCACCCCACGCGCCTCCTATATCTGACAAACAACTTCGAGAACAACGCGACGCCATGATGGCACCTCTGCACTGCCCACTCGAAGAACTCGAGCTTCGGCAACACCCCCGCTGAGCATCCACGGCCATAGCCAGCATCCGATCTCAGTTGGCAGGTGACCAATTGGATCCCCCGAGTCTAGATGCACCCAAACTTCCGGATTAGTCTGCACCGGGGGATCGGCGATAAGCTGGAGTGTATCCCCGTCCTTCACGGCATCGACATGCCGATCACGCCCAGAAAAAATGGTACCGTGAACGGTAGAACGGAAACATGTCGGGCGTCCATCAGGAAATGGCGGAGCAATCTGCATCTTCAACGTTACCTGGTTGGGGAGTAGGGTCCCGCCCTGGGGGCGGTTAACTTACGGACTGCCTCTTCCGCAGCAACACGAGCCTGGAGTCGAGCAAGATTTCATGAAGGCGGTTTATCTCGACCACGCCGCAACGACCCCTGTCCGAACTGAGGTTCGCGAGGCAATGGAACCGTATCTCTCTGAATCCTTCGGGAATCCCTCAAGCCTTCACAGGTGGGGGCGAGAGGCATCTGCTGCACTAGAAGACGCAAGGGCTACCGTAGCGGAATCACTGGGTGCGCGCGCCGAGGAAATTTACTTCACCCGCGGAGGAACCGAGTCCGACAATCTTGCAGTGCTGGGCCGTTGTAGATTTCTCGCCACTCAACACGAGAGGCTGACACTGGTAGTCAGTGCAATCGAACACAGCGCAGTTCTCGATCCAGCGAAACTCATTTCAGAGTGTCAAGGAGTGGACTTAATCACGCTCCCGGTTTCGCCAGAGGGAGTTCTCAACCAGGAACTCCTCCGTTTAGCACTGGAGTCTGGACCAACAGTCGTTTCAGTGATGTGGGTGAATAACGAGACAGGACTGGTCTTTCCCGTACCCGATATATCAGAACTCGTCGATGATCTAGGTGGAACCATTCACACGGATGCTGTCCAAGCTGTCGGGAAGATACCGGTAAATGTCACGGGGTCTTCGATCCACCTACTGACAGCGACAGGGCACAAGATGCACGGCCCCAAAGGAACAGGGATACTTTTCGTCCGTACAGGCCTTCAACTAGCCCCGCTCCTGCATGGTGGCGGACAAGAACAAGCACTTCGAGCTGGTACTGAAGACGTTGCCGGGGCAGTCGGCTTCGCCTGCTCGTTACAACTGGCTGTCGAAGAGCAGGAGCAATTGAGCAAACGACTTGTGGTACTCCGATCTCGTCTCGAGGGACGTCTTTTGGAAATCATCCCTGGGCTTCGTATCAACGTGAAAAACGCAAACCGAGCTCCACATATCTCAAGTATTGGGATCGACGAAGTCGACGGAGAAGATCTCCTCTCCGCTCTTGACCTCGAGGGTATCGCGGCATCTGGTGGGTCAGCCTGTGAGAGTGGGAGCACAAAGACCAGTCATGTGATCACGGCCTTGTACGGACCGGAAGATTCCGTCACGACCATCCGATTCTCACTCGGCCGGGAGACTACTGAGGAGAACGTTGACCAAGCGGTAGTCACGCTCAGTGATGTCGTTGCACGGCTTCGCCACCTAGAGGTAGCATCGTGAACAGGGTTCTAATGGCTATGTCCGGTGGCGTGGACTCATCTGTGGCGGCAGCGCTTCTTGTGGAGCAGGGCCACGACGTCGTCGGTGTCACGATGAAAACCTTCTGCTACTCCGATACTCCGGCTCACTCCAAGACATGCTGCGGCCTAGACGGGATAAGTGACGCCAAGCGAGTTGCTGCCGCACTCGGTATCCCTCATTACGTCTTCGATGTTGAAGAGGCCTTTGAGCGCAACGTCATTGATAACTTTGTAACCCAGTACGCTGAGGGGAAAACACCAAACCCGTGTGTAAGGTGCAACGGATACACGAAATTTCGAGATCTTCTCTCCCGGGGTCGCGCGCTAGGTTGTAACCGCATCGCATCCGGCCACTACGTACAAATCAAGCACACCCATTCCCGATCGAAAATTCTCCGAGGTCAAGACAAGGAGAAAGATCAATCGTACTTCTTGTGGGCCCTTCCTCACACCATGCTAAAGAGCCTGCTTTTCCCCATCGGCAACCTTACCAAGGCACAGGTGCGTGAGCGTGCTCGATCTCAGGGACTCGTGAACTCTGACAAACCCGAGTCACAAGAGATCTGCTTCGTACCCACTGGCGATTATCGCGACCTCCTTAGAGAGCGCCTCGGAGAGTTACACCCAGCCCTACAGCCGGGGTATCTAGTACGCAGATCCGGAGAGATTGTAGGAGAGCACAGCGGCTATGCCGGCTTCACGATCGGTCAGAGGAAGGGACTCGGTGGAGGCTCTGACGAGCCCATGTTCGTCCTGAGCATTAGTCCAGACACCAAAGAGGTTGTCGTGGGCACTCGTCCTGAGCTATTCGACGATGTCGTCGTTATCAGTGGACTTAACTGGCTAGGAGAGCCCCTTGAGGATGGTGGGGAAGCCCTCGTGCAGTTGAGACATCGGGCTCCGACAGTCCCAGCAGTATTGAGAAGTGTGGAAGATCAAATCGTTCTCGAACTTGACGAAGCTCAAGCAGCAGTGACACCCGGCCAGTCGGCTGTTCTCTTCGATCAAGAAGATCGCTGCGTAATGGGAGGTGGAACGATCGTGAGCGCTCGGTCTAGGTAGCTCATCTGGAACCACTAACCAAGACGGTGCTCTGGATGATTAGTGCCGCATGCCCGTGGCCGTGGCAAACTCCTCCATTGCTCGGTGCTCTTCCTCCGTAAGTTCTTCCGGTACCTCGACCAACACTTCGATGTACTGGTCACCGGTGTGACCGTCTTTTCTGATACCCTGACCGCTTATCCTAAACTTAGTACCCGACTGGGTACCTTCCGGGATCCGGAGCACCACCTTTTGTCCAGACACTGTTTGAACCTTGATCTTAGACCCTAGTGTTGCCTGGACGATATTGATCGGCACCGCTACATGCACATTGAGGCCGTCCCTCTTGAAGAAACGATGCGATTCTACCCTGAAAGTTATGATCAAGTTTCCACGCTTTCCTCCCCCCCTACCCTTCTCACCCTGGCCCGAAAGCTGCACCCTCGAACCTGTCTCCACCCCAGGAGGAACCGTTACCTGAATCTTGCGCTGCTGCCGGACAGCCCCACGACCTGAGCAAGAACCACAAGGCACTCCTGGAATTTTCCCTCGACTGAAGCACGCCGGACAAGGCCGTTTTACGGCAAAGCCACCCTGGCCAAACAAAATATCACCGGTCCCGCCACACTCCGGACATCCACGAGTCTCTGTTCCTGGTGTTGCACCTTCTCCACCACATGTTGCACAGTCCTCTGTGTAGGAAACATCGACTGACACCTTCCCTCCCCGCACGGCCATAAGAAAAGGGATCTCAACCATATATTCCATGTTTCGCCCACTTTCTCTATGTCTCTTCCTGGCACCCGCGGAGCTTTGCTTACCAAGATCGAAAACTGAACTGAACAGGTCAGAGAAGTTCCCAAAGCCACCCTGCAGATCATCGAAGGAAAAAACAGGATGAGCTCCCTGCGCGTGGGCCGAGGAACGTCGATCAGGTCCTATCCCGAACGCACCTAGAGACCGCATCTGGTCGTACTGGGTACGCTTGGCAGAATCACTCAGTACAGAGTAGGCTTCACCCACCTCCTTGAACTGTTCTGCCGCCTTCTCATCTCCCCGATTGGCGTCGGGATGGTACTGTTTCGCGAGCGTACGGAATGCCTTCTTAATCTTTTCGGCACCTGCCTTTTCGTCGACTCCGAGAATCTGGTAGAAGTCCTTCCTAGCAGGCGCCATGTCCCCCCGAGCCTCTTAGCCGTGCTTGTGGACGCTCACCCGAGCTGGCCGGACGAGAATTCCCTTTAGCAAACAGCCCTTCTGAAACACCTGGGCGACCGTGTCATCTTCCTCCGCTCGCTCGGTTGGGACACGCACGATTGCTTCCATTCGCTCTGGATCGAACAAGTCGCCGAGCGGATCGATAATCTCGGCCCCTGAGTCCTGGAGGACACTAATGAACTTCTTCTCAACGAGGTTGATACCGTCCATGACCCCTTCCACAGTTGCAGTACTCAACTCCAGCTCAGCGACCCGATTTAGGTCATCGAGAACGTTGAGGAATGAGGAAAGGATATCGGCCTGCGCTCTGGACCAGGACTCTAATCGCTCCTGCTCACTACGCCGTTTAAAGTTGTTGAACTCAGCAGCCAGCCTTAAATGGCGGTCCTTAAGATTCTCGAACTCTTCAAGCACTTGGGTGAGCCCTTCCTCTTCCGATTCTCCGGCCTCATCTACGCCCGAAGTTACCTCGGTCGAGTCAAGATCCTTTTCCTGTGATATTCCTTCCGTCATCATCCTACCTTCTGGATCGGGTTTAGAGCGGAACGCTGTACAAGTTATCAGGCACACAGCCGTCCGTTCAGACCCTGGTTCTGAACTATCAGAGAGTTCGTAGCAGCATCGCGAGTGCCGCCTGGGCTGCCCTTTCTCTTACAGCCTCACGATCTCCCGGGAAATCAATCGAACGTGTCTTGTTTGCACCATTGAGTATCAGGGCAAGCCACACCCTACCTACTGGCTTCTCCTTGGTTCCCCCATCCGGACCTGCAACACCGGTCACGGCTAATCCCACATCAGAGCCCAAGCGCTCAGATACCCCCGAAGCCATCTGCCGGGCGACCACCTCTGAGACCGCACCGAATCGAGACAGGTCCTGTTGACTCACACCAAGCACAGACATCTTCACTGAGTCATCGTATGCGATTACTCCACCAAGGAAGGACGTGGACGCACCTGGGCGGTCCGTTAACCGCTTGGTGATCAAACCTCCAGTGCAACTCTCTGCAACTGCCAGCGTCAGACCTCGGTCCGTGAGGGCACCTGATACTGACTCCACAATATCACCGCTCTTCGCACGGTAACGCCAACGTGAGATCCGTGCTTCTAACTCTTCCTCAGCCCTATCAAGCGAAGCCTCCGCTTCCTCCGATGAGACCGAACTCGCAGTCATCCTAAGATCCACACCCCTCAGGTCTGGGAGATAGGCGAGCGAGACCTCAGCCATCGCGCTAGCGAGTGGGGGATCTACCCGCATCGCCTCTTCAATTAGCTCTGCGAGGCGCGACTCTGGAACTCCTGTGGTGTGGAGCGTCCTATGATGAACTGGGACCATTCTGCCCCCAAGCCATTCTTCAAGTAGTGTGCTGAGATCACCAAGAAAGATTCCATGCAACTCCCGAGGCACGCCCGGTAACATCACAACAAGTGCTGGGCCTTGCTCCAAAGCGAGCCCCGGAGCAGTTCCGTGTGGGTTGCGAAGCACTATTGCTCCCTCAGGCACCTCCGTCTGAGAGAGGTTGGTCTCCGGGAACTCCCCGTAACCGTGAGCATGGAACCGATCTCTTAGATTGGCTAGAAGGCTTTCATCACGGTGGAGGCGGCGGCCGAACAGGTCGGCAACGGCATTCCTCGTGATATCGTCCGTAGTCGGCCCCAATCCACCGGAAATGATGACGAGATCCGCAAACTGGGTCGCCGTCCACACTACATCCTGTATGCTCGTTCGGGCATCCCCAACTGTGTATCCACGAGAAACCACGATCCCTTTTTCTGCCAACGCACGGCCCAACCAAGCCGCGTTGCTATTGATGGTCTCACCAAACAAGAGTTCATTCCCAACACTAACGATCGCGGCGCGTGCGATTTCACGGGTCATGTTACACGCTCCCATCAGAACGCAACGAATCTGGGTGAATCCTAGCTCCGAAAAACCACCAGAGAGCGATAGGACCACAGGTAGTCCAGCATAGAGTAGATGGTCATCAAAACAGCGAGGGCAAGCGTGACGCCACTCCATGTAGTAAGGAAGCCCTTAGATAAGGTCCACCCAAGTCCTTCCCATGTTTGAGCTGTGGCAAGCATACTCATCGGATACCACAGAAGCAGTCCGCCTGCGAAGAGAAACTGCAGAAGTGTCTTCCGTTTCCCGGACTTTCCTGCTGCTATAATGACTCCTCGGCTAGCCGCATAGCTGCGGAAGACCGTAATGAAAGCCTCGCGACCGAAAATTACAATCAGCACCCAAACCGGCAATGGTCCCCACACAGGGATGTACTCAGACTCAAAACCCCTGTGAGAGATAAGAAAGATGGGAATGAATGTCGACACAAGTAGAAGCTTGTCAGCAATAGGATCAAGCAACTTCCCCATGTCTGTAACGAGATCATAGCGCCGAGCGACGTACCCATCCAAAGCATCGGACAGTGCAGCTACAACGAAAATCACAAAAGCTAAGAATCTTAACCCGACCCCCTCCGCCTGCGCTGTTAAGAAGATGACCGGGCACGCTACTACACGTGAGAGTGTGATGATGACGGGTAGGGTGAGGGGGTTTTTGGGCAAGGGGCCTCCCCCGCACGATGGATGACTAGAGCGGCCGGAAACTCAGTTCCACTGCGGTATAGGGCAAGATCACTTTTTTCACACTGCTTCCAGCTTAGGCTCAGGAACCAATCCTGCCACTTCTTCTTCCATACGTGCTATGATTGAGGCCGCCCGTTCTCGCAGGAGATCATGAGGCTCCCAAGCAATGAAATCCCTCAGTAAGTGGACCGTATCCACCGACGCTGGTGTCCTCGATACATGTCCGAGAGCAGCTAGGCGACGAAGTCCACTACCACTGAACAGGTCTCTCTGGCGACGGATGATCTGATCACGAATGATCAGTGCTGCTAATGCTCCAGCACCGGCCGCAACAAGAACTGTTATACCTGCTCTTCGAACTTTCTTGTTCACGACTCCATCTCTCTTCGCCCCGCTAACGCCTGGGCGATGGTGTTTCCATCTATATACTCCAAATCGCCCCCGACCGGGATACCCCGGGCTAAACGTGTCACGCGAGGACCCAGAGGCCGAATCTCATGCTCCAGATACACAGCAGTGGCCTCACCCTCAACACTTGCATTGGTCGCCAATATAACTTCGCCGATTTCACCACTAGAACGCTGAACCCGTTCTAATAGTCCATCCATATTCAACTCAGCCGGCCCTACACCATCTAATGGAGAGAGTCTACCGCCCAGAACATGGAAAAGGCCCCGATATTGGCCAGTCCGTTCAATCGAACCGACTTCATATGCTTCTTCGACGACACAGATGGTCGACCGGTCTCGTCTCGGATCTGAGCAGACTTGGCAGAGTTCATCCTCCGAAAAGTTCCCACAAACACGACAGGGGCGAATCCTTTCAGCTAGTTGCGCTATCGTCCTAGAGAGTCTTCGAGTGTCCCCTTTCGACCCCTTCATAAGATAATGCACAAGCCGTAATGCTGTCTTTGGTCCGATACCTGGAAGTCGGGATAGTTCGCCGGTGAGTTGATCAATAACCGACATAGCTCGGTGCCCCTTCGAGACCGGATCAGAAGAGTTTTGGAAGGCCTGGAATACTCATTGGGAGGCCTCCCGTAGCTTTCTGCATCTCACCCTGGTACACAGATTGAGCTTTCTCCTGGGCCTCACTCAATGCTGCCAATACAAGATCCTCTAGCATCTCCACATCACTTGGATCCACACAGGCAGGATCAATCTCCACCTGCTTCACTGAGCCCTTGCCGTCCACCGTCACCCTTATCATCCCTCCACCCGAAGACGACGTTATCCTTTCCTCGTCGAGCGACTCCTGAAGAGACTTCATCTTTTCCTGCATCTGCTGGCCTAGCTGCATAAGCTGCTTAAAATTATCCATGGGTCCTAGACAAAATTGGGCGGCGAGTTGGTATCAACTTAGTCCATCAACTCAAGATCTAGTTCTTCTACCGCTCGCTCAAGGCGGGGTTCCTGCCGTAACAGCTCTCTCAGGGTGTCCTCTCGCACAGATTTCTCAGTAATATGCTCGATGTTCCGAGGATCGGTTTCGGCATCACCCAGCACAATATCGAAAGAGCGACTAACGTAGGGCTCGACCCCTTCGTGGATCTGCTTCATGACTCCCGGTTCCTTGAGCTTTCTAGCCCCTGGACCCGGTAAAGGAGTTACTTCAAGGCTGCCGTCCGACAGCTCTCTTACTCGTGCCGACCTCAAGAATCCGCTCAATCCAAGGGGAACGTCAATTCCAGATTCCAGCCACCTGGCCCAGGCTTCCTCGACCTCATCCGAGGTTACAATCCCATTCGTAGCATCTACGGTTGATCCCTGTTGGGCACTAGTCTCTGACACGAGATTTGGCTTGGGCAGATCACCGACTTTCACTTCATCGATTTGCTCTGGTTTTCCTGACTCTGGGCTACCTTCTCCGTCCTTGCCTGCACTATCTATCGCCTGATGAGCACCCCCAAGCGCTGTGATTAACTCTTCGAGGGCCACCGTTCTGTCCATGTAGCTCAACCGCAGCAGGAGCATCTCAATCAACACGCGGGGATTCGAACTACGCCTAAGACTACCCTGGCCCTCAAGCTCAGCTGCAATACTGAGCATTCGAACGATATCTTCCGCCTCAAAACGAACTGAGTGCTCTACAAGTTGATCCCTAAGCTTGTCTGGTAAGTGCAATTCTGTGTCAGGTGCTAAACGGAGCCGGAGAAGAGTCCGCAAAATATCGAGTAGACCATGGTAGAACTCGACGAGGTCATATCCCTCATTAGCTAACTTCTCAATTAGGGGAAAAACCTCCGAGTGCTGATTCTCTGACAAAATGTCGAGGAGTTCCAGGTATCGCTCGTCCTCGACCAGACCCATCACCTTTCTCACTGA
>JYMV01009201.1_pt1 | contig 18051 bp, 27 predicted proteins | sample 338911 | NCBI WGS metagenome assembly JYMV01 (sample SAMN03354496, study PRJNA234377) | hydrothermal vent metagenome | biome: Deep sea; feature: Hydrothermal plumes at the Eastern Lau Spreading Center, Western Pacific Ocean; material: Seawater | place: Tonga | collected 2009 | depth 2000 m m
AGCCACGGCTTCGTTGGTTATTTTTCCTGCATAAGTATTAATACCTTGTGCAAAATAAGGGTCCTTACGGGCTTTGATAAAACCATAGTTGCTTAAATTTAAAATATAAGGCAAGGTCACCTTTTCCAAGGCACAGGTCGCCGTTCTGGGATATGCTCCTGGCATATTGGAGACAGCATAGTGAATCACACCATGTTTTTTAAAGATAGGTGTTTCGTGGGTAGTGATATGGGATGTTTCAATACAGCCCCCTTGATCAATGCTGACATCAATAATGACTGAGCCGGGTTTCATTTTTTTTACCATGTTATGGGTAACGACCCAAGGTGATTTATGCCCCGGTATTAAAACGGCACCCACGACAAGGTCGGCAATTTTAAGCCGATCAACAATAATTTCAGGGCTGGAATAATAATAGGGTATTTGTTTGAGGGTTAAATCGGTCAAGGGGGTTCCTTGTTTAGATAGCCCGATTAACTCTACGGTTGCCCCCATTCCGATAGCCATTCGCGCGGCATGTTGACCGACAACACCATCGCCAATAATGACAACATGTCCAAAATGTTGTTCATTGATGCGTCCTAATTGTATGCCAGATCCACCTTGTGGAGCGGCTAAAAAGTAGTTGCCTATCACAGCGCTCATATTCCCGGCAATGGCACTCATCGGTGCTAATAATGGTAAGTGGGATTTTTTGTCGGTAACTGTTTCATAGGCGATAGCCGTTGTGTTTTTTTTTAATAGTTGTTGTGTTAACTGTGGGTCAGTACCAGCAAGGTGTAAGTAAGCAAATAGAATTTGTTGACTAAGGTATGGGTATTCGCTGGCGATAGGTTCTTTAACTTTAAGGACTAACTCACTGTCCCAAGCACTGCTTGCATCACAAATACGCGCACCTGCATTAAGGTATGAGGCATCGCTAAATCCAGATCCTTTGCCAGCGTCTTGAACGACTTTGACCCTATGACCGGCTAAGGAGAGTTGTTCAACACCATAAGGCGTCAGCGCAACTCGAAATTCAGCATTACGAATTTCACGAATTAAGCCAATTTCCATAGGAGGTTTCCTTGATTTGATTAATAGTTAAGACCTAAATTAAACAGGCTTAGTTCAGGACGTGTTTTTTTTCAAAACTAGGGTTAAAGGCAGTGTAAATAAATAGCAATTGGCAAGTTTTTCTTAGCTGGGATATACTCCGCAATAAATCAGTAATAAACAGGGACATGAAAATGTTAAAAAAATCATTGTTTTATTGGGTTATTGTTTTTGTTTTAAGTGGTGTTGGTAGTGCGCAAGTTTTTGCGGCTAAGAAATATCCGGCAAGTGACTTTACTCCGGTTGTTATTTATCAAAATGATGAGATTAAGAAAAATGCTCTGATAGCTCTGGACACGAAGAAATCTTCCATTTCATCATTAGAGTTATTTTTGTTGTTAGGTTTTTTAGGATTTATGGGGTTTCTCTTTAAATCGACTCGAGCACCGACTGTGCCTGCGAGTGCATTAACGGTAACTGATGATGTAGAGGATATTCAAGTTGTAGATAATATAGAAGATCTAGTGGTCGTAGAAGAAGTGGATGTTACGGAGGATGAAGTTCCCGCTGACAGTGTTGTGGAAACGACGCCCGTTGTAGTCGTTAAGCGCAAACGTTACGGGTATCAGGGAAAAAATTTATAAGTGATGTTTTTTGAGAGGAGATATTTTTGAAGAAACTGATAATAGTTGTGGCGCTGTTATTAACAGCCTGCAATGATATGGATAGTATGCGGATGCCATCGGAACATGCGCCTTCGGGACAATTAAATTTATTTTGAGGTTTTTTTGTTTCGGTTTTTTTAACGGATCGTTAGCAGTGTATTGCGAAGACAATACTTTTGAGGGAATTGATCTCGTGTCAGTATTTAACAAAAAAATTGTATCAAGAGACCTTAAAGAATGATTAAGTTGTCAGGCTTTAATAAGAAAAGTCAGTCCGTTTTCAGTAAGCAGAAATTAGCTCAATGGGTGGTGAAACGGATTGGCTGGAAAAATAGTTTTAAAATTGTACGTTTTATGGCACAAAAAAAACTAGACGGGCGACTCCAGAAGGTTATGAAGTTAATATCCAAGTGACCCTTTGTGTCAGAGGGTTTTCTAAAAAATACAGATGTCAATTTAGTGAGCGTTGTCAAAAGTGAGGGGGTCTTTACTTTATTTTCATGCTTGTTCTGAATTGATTCGATAGCAGGGTTGATAGGTCTCGTTTGAGGGTAGTTTCATTCGATTTGATTGAATAAAGGCACTAAGTAGTTCATCAATTGCGGTGAGAATTGTCGGGTCGCCATTAATAATGAAAGGGCCGTGTTCTTTGACTCGATTGATCCCTTTGGGTTTTACATTACCGCTGACAATACCCGAGAAGGTATGGCATAAATTTTGTGCTAGGATGTGTGTCGGTTGTTCGGTGCATAAGTTTAATGTAGCCATGTTTTGATGCGTTGGAGCAAAGGGTAATTGTGCCTTTTCATTAATGGTTAGTGCCCAGTTGTATATGGGTGAAATACAATTGCTAGCTCTGAAGTCTTTTACCTCCTTCAGGCCAGTCTTAATATGTTGGGAGACAGCCACCGCATCTGAAATGATGATTTTATACAGCGATTGAGCTTTAGGGCCTAATGTTTTACCTATAAAAGAGTCAATCATTTCAAAATAACTGGCCGATTCTGTAGGTCCTGTGAAAATAAAGGGAAAAGGGGTGTTGCGGTTGTCGTCTTCTAAAAGAATGGCTAATAAATAGAGGATTTCTTCTGTCGTTCCTACGCCGCCAGGAAATACGATAATACCATGTGCCGTTCTAACAAAGCCTTCTAAACGTTTTTCAATATCCGGGAAGGTAATTAAATCTTTAACAATTGCATTAGGCGGTTCTGAAGCAATAATTTCGATCTCGGTGAGACCGATCAGGCGTTGTTTATTTAAGCGTTGTTTGGCCCAGCCAATAGTTGCTCCCTTCATCGGTCCCTTCATCGCACCCGGTCCGCACCCGGTACAAATATCGAAATTGCGTAAGCCTAATTGATAACCAACTTCTTTACTGTAACAATATTCGACATTATTAATGGCATGCCCCCCCCAACAAGCGACTAAGGAAACGCCATTTTCTTGATTGAGAATACCGGCATTACGGAGTTGATGAAATACGGCATTGGTAATGTCATCACTGCTGGGTGTTTTGAAAGAACCCATAGATTCGAGTTGTTCAATGAAAAAGATATCACGAATAATGGCGAATAAATGTTCTCTGATGCCGGTAATAAGTTCTCCGTCTACAAAAGCATAGGTCGGTGCATGATTAAGTTTAATATTAAGGCCACAGTCGGTCGCAATAGGTGTGATCGTGAAATTATTATACAGATGGGAAATGATAGATGGGTCATCTGTTACAGAGCCGGTATTTAGGATGGCGAGTGCACAATTACGTAGGCGTTTATTTTTATCTTTGGTATTTAATGAGATGATTTTTTTAATTTCGTTTTGTGAAAAATTGTGACTTTTTTTTAATGGGCTAATGATGATTTCTTCAATACAATTACTATTCATTTCGTCCTCTGAAAAAAAGCCTTTGAACGGGATAGTCTGTGACTGTTAGGCATGACTGGGTTATTATAGTAGCAGAATTTTTTTAAGTTTTTGGCCCAATCGTAATGGGGTTGTTGAGTCTTAGTCCTGATTTTTCACACAGATCAATATAATGACGGTTCTGCGAAGATGGGTGTTAGGTTGTTTTTATATCATGTGTCAGTGACTAGGTTAGGGTATGTCAGCGATTAAATCACTCCCGCTCGTTTTTCAAACCTTTGGGGATTATCAGAAACCACCCTTGATTATTTTGCATGGTTTTTTTGCTTCAGCAAGAAATTGGCGCTCTGTGGCAAAGCGCTTATCTGATAAATTTTGTGTGTATGTACTAGATCAGCGAAACCATGGCGAGTCGCCGCATTCGGACGTTATGGATTATCCTGCAATGGCACAAGACCTTTTGTTTTTTATGGACCAGCACAGTTTGTTAAAAGCAAATATACTGGGGCACAGTATGGGGGGGAAGGTAGCTATGTGGTTTGCACTACACAACCCACAACGGGTATTGAAACTTACTATTGTTGATATTGCACCAAAAACATATGAACATTCGTTTGATGCAACGATAGCTGCCTTACAGCAGATTCCCTTAGAACAGATAAGAATGCGAAAAGAGGCTGATAATTATCTGCAAGAGACTATTAAAGATAGTCATTTTAGGCAATTCTTATTACAGAACTTAGTACTCGATAAGGGGCATTACCGTTGGCGTATTAATTTGTCAGTTTTTTTTCGATGTTCTGATAATATTATCGCTTTTCCAGAAATAGAACCCGGGCGACGGTGGGCTAAGCGGGTATTGTTTTTAGGTGGGGAAAATTCAGCTTATATAGATTCCCCAGTTATTTTTAAGCTGTTTCCTAGCGCTATTATTGATGCGATTACGGGGGCGGGGCATTGGCTTCATGCAGAGCAACCTGATTTATTTTGTGAACGGGTACTAGGTTATTTGGAGCAAGACCGATAGCAACTCAGATTGTATCGTACTTAGTTATTAAAAAAGTAACACCGCTGCTGTATTTATAGTGACGCGTTATTAGTTTGTAGAGAAAAAAATGAAAATATTGTTTATTTGTACGCATAATCGGTGTCGCAGTATTTTATCAGAGGCGATTACTAATCAATTAGCTAAAGAACGGATTGTCGCTCGAAGTGCGGGGAGTCAACCGGCCGGAGTCGTTCATCCATTGTCGATTACCTACCTTCTTGAGAATAACTTTTCGGTAGCGGGGCTAGAGAGTCAGTCATGGAATGAATTTTCTGAGTTTAATCCGGATTTGATTGTGACGGTGTGTGACCGTGCAGCCAGTGAGGTTTGTCCTGTTTGGTTCGGCGATTCGATTCAGATGCATTGGGGGCTTGAAGACCCGTCAAAAATAGAAGGCAGCGAGCAAGAAATTGCAGCTGGGTTTCAGGCAACCATCGATGAAATTAGTTTAAGAGTTCAGGCTTTATTGGCACTGGATTTAGAAGCACTCGATGCGATTTCGTTAAAACGAGCAATGCAAAAGCTGGGTGCTATTTAGTTTTGTGGTTTGCCTTGTAACTGAGGCAAATAGCGACTAATAAATAATGCAGGGTCAACTTTGGCTTTATTTAAATAAATATTCCAGTGTAGGTGCGGACCGGTTACTCTTCCGGTTTCTCCAACGGTGCCGATGATCTCGCCGCGGTAAACCTGTTGGCCGGGTTTGACATGAATATCAGTCAGATGAAAGTAGCCAGAGATTAATCCTTGGCCGTGATCCAGAAAGACGGTTTTACCGTTATAGTAAAAGTGACCGGTTTCAAGAACTCTGGCAGCGGTTGGTGCTTTAATTACAGTGCCTTTGGCTGCGGCAATATCTAGGCCGCTGTGTGGATTTCTAGGTTGATTGTTGAAGAACCGTTTTAAGCCAAATAAACTGCTGAGTCGACCCGTAACCGGTAAACTAAAGTCAGTAGCAATCTGTTCTTTTTCTGACCAGGTATTTAAGGCACGGTTGATGGGCGTGCGTTCTTTTTTAATACGCGCTAGATTGGCAGGGTCGGGGCTGACCATTTGAGTATTTTTGAGGGTTATATATTGTGCCGGGTAGTCTTTAGCGGTAATGGTGAACGGCACCTTCTTACGGTGTTGGGTTCTGGTGCTTGCTAACAGATGGTAGTTTCCGGGTAATAGCGTAAGGGAAATACCTACGATTGCCGTCCAGTGAGCGTTATTTTCAATGACTAAAACACGGTTTTCTTGAAAAAGAACAGTGGGTTTTTCAGTATTGCTGCTAGCAAGCTGTCTGATGACGATACCTCCCGGGACTGCTAAAGGCTCGGGTAGTGTGGCGGATAGTGAAATGAGTGGGGTAAATAGAAGCAAAATGATTTTTTTTATCATGACTTTATTTCTTTAATTTGGCTCACAACCTGGCCTTGTGAAAAACGTGTGTTGATTCGATCACCGGTATTAAGGTTCTTTATTGAGGAGATAACCTCACCGGTTTCAACACCGGTGATCAGAGCATAACCACGGTTCAGCGTGGCTAGCGGGCTCAGGGAATTTAATGTTTGGCTACAATGACTCAAGAGGTATTTTTTTGTTGTTAATTGCTCTTTAATGGCATGATTTAACCGGTTGGATAATAATTGATTTTGGTATTTTCGAGTCCGAATACCAAAGTTAGGGTTGTTCGTGAGCAGTTGTGTCGTTTTGAGAGTGAGTTTGTTTTGAAGTTCGTTGAACATTGATGCGAGCGTGTTGTTTAACCGAATTTCCAGATCGTCAAGGCGCTGTGCTTGGGTTGATAATTGTTGTCTTGGGTCTGCCTGTTGGATGCGGTTATTGAGACCGGTTATTTGAGCGTTAAAGAGACTTAAACGGTTTGTTGTTAATTTAATAATTTGCTTTTCAAGGGTCTGTATTTTGGAGGCTAATTCTTGACTGTCAGGGCTGACTTGCTCGGCAGCAGCGGAAGGGGTTGCCATTCGTTTATCTGCTACAAAATCTGCAATGGTGAAATCAGTTTCGTGACCAATTCCGGTCACAATTGGAAGCTGGCTCTGGTTGATGGCGCGGGCGACAATTTCTTCATTAAAGGGCCATAAGTCTTCTAAAGACCCGCCGCCCCGCGCGATAATGAGCAGGTCACAATCCTCTCTACGATTAGCTGTTTCTATCGCGTTTACAAGAGCGTATTTAGCCGGACGGCCTTGTACTGATGTCGGGTAAATGATAATAGGAGTGGCAATAAAACGGCGTTTTAAGACAGATAAAATATCGCGTATTGCAGCACCGGTCGGTGAGGTGATTAAACCAATGCAGTTGGGGAAGTTGGGTAAGCTTTTTTTTAGTTCTTGGGCAAATAATCCTTCGGCCTGAAGACGTTTTTTTAAGGCTTCAAATGCACGTAGTAATTCACCTTCACCAGCGGGCTCTATTTTCTCAACAGTCAGTTGGTAATCGCCACGTGGTTCATATAAACCCACTTGCGCGGTCACAATAATAGCAATGCCATTAGTCGGTTTAAAGTGCATGTGACGAGTTGAAGAACGAAACATCGCACAACGAATTTGTGCGTGCTCATCTTTTAGCGTGAAATAGAGATGTCCTGATGAAGGGGTACTCAGGTTGGAAATCTCTCCTTCAACACGAATACGTAAGAAGTGTTGTGATAAGAGTTGTTTAGTCTCTCGATTGAGTGCTGAAACAGAATAGATGGGTTGAAGGTTCATGAATGAAATTTTAACATGTACAAGCAATGAGTATTGTTTGATAAATATAAATGCTTTGCTTAAAATTACATACCAGACATGTCGGTCTTTTAAGTACACAGGTTAATTGAATTATGTTGCATATTATTTCCAAAGTGCCGTTAACAGCGCCGCTCTTTGATCGTTTGGGTACTAATGCTAATGACAGCGTCATTGTAATAGGTGATGCTGTTATCACATTAATGCGCCAAGGTGAATGGGCTAATTATTGGGATGCGGTTTTAGCAAATATGAGCGTTAGTGTTTTAGCGGTTGATCTGGCTTTGCGTGGCATTGACGAATCTGACATTGTTCGCGGGCTTAGCATAGTTGATTATTCAGGTTTTGTTGATTTGACAGTGGATCACTCGGTCATGCATTCGTGGCATTAAAAGGAATAGGTCAGAATATTGCAGTTACGGAGGAAGGTTTTTTATGTGATCTTCTGGATTGGACCCCTGATGTGGCCTATGTACTGGCTGACAGTAATGGTATTCAGATGACGGCAGCACACTGGGAGATTGTGGAGTATGCGAGAACCTATTATTTGACTTATAAACATTTGCCGAATACCCGGGTTTTTATTAAAGGGGTTAAAAAAACACTCGGGGCGGACAAAGGCAATAGTCGGTATTTACATCGCTTATTTCCAGAAGGGCCTTTGCGTTATGCTTGTAAACTAGCAGGACTACCTAAACCGCCATCATGTTTATAAAATTGCTGTGGTAATCATTGGTTATTGGCGAATAAACCGGTGTATTTGTCGGCGTTCTTTTTTATTAGGTCGGTGATCTTTGTAATTATCTGACAGGGTTCTATTTTCACGGTTAAGCAAAATTTGTTTTTGTCTTTTGTCCATACTGTCCTGGCTTTCTTGATAAAGTAGCAATGCCTCTTTTGCTGGCCTACGGTGCTTGGCAAGAGAGATGAGTGTAATATCCCATTGATACAGGTCTTTGGTGATAAACAGCTGTGCCCCAATTTTAACCTCTTTGCCTGGTTTTGACCGTTGTCCATTCAGGTGTACTTTACCGCCGGCAATAGCCTCAGCGGCAAGTTTACGGGTTTTATAAAACCGCGCCACCCAGAGCCATTTGTCTAGGCGAATGGCGTCTATCTCTGTGGTGTGTGTCGTTTTGTGTTTATTCACAGATTTTATAAATTAATTGGGTTCAATAAAGTGTTTTTGGAGTATTATCCATTATTGTAAATCATAACTTAATTTTTACTGAATAGATTATTTCTTGGAGGAAATGGATGAATCTAGAAAAAGTCATTTTCGGTTTTTTCATTGTTTTAGCAATGACCTTAAATTTCGGTTTTTTCCTGGGTGAAATGGATAACCCCGCACATCATAATGTTTATGAATTGTTTGCTGTTGTGGTCGTTAATTTTATGGCGACAGGTTTAAAATTGGGAGACAGATCTCAAGTGGGTGCCGTTTTATTAGCAACTAGTTTAGTAGCAGATTTACAATTGGTAGTAGCGGTTTTTTACTGGACAACAGCGGTTCATATTACCACCGTGGGGTTAACACCCGATGTGATGGCCAGTATTGTGGCATTATCGGGTGGGGCGCTTTTAGCCAATGTTGTTTCAGTTGTTATTTTGGTAGCAGACACCCTTATGTCACGCTTATAAACATTTCCTTTTTTTAATTAAGTGTAAAATCAATGGCTGCTGCAGTTGATCTGAGTCGTGTAATCTTCATTGTGTTACGGGAAATGCGTAAGCCAATTCTCGCTATCGTTATCGTTTATTCCCTTTCGATTGCTGGAATGATACTCATGCCGGGTCCTGTAGTGGATGGTAAAACGCAATATTTAAGTATTTTTCATGCTTTTTATTTCATGACTTATACGGCAACAACGACAGGGTTTGGAGAAATACCTTTTCCATATAGTAATGCCCAGCGTTTTTGGGCTATCGTTTGTTTGTATATTAGTGTAATTACTTGGTTTTATGCGATTGGTAGTATTATTCGCTTAGTGCAGAATCCATTTTTGGCAAAAGCGCTGGCCGAGCATGATTTTTCTAATAAAGTTGCACGGATTTCAGGTGATTTTATTATTATCTGTGGTTTTGGTGATACGGGCAGTGTTTTAGCGCGTGGGTTAAGTGATGCCCGGTTAACAGCCGTTGTCATCGACAGTAATGAGGAACGTATTAAGGCGTTGCAATTGCGTGATTATAAGGTTCCTATGCCGGGTTTGTTTGCAGATGCGAGTGTTCCAAAACATTTAATTGAAGCTGGAATTAGGCGAGCTGATTGTAAGGCTATCGTTTCGGTAACGAGTAATGAAGAAACTAACCTTAAGATTTCAGCAATGGCCAGAATTTTAAACCCAGGAATTGAAGTAATTACCAAGTCAAAAGTTGAGATTTGGGAAGAAACATTGGCAACTATTGGGGGTAAGGTTCATATTATTGATCCGTTTAAAACGTACGCTCAGTTATTGGCCTTCTCTATTGAGCAGCGTTATTTTTACTCCTTTAATAATTGGTTAGTAGGGGAAAAATCTACTGAATTAGAGCAACCGCTCAGCCCTCCTGATAATGGTCTTTGGATCATCTGTGGTTTTGGTCGTATGGGGCAGGAAATTAAACGGGCATTAAATAAACAAGGTCTAAAAACAGCCATTATTGACCCGCAGCCGATTAGTCCTGATGAGGAGGATGTTGAGAACTTTGTTTTAGGGTTAACGACGGTCAGAACATTAAAGTTGGCGGGTATTGAACAAGCCGTTGGTATTGTGACAGGAACGGATGATGATGGCCAAAATGTCAGTATTTTATTAAATGCGCGTTCGATAAATCCGAATATTTTCACCGTGGTTAGGCAAAATTCCCATGAGAATTTTGCAGCTTTTCAGGCGGCGAAGGCCGATATGGTGATGCAACCTTCTTTGGTTGCTGCAAGGCGCATTATGTTATTACTGAAAGCACCGTTACTGAAGCCATTTTTTAAGTATTTTTTGGTTAATCAGGATCGTGCAGATGAAATGAATAAGGTGATCAGTTGGGTGAAGGCGTGTGTTGGAGATAAGGTGCCGTTGTTAACGTCCTTTGATATTACCCAGAGTAACGCAAAAGTTTTAACGCGTATTCTGGAAAATGATTCGGTTCAATTAGGTGATTTACTTAAAGACCCCAGAGACAGGACAAAATCGCTTGATTTAGTGGCATTGGTGGTCAAGTCAGGTGATGAAAATATTTTTATTTTGCCCGGGAGTGATTATTTGGTCAAAGAAAATGATCAATTGTTATTTTGTGGTACCGATTTGGGTTATCGGTTGTTTCTAGCTACTGTTAATAATGAATATAAACTTTATCATGTGCGTACAGGACTGCGTCAACCACGGAGCTTTTTCATGCAATGGTATGTGCGCAAAATGGGTCGAGAAGGCTTGTAAATTAGAATGGTTGGGTGGTTTATCTTCAAGAGATATAAAAAAGGCGCCGTTAATTGCGCCTTTTTTGAACAGTCAGTATGGGTATGTTCTAGGTACGATTCATGTGTTGTCTGAGTTCTCTAGGGAGCGAGAAAACAACTTTTTCCTCAATACCGGCATTTTCTTCGACGGTGTTTCCGCCCCAAGTTTGGAGTTGTCTGATAACTTGCTGAACAAGAACTTCGGGTGCTGATGCGCCTGCTGTGACTCCGACAGTATTAATACCGGCAAACCAACCTTGATCTAGATCGGCGGCGGTATCAATTAAATAAGCAGGTTTGCCGAGTTGTACGGCAATTTCTCTTAATCTATTTGAGTTAGAACTATTGGGTGAACCGACCACTAAAATTAAATCTGCTTTGCTTGCTAAGTCGGTGACCGCATCTTGCCGGTTTTGTGTTGCATAGCAAATATCGTCTTTTTTCTGTTCTTGAATAGAGGGGAACTGTTCTTTGAGTGCTTGAACCATGGCATGTGTATCAGTCATAGACAGGGTTGTTTGTGTCACATAAGCTAAATTCTCAGGATTATTGAGTTTAAGTGCTTTAACATCCTCCGGCGTTTCAACGAGGTAGATGTTGCCATTATCGGTGCATTTTTCATATTGTCCCATCGTTCCTTCTACCTCAGGGTGTCCTCCGTGACCAATTAAGACGACTTCTTTATCAGCTTTGGCGTGTTTGGCAACTTGAATATGGACCTTGGTTACCAGTGGGCAGGTTGCATCGAAGACGGTTAGGTTACGCTTCTTGGCTTGATTTTGAACTTTTTTAGAAACACCGTGTGCACTGAAAATCAGGTAGGAGCCTTCAGGGACATCGTTTACATCCTCAATAAAAATAGCCCCTTTATCTCTAAGGCCTTCTACGACAGTACGATTATGAACAACTTCATGACGAACATAAATCGGTGCCCCAAAGGTATCAATTGCATGGTCAACAATGTCTATAGCACGGTCAACACCGGCGCAAAAGCCGCGGGGGTTAGCGAGTATTATTTGCATATTTATTTGATAAGTGAATGTGAATGCGTATATTCTACCTGATTCTATCTTTGGAAACGACAATGCCATCAGGATCTGAAAAAATATAATGGTCCGGCTCAAAGGCTATGCCCGCGAAATTAATGACAAGCCCCTGAGTTCCAGTGCCTTTTTTTTGTGATTTTAAGGGGTGTGCTGCCAGTGCCTTAATGCTAATTGGAATCTGCTTGATTCGTTCGGTATCACGAATGCAGCCATTGATAATAATGCCTTGCCAGCCATTTTCATAGGCGATGAGCGCTAAATTATCACCTAACAAGGCACAATTTAAGGAACCTTGACCATCAATCACCAGAACGCGATTATCGACGGGTTGCTCGAGGGTGTTTCTGACCAGCACATTATCTTCCAGAACCTTGAGGGTCGTTATTTGACCAGAGAACCGACAGTTGCCACCAAAACTTTTGAAAATAGGTTCAGCAATTTGGAACCCTGACAATGAACTGTGTGCATCGCATAAATCTGTTGTGAATAGCGTCATGTCATCCGAGTACATAGGGTTATTATAACAGGTGTTTTTAACTCGCTAAGGAATCTAAACAGAGTTTAAGAATCAGCTTGTTTTTTCAGGCTGGTTGGCAACCGGTTAAAAAGGTCAACGGCAGGGAACTTTATTGGGTAAATGGGGTTTAGTGTGTTATAGGTTGGTTTTTTTAATTAATCACAGGTGATAGGAGGCGATTAAATGGGAGTGTTATTTGCAATTTTAGCCGGGGTTTTAATTGTGGGGAGTGCTTTGATTTTATTGCGTAACGCAAAAGCCTCTAAAGTCCCCGATTCTGTAAGACCTAAACCCTATGAGGACGATGAAACGGATAACTGGTAACAATTAACAGTAAGGCGTGTTGTTATTTGGTCCGTAATGTAAAGGTTACGGGACCGTCATTGGTTAAGCTGACTTGCATATTGGCTCCAAATAAGCCGGTCTCAACCGTTGGGTACAGTTGTTTAGCCGTAGTGGCTAAATAATTAAACATTTTTTTGCCGTGTTCAGGTGATGCTGCCGGCGTGAAGCTCGGGCGATTACCACAGTCAGTATCTGCAGCAAGCGTGAATTGAGGGACGAGTAATAAGCCGCCATTAATTTGCTTGAGAGAAAGATTCATTCGATCATTTGAGTCAGAAAAAATACGGTAATTTAAGAGCCGTTGGAGTAATCGTTCGGCGTGTGTTTCATCGTCTTGTTTCTCAATAGCAACGAGAGCAAGAATACCTTGATTGATTTGACTTATCGGTGCATGGTTAACCGTTACCGTAGCAGAGGATACGCGCTGTATGATTGTAATCATGAAAAAGGTGGATTGATTTAAAATAGCCTTATTTTGTCATTTATTTATAAAATGCTAAAGAAAAATGTAGTACTAATCAGTTTGTTTTTTTTTCCGAAAGCTTGATTGCGAAAGTCTTTTTCTGGGACGATCGTGACGGTCAACGTTATTATTCAGATCAAAACCCGACCGGCATAGAGGCTAATGAAATGCCGCTGACTGGGGATATTTTCTATTCAGTTACTAAGGTCTACGATGGTGATACCCTGCTTTTAGATAACCAATTAAAAGTACGCCTGTTGAGTATTAATACCCCTGAAATTGAGCGATACAATAAGCCTGGAGAGGCCGGCAGTGCGAGAGCCCGAGAGGGATTGATCACCTTGTTAGCCGGACAAAAGGTGCGTCTTGAAGCTGATATGGAGAGACAGGACAAATATGGGCGGACATTGGCTCATCTTTTCACAACAACGGGATTACACATTAATCTTGAAATGGTGAAGAGGGGGTGGGCAACGGTTAGTATCCACCCGCCTAATTTAAATTATTTGAAAACAATGTTGCTAGCACAACAATGGGCGCAATCGGAGCGCCTTGCACTTTGGGGGATGGACGAGTATCAGCCTAAAGTCATTGCTAATGGCTTAGCAAAAAGCAGTTATGGTTGGCAACGATTAATCGGAACGGTACGTTCCGTGGCTATGAAGCGCAAGTATGTCTATCTTAGTGTTGATTCGGGTGAATTAATGATCAGAATTCCCCGTGCCCACTTGCTTTTTTTTCCTGATGTGACGGTTTATCTTGATAAGAAAGTAGAAATAAGAGGGTGGGTTTCACGCCGCGGGAAGGGACGTTCCATTTTGGTCCGTCACCCCAGTGCCTTGTTGCTGCGTTAATGTTTATGATTTCGGTCACTTGAACCGTTGGTCACTGAACTGCTGACAGTAGCTATCTATTTGATAACTTTATTGAGCCAGCTTTTTAAGATTCTTTTGGGAGGTATAATTTTAGACTCGATAATAGCTAATAGTCGGTCTTCTTTTTTATCATGTCTTTGTTGAAGTGCCTTCATATCCAGTTGTAACTGGATGATTTGTTGCTGCAGAAATTGTACGTAAGGGGTACTGTTTTCGTGTGCAGCGTTATTATGGAGAGGCTGTTTTTTTATGGGTCTCATGGTTTTTCTCAGAAAATCAAAAGTCGTGGATCATTTTAGCAACTTCTTTAAGAACTTTTTTAAAACAAATGAGCGGCCAAAGAATTTATTTTCTATCAGGGTCAGTAATCTGTTTTCTCTTTCCTCAGATTCTTCTCTAAGTTCTGCAAGTTCTTTTTGTAGCCGAACGATTTGTTGTTGCAGAAAGAGTTCATTGTTGCTGGCGTTAGGTGTTGGGTTATTATTAGGTTCTTCTTTGCCACCAGAAATGACGGTGGGGGTAAAAGCGTAAGAATCAAGCGTTACGTCGACAGGTTCTTGGCGTGGTATGAATGTCGTCTGGGGCGTATTATGACGAGATTTGTCAGTAGGTTGGATGTGACGGTAAAGAGAACGCGTGGTTTTACTGACAAGACGGGTCGCTTTGGCGATAGAAATAATCGAAATAATGGTGGCTATAGTTAAGACCTCAATAGATTTACCAACCAGTTTAGAGGAGAGTAGAATTTTTTCAAAGGCCATGGTTGTTGAGTGATCCTGAGTAGTAATTGTTTCGTAGATTATGGGTTAAAATATAAGGCTATTTAAAAGGCACAAAAAGGTGAAACATATGGAGTGTATATGATTATTGTCTTAATAGGTACACGAGATAGGCTTTAGCAATAAAAAACAGGATGTTTTTATTGCGCATCGCTATGGATAGCGATGTGTTGATTATTTTGTTGTTATAATTAACATTTCCGTCTCCGTAGCATAATTGGATAATGCAGACCCCTCCTAAGGGTCAGAGTAGAGGTTCGAATCCTCTCGGGGACGCCATGCATAATGGCGGTGATGCCTTCATTGAACAGAGGATAAGTTGTTCAAACCTCTGGCCGGGTGTCAGTTCCTTGTTAAGAGCGATTGATGTTAACTAAGCCCAATGCTGTTATTTTTGATCTTGACGGGACTCTGTTAGATACCGAGCGGCTCTATAGCTTAGCAACGCAAGAAGTTGTAGATCCTTATGGAAAAACATTTGATTTGAACCTTAAAAGACAGGTGATGGGCGGGGATGCTCGCATTGGAGCCGCTTTAGTTATTAACCGTCTTGAACTGCCGCTAACGGTTGATGCTTTTTTGAATAAAAGAGCGGTTTTTCTTGAAAAATTATTTTCTAATTCCCAAGAAATAGTTGGTGCAGGGGATTTTTTAGCTGAACTAAATGGCAAAGGAATTCCGCTCGCTCTGGCAACCAGTTCTAATAGTGCACTGTGTCAGTTGAAACTCAGTCGCCATCGTTGGAAAACACTTTTTAGTACTGTTGTGTGTGGCGATAATCCCGGGTTAAGAAATCCTAAACCTGCACCAGATATCTTTCTGATGTGTGCACGTGCATTAAAACAATCACCTCATGATTGTGTTGTTTTTGAAGATTCAGTAAATGGTATAACAGCGGCAGTGGCGGCAGGGATGTCTGTGGTGGCTGTTGAAAGTCCTTATGTAGCAACAGATGATTTGTCTGGAGCAGTTGTGATAATAGAAAATTATCAGCAGAAAAGTTGCTTATTTGCACATTGGTTATAATACCAGTTACCCTTAGGATGGAGTTTTTTAAGAGCTACACGACAACATTGAACAGTCTGCGCGATGTTTTTCCCCGTCAGGTCTTTTTTGCATGAATCATTCTTTACCGAGTTGTTTGCTATAAGGGTGGCGTAAGCCCCCCAGAATGTCATTGACCCGGGTAAGGTTTCTCGCATCTGCCTCATCCAATGACCTCTTGGGCAAGGTGATTTTGTAGTGTATATCGGGGGTTGGTTTTATTCATCAGTTCATGGCCTTGTGAGTTAGAAAGATCCTCTTGTTGAAGCCACTGGTGGTATTTTTTTAACCAGACGGTCCCCTTGGACGTTAAGAGCTTCGCCTAAATTAATAGCGCGACCATCACATAATTGACCGCCCAGTTGCAAAACTGATAGCCGCCGTAGCATGTGGCATAGTTAGCCATACTCTTGGCTAAAAGGTTACCTGCGCTGCTAGCCATGGAGCAACTGTGTTAAAAGTCAAGCTAATTTGCTGAAATTAGGATTCCATTCAGTATTGTTTTTTGTCATTACAGTTAAAATGATTAAAAGTTTTCTCATACAAGCAACGAGTGCCACTTTCTGCTGTTTTCCATTAGCGATTAAACGCTGATAGAAACTCTTGATAGGCTTATTGTGGTAAACGGCACTCAATGTAGCCATATAAAGAGTCGATCGTATTAATGCACGGCCACCCCAAACAGCTCGATGACCTCTCATCATGCCGCTATCTTTGCAAGAGGGTGCCACAGCCACTACTGCGCTGATTTGTTTATTGGATAGTTGACCTAATTCTGGTAATAGAGCTAACAGCGTAGCAGCAGTAACATTGCCAACACCTGTGACTTGAGTGCGTTGTTGCATTTGTTTTCTAAGAGTGCTATCTGTTTCAATAAGCACCTTTATTTTTGTTTCAATTTGTTCAATTTATTTATCAAACGCTTTAATAAATTTCTTAATGGAGCGCATGGAATTTAGATCAATAGCGGCTTCTAGATGGTGTTTTTCAGCGGTTTTCTGTTTAGCAAGCTGATCTCGTCGTTTAATTAGCGCATCAAGTCGAATAGTTGAATCCGTCTGTTGCATATAGCGTTTGAGTTGAGTTATTGCGGCAGACTGTCTTATTATATGGGCATCTATACGATCATTTTTTGCATGTTGGCCAATGGCTTTTGCGTAATCTCTGACGCGTTTAGCATTAACCACGCTCACGGCGATCCCTTTTGACAATAAGAGATTAACTCGGCTTTCTTTCATACCCACCGGTTGCTTCCATAACAAAACAAACGTTATTAAGATCAGCGACAGATTGGATCAGTTTAGAAAACTTACTTTCTTGATTATCAATGGTTAAATATCTTTTTTGATTACAAGTAATATTTAATTTGAGTTTAGAAACATCGACACCAACCATTTTGTATTTTATGCATTTATTTATCATGTTTTAATCGCTCGCAGTTCTGATTCTTGTTGATGCGGAATCACATAGTGTTCCAGGTAACTGCTCGAGATAATTAAAAGGTTGATGAGGCGACCTTGACGCCATGACGGTTTCTTTATGAACCATGAGCGAAACGGTCTACCTCATCATTTTTTATTAGAGCAGTTAATGCTAATAAAAACTGGCTTAGCTGCTTATTTAAATCATACAAGAGCGAACGCGAGGGCTGGCGGCAGATTTCAAGAGAGTTATCGCCTAAAGTTAAAAAGTTATGCCGCCACTTTCTTCTGTTTCTTAGGATTAAGGAATACCTCATCGACCTGGTCCCAATTTTCTATTGCACCACCCCAGCGCTCAGGGTGCCGTGACTTGGCCTGCTGATAGACGCATTTACGCTTTACCAGTATTTCTTTATCTTCACCCTTATGACGTTGTTCAGCTGTGACGAATTTAATTGCACTATGCAAATGTTCATTATTGTACCCATGAACCAATCCTTTCACCCCAGCGCGTACTGTTGGTAAATTATTAAATGCTTTTTCTGGGTATTCCGGTCGATATTTCAATGTGCACAAAAGCGACTCAGACTAAGGGTTATCATTACTGACCGATGGACGGCTAAATGAAGGCATAACACCCAGTTCCTGTAACGTTGCCAACAGGGTGGCGCCTTTCATGGGGCTACCATTATCTGAGTGCAAAGTAACTTGATGACGCTCAATATTCTCTTGCTGACAAATGTCAGTCATTAAGTCAGCGGCTAATGCGCTAGATTCCATTTCAT
>JYMV01001727.1_pt1 | contig 18043 bp, 17 predicted proteins | sample 338911 | NCBI WGS metagenome assembly JYMV01 (sample SAMN03354496, study PRJNA234377) | hydrothermal vent metagenome | biome: Deep sea; feature: Hydrothermal plumes at the Eastern Lau Spreading Center, Western Pacific Ocean; material: Seawater | place: Tonga | collected 2009 | depth 2000 m m
AAATATTTTTTTAAATTAATTAAAAAAAAAAATAATGATAAAAATAATGGAAAAATACAAATAATAAATAACCCTTTTTCAATATATAAAAAAAAATTTAGAAAGATTTTAATAAAAAATAATTTTTCATCGAAATTAAAAATTGTAATTGATTGCGCAAATGGGTCATCTTACAAAGTAGTAAAATATATTTTTTCAAAAATAAATATTAATTTAATTTATATAAAAGATAAACCTAATGGCAGAAATATTAATTATAAATGTGGCTCTTTATATCCTCAAAGTTTGATAAAAGAAGTAAAGAAAAAATCTGCTGATCTTGGCATTTCTTTCGATGGGGATGGAGATAGATTGATTTGTTGCGATGAAAAAGGAAAAATAATTGATGGAGATAAAATTCTAGCATGCTTAGCTCAATATATTTTTAATAAATCAAGACCAGGTGTAAATTCTATGGTGGGTACATTAATGTCTAATAGAGGTCTTGAAAAATTTGTTAATAATATTGGTTTAAAATTCTATAGATCAAATGTTGGAGATAAGTTTGTTTATGAATTAATGAAAAAAAAAGATTGTTTTTTAGGAGGTGAACAGTCAGGGCATATTATATTAAAAAAATTTGGTCCTTCAGGAGATGGTATTTTAATAGCTTTATACCTAATTAAAATAATTTCAGAATATAATAAAAAAACTAGCGAAATTTTTGATCTTTATAATTCTTATTTTCAAATACAAAAAAACATAAAATTAAAAGATTCTAAATATCAAAAAAATAAAAAAATTAATAATTTATTAAGATTTTACAACAATAAAATTATTGATAATGTTAGAGTTTTGATCAGACTTTCAGGTACTGAGCCAGTTATTAGATTATTAGTAGAAGGTAAAAAATACAGTAAAATCAGATTATTAGCAAAGAAATTAGATAAGAAGATAAAAAGTATTATTTAAATAAAATATTTCTTAAAAATTAAATAAAAAATACAGTGTTGTTTATTTACAACATATAGTGTTTATATGTAATTTTTTGCTTTTAATATACTATATGTAAGTGTATTATACTGTAATACTACTATATGTAGTAATTATGTATAATTACTAATTTTTTTATAGGGAGGCAATCATGAATGCCTTGAATATTGCAAAAAAATGGATAGGAGCGTTGACCGAGGTAGGCCTTATGCTTATAGCGTTTAGTATCGTTGCGGGCATACTTTATCCGGGCGCTGTTCCATTCATTGGAGCTGATGTTATAGCTAACATAACTTCATTGCTTAACCAACTTGGTAGTAATGGAGTTGTAGGATTAGTAGCATTAGTGATTATTATCTGGTTGTTAAATAAAAGATCAATCAGCTAAATTTATAGAAAGTTTCACCCTCCCGAATTTGATCCCGACACGGTGAAGGTGTAGGAGTAAAAAGAGCCCAGCAATGGGCTCTTTTTTTTTTACTTATTCATTTACTTTTTTATTGATTTTTTAGACCTATTTGTGATTGTACAAATTGACTATCAAATGCGGCAATCTCTCGTTTTGAGGATTTGCTTTTATCCATTATAGAAGAAAACCACATTACAATGAATGCTGTTGTTACCGAAAATAGTGCTGGATACTTATAAGGGAATATTGGTTTATCATAACCAAAGACGTCGACCCAAACTGCTGGACCAAGAATTACCAAGATTGTCGCTGTGATAAGACCGGCACTGCCTCCTATTAAGGCGCCTTTGGAGGTTAGTTTTTTCCAGTACATGGAGAGAAATAGAATTGGAAAGTTTGCGCTGGCTGCTACGGCAAATGCAAGGCCAACCATAAATGCAACGTTCTGTTTTTCAAAAAGAATACCAAGAAAGATAGCAACACACCCCAGAGTAACAGCTGAGATTTTTGAGACAAATAATTCATCTTTTTCGTTAACTTTCCCTTTTTTGAGGGCGCAAGCATATAGATCATGGCTAACTGCTGCGGCTCCGGCAAGGGTAAGTCCTGATACTACAGCAAGTATTGTGGCGAAGGCTACGGCTGATATAAATCCCAAAAAAATATTCCCCCCAACAGCGTTTGCAAGATGTATTGCGGCCATATTATTTCCTCCTCTTAACCCTCCGTCTGCGTTCAAAAATTCAGGGTTTGTCGAAATTAACATAATTGCCCCAAAACCTATTATGAAGGTTAGTATGTAGAAATAACCAATAAAACCTGTGGCAAAAAAAACCGATTTACGTGCCTCTTTTGCGTCCTTAACGGTAAAAAAGCGCATTAGAATATGAGGAAGCCCCGCTGTTCCAAACATAAGAGCTATCCCTAGAGATATTGCCGAAATAGGATCCGATATCAACCCGCCAGGCTGCATGATAGCGTAACTTTTGGGATGGGCGTTTACCGCCTTCTGAAAAAGTGTCTCGAAACTGAAACCAGTAGTCCACATAACTGCGATTGCCATAAAGGTTGCACCAGACAAAAGTAAAACAGCCTTGATAATTTGAACCCAGGTGGTTGCTAACATGCCACCAAAACTTACATAGAGAATCATCAGCACCCCAACAATAACGACAGCCAACTCATAGGGGAGCCCGAATAGTAGTTGAATCAGTTTGCCTGCTCCAACCATTTGCGCAATTAGGTATAAGGCGACAGTTACCAATGACCCGCTTGCAGCAAGGCATCTTATTTGGGTCTGATCAAGCCGGTGTGATGCAGCGTCGGCAAATGTATAATCTCCTAAATTGCGTAGCCGTTCAGCGAGTAGAAATAGTATAATTGGCCATCCTACAAGAAATCCAATCGAATAAATAAGACCGTCATATCCCGAAAGATAGATAAGACCGGAAATACCTAAAAAAGATGCAGCAGACATATAGTCACCTGCAATAGCTAATCCGTTTTGCAGGCTAGTAATTTTTCCCCCTGCAGCGTAAAAGTGAGAACGGGATTTTGTCCTTTTGGCAGCCCAATAGGTGATCACAAGAGTTGCGAAGACAAATATGAAGAACATTGTTATGGCCGGATAATTTGTCATTTATTCTTTTTTAGGATTCTTTTCTCTGTTTGGTCAAATTCTCGATTTGCTATAAAGACGTAAATTCCCGTTGATGCAAAAGCCAAGAGTATAATCGAAACTCCAATGGGAATTCCAATTGTGATAATCGATTCATCGGATATTCTAAGCCCCAGCACTTCAGGGAAAAAGGCAACTAGGAGAATAAAAGAAAAGTAAGTTAAAAGTGTAACGGCTAATAGAAGCCAGCTAACAAAAGACTTTCTTTTAACTAGAGATTTGAAGTCTTCACTGTTAATAATCTTTTTTTCTAAACGAGACCCCATTGAAACTAGACCACTTAAATTCTATCTTTCGTTATTGTAATTTTTTTAGAAGTTTTATATTTATTAAGATTTAAATACTTTTTAGACATGTCTTTCATTCCTTTTTTTACGTAATTTCTGATATCATGAGTTATATGCATTGAGCAAAATTTAGGACCGCACATAGAACAAAATTGTGCAACTTTTGCACCTTCTGATGGCAATGTTTCATCATGTAATGACTTTGCTTTTTCTGGATCTAATGACAAATTAAATTGATCATGCCATCTAAACTCAAACCTTGCTTGGCTCAAAGCATCATCTCTAATTCTGGCGCCAGGATGACCTTTAGCTAAATCAGCAGAATGAGCTGCTATTTTATATGTAATAACCCCTTCTTTTACATCTTCTTTATCAGGAAGACCAAGGTGTTCTTTTGGTGTAACATAACATAGCATTGCAGTTCCATACCATCCGATCATTGCTGCTCCAATTGCACTTGTTATGTGATCATAAGCAGGAGCTATATCAGTAGTTAAAGGACCTAAGGTGTAAAAAGGAGCTTCATTACATATCTTTAATTGTTTTGTAACATTTTCTTTAATTAGATTTATTGGTACATGTCCAGGTCCTTCAATCATGACCTGACAATCCATTTTATATGCAATTTTATTTAACTCGCCTAAAGTTTCAAGTTCAGCAAATTGAGCTTTGTCGTTTGCATCTGCTATTGAACCAGGTCTTAACCCATCACCTAGGGAAAAAGAAACATCATAACTCCTCATAATTTCACATATTTCTTTAAATTTAGTATATAAAAAATTCTCCTTGTGATGAGCTAGACACCACTTAGCCATTATAGAACCACCACGAGAAACAATACCGGTTGTTCTTTTTGAGGTTAACGGTATATATTGCATTCTTACACCAGCATGAATTGTAAAATAATCTACACCTTGCTCTGCTTGCTCAATCAATGTATCTCTATAAACTTCCCATGTTAAATCTTCAGGACTTTCCACTTTTTCTAAAGCTTGATAAATGGGTACTGTTCCAAGAGGCACAGGACAATTTCTTATAATATATTCACGAATGTTATGAATGTTTTTTCCCGTAGATAAATCCATAATTGTATCGGCGCCCCATCTAATTGCCCATACCATTTTTTCTACTTCGTTGATTGCATCAGAAGTTATAGCTGAATTTCCAATATTTGCATTAATTTTTACATAAAAATTTCTACCAATTATCATTGGTTCTAACTCTGTATGATTAATATTAGATGGAATAATCGCCCTACCTCTTGCTATTTCATCCATAACATATTTTGGAGTTATTATTTGAGGCAACCCTCCTTTTTGAATTTTCTTTTTTTCTTCTTTTCTTAATTCATTTTCTCTTATAGAAACATATTCCATTTCAGGAGTTATTATTCCTTTTTTGGCATAATATAATTGAGTAATAGAGCTACTTTTTTTTGCCTTATAAACATTTTTTTCTTTTTTAAAAATATGTAAAATTTTGCCACTTTTTTTTGTAAAACCATTATCTTTATAAGTTACTTTACGACCTCTATACTTGATTATAGATTTATTTTGTTTTATCCATTTACCTCTATTCTTCTTTAAACCTAAATTTATATTAAAATCATCATTGTTTTTAAATTCTGAATAAACACCTGAAGTATCGTATAAATGAATTATATTTGGTTTAGCTTCTTTAGATAATTTAATTTGTCTAGTTGGGACTCTAATATTAGAGAAAATTTTTCCTTTTAAATAAATCTTTTTTGAAGAAGGAAATGGCCCAATTGTAATATTTTCTTTTGTTTTATTATTAATTCTTTTATCCATTTCTCTTTCCCTACGCTAAAATTATTTAGTTCAGGTCTTAAGGGTTTTTTTCTCAGCTATTCTCGCTCCCCTAAGAGACATTAAAAAAGTAGTAATAATTTTTTGAATTATTATAACATATAATGTATGAATCAAAAAAAGAATTTACTTCCCATTGGTTTCAAAGATATTCTTACAAATGACGCAAATATTCAATTTGAATATGGAAAAAAATTATTAAAAAATTTTGATTTATGGGGATATTCTTTTATAGAACCTCCAATTATTGAATATGAAAAAACTTTATCTGATACAAAAAATAAATTATTAAATAAAAAAACACTCTCTTTTTTTGATCCTTTGACAAAGGAAAAAGTATCTTTAAGACCTGATATTACTACACAATTAGCTAGGATAGCTGAAGATAGACTGTTTGGTTTACCAAAACCTCTAAGACTATGTTATTTCGGAGATGTTTTTAGAGCAGACAAACCAAAGCTGTCATCTGATAGACAGTTTAAACAAGCAGGCGTTGAAATTATAGGATCTAAAAATTTACTTGCAGATTTAGAAATAATAAATTTAACTTTAGATTCATTAAAAAAAATTAATTTTAAAAAAATTAGTTTGGATGTTAACGTTCCTATTATTTTAGAAAAAATTTTTGATGATTTTAAAATATCTTCAACTAAAAGAATTAGTTTAAGAAAACTTGTTGCAAAAAAGAATATTAAAGAGATTTATAATTTTGATGTAAAATTATTTAATACATTAAAGGAAATAATTGATTCCTCAGGTCCTCTAAAAAAAAATATAAAAAAAATTCAAAAAATAAAATTAGGAAGCAATGCAAAAAAAATTATAAAAGATTTTATGAAGATTTGTTCTTTCTTGACAAAAAAAAATTATGATGAATATAAAATTTCAGTAGATTTATTAGATCACAGAGGTTTTGAATATTATACAGGTATAACATTTAGTATTTTTTGTTTAAATTCTAGTAAAGAAGTTTGCAGAGGAGGGCGTTATTTAACATCAAAAGATAAAGATGCCGTAGGTTCAACCTTCTTTTTAAATCAATTTTTACAATTTAAAAATATATCAAAAAATAATAAAAAAAGGATTTTGGTTTCTTATAATAGCATGTTTGATAAAAATTTACCTGAATTAAGAAAAAAAGGTTGGGTAACTATTCAAAATATAGATGGAAAAAATGATAAAAAATTTGCTAAATTGCACAACTGTAAATTTATTTTTAAAAATAATAAAATAAAGTCATTAAAATGAAGAATCTTACAATAGTTGGTGCGCAATGGGGAGATGAAGGCAAAGGTAAAATTGTAGATTACTTATCTAGCAAATTTGATGTAGTTTTAAGATTTCAAGGAGGACATAACGCTGGTCATACAATCGTTATAGGTAAAGAAAAATTTATATTGAGTATTCTTCCATCAGGCTTAATTAGAAATAAATTATGTATAATTGGAAGTAATGCAGTCATAGACCCTATACATTTTTTGAAAGAAGTAGATTTATTAAAAAAAAAAAAAATTAAAATATCAAAAAAAAATTTAAAAATAGCTAATAATGCATCAATCTTATTACCTATCCATTCTATAATTGATCAAGTAAGAGAAAAAGAATTATCAAAAAAAAAAATTGGTACAACTGGAAAAGGAATAGGCCCTTGTTATGAAGATAAAGTTGCTAGAAGAGGTTTAAAAATTTATGATTTAGAGGATCTAAATACTCTTAGAGTTAGACTAAAAAATTTAATAAATTTTCATAATATTTTTTTAAAAAATTTTTCACAAAAAAGAGTTTCATTTGATGAAACTTTTAAATTATTAAAATCTATAAGAAAAAAAGTTTTACCTTTCTCCATAGATGTAAGTGAATTTATAAATACTAAATATTTCTTAAAAAAAAAATTTCTTTTTGAAGGTGCTCAGGGTTTAATGTTAGATATAGATCATGGTACTTTTCCATTTGTAACTTCAAGCAATACAGTTCCTGCTATTGCAGCAGTGAGTATTGGTATTAAACCATCTAAAATTGGTCATATATTAGGTGTTGTAAAAGCTTATACAACTAGAGTTGGAGAAGGCCCTTTTCCAACTGAAATTAAAACTAATATAGGATTAGAACTTGCAAAAAAAGGCCATGAATTTGGAAGTGTCACCGGTCGGCCAAGAAGATGTGGATGGTTCGATGCAGTGCAATGCAAGAAAGCTATTAATATCGCTGGAATTAATTCAGTTGCGTTAACAAAAATTGATGTACTAGATAATTTTAAAAAAATAAAAATTTGTTATCAATATAAACTTGGTAAAAAAATAATTCATTCTATGCCTAGTTCCAATAAAATTTTAAATAATATAAAACCTATATATTTAACATTGGAAGGTTGGTGTGCCAATACTTCTGGTATAAAAAATAAAAAATCACTGCCTCAAAAAGCACAACAATTTATTAAAGTTATTGAAAAACTCCTTAATATTCCAATAGTTTTTCTTTCCAACGGCCCTGATAGAAATGATATTATTAATTTAAAAAAATTAAATTAATTTAAAAAATTAGAAATTTCTTCTCTTTCAAGATTTTTTTTGATTAATAAATTTTTTACAGATTTTTTTAATTTTTCCATTGCTCTAACTTCAATCTGTCTAACTCTTTCTCTTGAAATTTTGAAGTGATTACTTAAATCATCAAGAGTTTTTGTTTCATCTTTCAATCTTCTTTCAACCATTATATATTTTTCTCTAGGGCTTAAGACATTTATAGCTTTTGAAAGCAAATCTTTTCTTTGATCTAGTTCTTGAGAATTTGATATTATATATTCTTGTGTTGGTGACCCATCAACTAACCAATCTTGCCACTCTCCCTCACCATCTTCTTTAAGTGGAGCATTTAATGAATGATCTGGCCCTGCTAACCTTCTATTCATATCCATTACTTCTTTCTTTGAGACATTTAAACCTTTTGCTATTTTATTTACATTTTCCGGTAACATGTCTCCTTCTTCATAAGCTCTTAAATGTGATTTAATTTTTCTTAAATTAAAAAATAATTTTTTTTGTGCAGCAGTTGTACCCATTTTAACTAAAGACCAACTATGCAATATATATTCTTGAATAGATGCTCTTATCCACCACATTGCATAAGTAGCTAATCTAAACCCTCTTTTATAATCAAATCTCTTTATTGATTCAAGCATTCCTATATTTCCTTCAGATATTAGCTCATTTATCGGTAACCCATATCCTTTAAAACCCATTGCAATTTTTGCTACTAACCTCAAGTGGCTTGTAACTAAAATATGAGCAGATTCAATATCTTTTTTTTTTGTCCATTTCATCGCCAAGTCTCTTTCATATTTAGGCTCTAGAAGGGGGTACTTTCTTATTTCTTGCAAATATCTAGTTAAACCGTTTTCTGAAGTGATTCTTGGCAAGTATTTAAAAATTGCTGTCATAATTATTATCTTTAAAAAATTAATAAAATCCGATAGTTATATAACGATTCTATTAAATAATATTTATTTTATTACTTATCCACAGTTTCTCATAATTATATGATATTTGTCAAGTGATTATATTAATTTTAATTTTTCTATTAACTTATTGAAATCACTAGGTAATTTTGAATTTAACTGTATTTTTTTTCTATTTATTGGATGAACGAAGCTTAAAAAATAGGCATGTAAAGCCTGTCTTTTAAATGTAATTATGTAATTTATTAAAGACTTGTCCACATTTTTTAGTAGTTTTGATTTGTTTTTCCCATATTTTTTGTCACCTATTATAGAATTTCCTGAACTCGATAGATGCACTCTTATTTGATGGGTTCTTCCTGTCAATAATTTACATTCAATTAACGATGCCACATTAGAAAAATTTTTTTTTACTTTATACTTTGTAATTGCATTTCTTCCTCCATCTTTAAAAGTAGAGAACTTTTTTCTATTTTTCGGGTTTCTTCCTATATTCATTGTGAAACTTCCACTATTTTTTTTTAGTAGCCCCCAAACAACTGCTAAATACAAACGATTTATCTCTCTTTTTTTAAATTTTTCTTGAAGTAATTTATGAGTTTTATTATTTTTAGCAATTAATAACAAACCACTTGTGTCTTTATCTAGTCTATGAACTATCCCAGGTCTATCTATTCCAGATAAATTTGATAAATTTTTCCCGTATTTTTTTATTAAAAAATCTACTAATGTATAATTTTTTTGACCTGCACCGGGATGAACAGTTAAACCACTAGGTTTATCTAATACAATTAACTCTTTATCTTCGTATAAAATTTCTATATTTTTAAAACACATTTAAAAAAAATGTATATGAAATATTTAAAATTTATAGTAATTCCTATGTCATTGTTAATTTTTTTTAGCACATTAGCTATTATTTATATTGTGTTCGATAGATTGTTTTCAAAACAAACAATGATTTTTCCTGAAAAAGACGTATTAAAAAAATTACGAATAAGTGAAAATAGTGAAATAGTAAATGCTAATATTTCAGATGACAAATTAATATTAACTATTAAATTAAACCAAGGTTATCAAATAATTATTTATGATTTAAAAAGCGGAGAACAATTATATTTTTTTGAGACAAATTAATAATGAAATTAAATTTTAAAATATATTTTTTATCTATTTTTTTTATTCTAAATAATTGTTCAATGTCTTTACAAAGTTTTTTTGAAGCTTTGAATTATTCAAAATACAGCGCAGATTTTCTTTCATATGTAACTACAGATAAAACAACCACTGATCATGCTTTATCATATTTGTTTAAGAAAGATTGTTCATTAGCAAGATCATTAAAATTAAAGCAAATTTGCGAAGAAATAAATAAAGAAAATTTAGTTATAGATAGTGGATATTTAAATTTAAATAAAACAAAAAAAATTTATAAAAAAAGAGTTGTAAAAATAAAAAAAATAAATGTTCCATCTATGGCTTATTAAACTAAATATATAATAAAGATGATTTCTCTCTCAAATATAACAAAAAAATTTGATGATTTTATAGCTGTTGACAATCTAAGTATTAATGTAAAGAGAGGAGAGGTCCTAGGTTTTTTGGGTCCAAACGGAGCTGGTAAATCAACTACTATGAAAATGATTACGGGCTTTATAAAGCCTACTGAGGGAATAATAAAAATTAAAGGCATGAATGTTGAGACAAAATCAATAGAATGTAAAAAATTAATAGGATATTTGCCCGAGGGCTCTCCTTTGTATGGAGATATGACACCAATAAATATGTTAAAATTTGTCTCATATATTCGAGGAATGACTTCACAGGAATTTAAAAAAGCATTAGATAGTGTTGTTATAAAAACTGAAATAACAGATGTAATTAATCAACCAATTGATACTTTATCTAAAGGTTATAAAAGAAGAGTTGGTTTAGCGCAAGCATTGATACATGATCCTAAAATTCTAATTTTAGATGAGCCCACAGATGGGCTAGATCCTAATCAAAAACATCATATTAGAAATTTAATAAATGAAATGGGTAAAGAAAAAGCAATAATAATTTCCACACATATTTTGGAGGAGGTAGATTCTGTTTGCACACGCGCGTGTATCATTGCAAAAGGAAAAAAACTTATTGATAAAAAACCTAGTGAATTAAAAAAATTATTTAAAAACAAGGACTTAGATAGTATATTTAGAGAAATTACTTTAAAAAAATAATTATATTTATGAGCGTACTTTTAAATATAGTAAAAAGAGAATTAGCAAGTTATTTTTCCACACCCCTTGCGTATGTTTTTATTGTAATTTTTTTAACACTTATAGGCTCTTTTACTTTTTATCTAGGAAATTTTTTTGTTAGAGGACAGGCAGACTTAAATCCATTTTTTACTTTTCATCCATGGGTATATATTTTATTAATACCAGCGGTTACGATGAGATTATGGGCAGAAGAAAGAAAGTCAGGAACAATAGAATTGCTGATGACTTTACCTTTGACAACAACACAAGCAGTTTTAGGAAAATTTTTTGCTGCCTGGTTTTTTATATTTATTGCATTAATTTTAACTTTCCCGATTTGGATTACAGTAAATTACTTAGGCCAACCAGATAACGGGGTTATTCTTGCTGGATATGTGGGAAGCTTGTTTATGTCAGGTGCTTATTTATCTATAGGTTCGTGTATTTCAGCTATTACCAAGAATCAAGTTATAGCTTTTGTTGTAGCTACAACAGTTTGTTTTATTTTTACTATGACCGGTGTAGATATAGTATTAAATTTTTTTAAAGTCTGGGCGCCTGAATTTTTAGTTAATACAATTTCTTCTATGAGCTTTCTTACTCATTTTGAATCTACAACAAAAGGGGTTATAGAAATAAGAGATTTTCTTTTTTATTTGAGTGTTGTCATATTTTGGCTTTTTTTAAATATTGTTGTAGTTGAATTTAAAAAATTTAATTAAATTTTTATGTTAAAAAAAATAATATATAAAAAAAATAAACTTCCTTTGATTGTTTTATTAGCAATTATTTCTTTTTTGATCTAACAGAATCTAATATATATACGTTATCTGATGGAACGAAATCAATTTTACAATCTATTAACGAACCTCTTAATTTTAAATTATTTTATACAAAACAAATCGGTGATATTAATCCCGTTTATCAAAATTATTACGATAGAGTAAAAGAGATACTTGGGCAATACGTACTGTTATCTAACAACAAAATTAAGTTAAAAATTTTTAACCCAAAACCTTTTTCAAATGAAGAAGATAAGGCAGTTGAATATGGATTACAAGGAGTTGAGATTATAGCTGGTGTTTATGGATATTTTGGATTAATTGCAACTAATAGTACTGATGATGAAGAAAAGATTATTTTTTTTCAACCTGATCGTACTCCATTCCTAGAATATGATTTAAGTAAAATTGTTACAAACTTAGCAAATCCAAATAGAAGAATAGTCGGCTTATATACTGACTTACCTATGTTTGGAACATTCAATCCTTTAGCAAAGACACGAGACGCTGCCGAAGCGCCTCCTTGGGCAGTCTACAATCAAATGAAAGAGTTTTTTGAAGTTAAAAGAATTCATGAAAAAACAAGTTCTATACCAGAAGGTCTCGAATTATTAATGTTAGTTCATCCAAAAAAAATTCCAGAAAGATTGTTATACATGATTGATCAATTTGTATTGAAAGGGGGGAAACTTCTTGTTTTTATTGATCCTAATTCTGAAACAGAAAGCTTTTCTCCTAATACAAATCAAGTAAAAGAAGGTGATAATAATTCTGATTTAAAAGAACTTCTTGATAAATGGGGTGTAGAATTGGTAGAAAATAAAGTTGTTGGTGATTTACTTTCGGCTAGAAGAGTACAAATAGGAGCATCAGACCAACCATCTGTTACAGATTATATTGCATGGCTGGATATAAAAAAAGATCATATGGATGATACACATCAAGCTACTTCTAAAGTTCAAAGATTAACCTTCGCAACATCTGGATTTCTTAAAAATAATGAGAAAAATAACAATATTAGTTTTAGAAGATTAGTATGGAGTACAACGCAGTCAATGCAAATTGATGTAGCTGATGTTAAATTTACTCCAAATCCAACTAATTTATTAAGAAATTTTGTTCCATCAAATGAAGAACTTACTTTGGCAGCTGAAATAAAGGGAAATTTTTCATCTAATTTTCCTGATGGGCCACCTGATACAAATATAAAGAATGATTTTGATAAAAATAAACATATTAATGAATCAATTAAGCCAACTACCTTAGTTATTCTTGCTGATACCGATATGTTATATGATGAATATTGGCTCAAATATGAACAATCTGGTGAAGTTATTCCTATAGCAAATAACGCAGATTTTACAGTTAATTTGCTTGAATATTTAAATGGTACTGAAGATTTAATAGGATTAAGAGGAAAAGGTGTTTCTTCATTACCATTTGTTAAAGTTGAAAAAATCCAAAAAGAAGCTGAACAAAAATTTAGATCAAAAGAACAAGAACTTCTTGAAAAGTTAAACAACTATCAAAGTAAATTAGAAAATATACAAAAAGGTTCAGTAGAAGATGGGGGAAAAACTCTTTTAACCGAAAAAGAAACTTTAGAAATTGATAAATTTAGAGAAGAAATGATTTTTGTTAGATCTGAGCTTAGAAAAGTACAAAATGCATTGAGAAAAGATATAGAGAAACTAGATAGCACATTAAAATTTTTTAATATTTTTTTTGTACCAATCTTATTAATTATTATTTCTCTAGTGGTTGGTTTTGTTGGAAGAAGAAAAAGATATCAAAAACACATTGTAAGAGAAACAAATTAAAAAAAAATGTCAAATAAACATTTTACATATTTAGTTTTAATAACAATTTCATTATTTGTTTTAGCATTGTTATCTTTTTTAATTCAACCAAGATATGAAACATCTTTAAAAAGGGGAGGGGCAGCTTTTAAAAATATTAAAAATCAATTAAATGATATTAAAGAAATAAATATTGATAATAGTAAAAAAAAAATATTAATTATAAAAGATCAAGATAATTGGTATATGACATCAAAGTCAGGTTATAAAGTTAAGAAGGAAGTAGTGAGAAAAAATTTGATTCAAATCTCAGAGTTAAGATTTTTTGAAGAAAAAACAAAGGAAGAATTTTTATATTCTAGATTAGATCTCGATTATCCAAACAATGAAGATGGTAACTCTAAACTTATATCTATAATTAATAATGATAAACAAATATTGGTTGAATTTATTTTAGGAAAGAAAAAAAAAGATGGGGTTTATATAAAAAAAATAAAAGATAAAGAAAGCTGGTTAACATCGGGAACTTTAGATATGTCATCAGTTGAGAAGGATTGGTTAGAGACAAGAATTTTAGATATAGATTATCAAGATGTAAAAAAAGCATCAATAAATCATTTAAATAAAAGCGAATCCTTTTCTTTAACTAAAGATGATGAAAATGAAAACTTTTTGATTGACAACTTAACTAAAGAACAAATTCCAAAAAGCGATTTAATTGCAAATTTTATAGGTTATTTTTTTACTAATCTAATTTTTGAAGATGTTGTTAAACGTAAAGATATCATTGACAACAAATCTCTTACAAAAATAAATTTTGAATTATTCGATGGCACAAATATTTTTGCAATTATTTTTAATAAAGATAAAGATAAATGGATTAGTTTTGATATTGAAAATCAATCAGTATTAAAACTTAAAGATAATAAGAAAATTTTTGTTAATAATATTGAGAATTGGTCTTATAAACTATCTTCAACAAAAAAAAATATCAGTGATACGAAGTTTGAAGATCTTCTTGTTGAAGACTGATTTTATTTGCGATATTTATCAAGGCCTGAGAATAATCAAAGCCTAATTCCATAGTTTTTATAGTATTTAGTGAATTTTCAATATCTCCACTAATTGCTTGAGCATAAGCTATTTTTCCAATAAATTTGTTATCAATAATTTTACCTCCATGCTCAAGCATTTTTAACGCTAGTTTTTTTGCCCCAGCTTTATCTTTATGCGATTGGATTATAATAACTTCGGAAATGCCTTCCTTATAAAATCTATCACTTTCTATTAATCCTAGTAATTTATGAGATTTTTCAAAATTTTCAGCTAAAGCATATGTTTTAGCAACTTCCATAAAAACCCTACCTTTTGTTGAGAAACCTGGTAAACCATGAGCATACTTTCCTCCAACCAAATTAGGAACTGTTTTTAAAGCTTCATTTAAAAAATATTCCATTACTGAGATGTTTTTTTTAGCAGCAAGTTCCTTTCCAATAAGCGACATGGCCATTGCTTTTTCGTAACCAGGTTTCATTAAATTTAACAATTCTTTGGCTTGATCTAAATTGTTTATTTTTGCAAAGGCATTAATTAATTCAATAAAAATCCTTTCATCTAAGTTTTTAAGAACATATTTTTTAGCATCCATCAAAGTTTCATTACTTTTTTCGTTTAGTTGAATTGAGTTTTCGAATATAGCTATATTAATTAATTCTCTTATAATCCAAAATTCTTGATCTTTTGATTTTGCTGCAATTTTTGCTTTATTTAGAAATAATTTACATTGGTCTATATCATCAATTTTATATGAAATTTTTGCAATTTCTAAATAAGTATTTGATTTTTCAGCAAGTTTTGATGATTTTTTTAAATCAATTTTTACTTTATTTATATTTTCTAATAATAAATTAGTTTCTGCAATTTCTAAAAGAGCGATAGCTTTATTATCATTATTTGAGATTTCATTATTTATTATTAGATATATTTTTTCTTCTATTTCTTTTTTTTTATTTTCTTTCTTTAGTTGATGAAGTATTTCATAAACTTTTGATAAATTTTTGATTTTCTTTGGTAGGTCAGTATACATTTCATTAATGTATTTTTCAGAACTTAATACATTTTTAAATGCATTTTCTTCGTCATTTAAAAGTATTCTTAATTTACTAATTTCATTTGACAACCTGGATTTTGTTCTGTTATCTCCTATTTGTTTAATTGATAATTCTGCCGCGTTAAGTAAATTTAATGAACTTTTCAGTTTATTACCATTTCTAAATTCTACATTAGCCAAATCAATATTTTTTTTAATTTCATTAATATTTGCATTTTTTTCTTTTTGAATCTTTTGTTTACTTGATATTATTTTTAATTTATCTATACGAGAATTAAGATTATTAATTTTATTTTTTTTTCTATATAATCTTGCAACCTTAGTTTTTGGGTATCTACTTTGAATTTTTTCAATTTTTATTAATGCATTTAATAAAAGTTTAATTTTTTCATCTGTATTACTTACTATCTCTGATCTCTCAATAAGTTCTTCTGCTTTTTTATCTAATTTATTTGCTTCAAAATTATAAAATTCCTCACATCCAGCTAATGAAAGAACTAAAATTATTAAATAATTTGATAGAATTTTTCTTAACATTTAATTATAATTAAGATAGTTACATATTATGAAAAAAATAATTTATTTGAATATTTTTTTGTTTTGTTTTCTTTATATACCAATTTCAGTTAATGCAAAAAAAATTCCAAATCTTATTGGCAAGTGGCAAGGTGAAAACATTCAATCGACATTAAAACATGGTTTTATAAAAAGTAAGAATACTGTAGAAATTACCGAACAAAGAAATAGACTTTTTAGGGGTTATGTTGTCCATAAAGGTGGAAAAGAAGCATTTGTCGGCGTTATTAGATCAGATTATAAAAATTTTTATTGGGCAGATAGTAGCAACGATGATGGCAAAGTTATAGGAACAATTCTAAACAAAAATAAGATTGAAACTTGTTATTTAGATAGTGGCAAAGATGCTATTGCAGGATGTTCAATTTTGTTAAGAGAAAATTAATCACTTAAATTCTTCATTTCTTTTTTATTTTATAAAAGATTTCATCTATAGCTTTTAAAACATTGGATTTAATATTAGGTTCAGACATTGAATGACCACTATTTTCAATTATTTTAAGCTCACAATTAGACATATTTTTTGCTAGTAAAAAAGCAGATTTTGGTGGACATATCAAATCATATCTTCCTTGAATGATAATTGTTGGTATGTTTTTTATTATTTTAATATTTGATGTAATTTCATTTTTTTTTAAAAAAAAATTATTTTTTATATAATGCCATTCTAGAAAGGGACTGTTTGGCAATTCTTTCTTCTTTTTAATTTTTTTTATTTCATTTAAATTAATTTTTCCAGGATTCAAAACTGATAACATTCTTTCATATTTTTCCCATATTATAGATGAGATTGATCTGATACTTATTTTCTTACTTTCTAACATTTTTCCCAACTTCAAAAATATTTTTTTGTTTTTTTGTTTTAATTTATTTTCAATTGCATCTATAATTTCCGGATAAAAATATTTAGAGGAATAATGAAAAGCCCAGTATGCTTCATCTTTATTTCCAAGGAAAACACCTCTAAGAACCATACCTAAAACTTTACTACTATTCTTTATCGCATATATAAGAGCTAAAGTTGATCCCCAAGATCCTCCAACAATAATCCATTTTTTTATTTGTAAAATATTTCTAATTTTTTCCATATCATTAACTAAATCTTTTGTTGTATTTTTGGTTATAGAACCTCTGGGCCTGCTTTTTCCTGAACCTCTTTGGTCAAATAAGATAATTCTGTATTTTTTAGGATTAAAATACCTTCTGTTTTTTGGATCTATCGATCCACCGGGACCACCATGAAGATATATTATCGGAATGCCATTTTTATTACCACACTCTTCAACATATATAGAATGTAATTTATCCTCAGTTTCTAAAAAAAACGTGTTAAAAGGTTTAATAGGAGGATGCATCTATGAATTAAAAAAAAAAATTTTTTTTTAGATTAAATTCCTTTTAAAATCTCATTTCTTTTTTTTTGATATTCTTCTTCAGATAAAATCCCTTTTTTGTATAAATTTTCAATCATTTTTAGACGTTGTTCTGTAACATGAGAATTATCATTATTATTTATTTGTTTCTTTGATATCACTGGCTCTTTTTTTCTTTTTTGTATTTGTTGTTGTGGAGAAGGCAAAGGAACGTTTCTTTGTTGTTTAGGTTGATTTAGTTGTCTTTGCAAAGTATCTATTTGTTGCTGTAATGTTTTGTATTGTTCTTTAGACATTTTCTTAGCATTTATATCTTCCTTTGCTTGTTTATAAGCAGTATTTGTAAAAATGAACCAATCTTTTCTTTCATTAGATTTCCTATATATGCCTTTATTATTTTGATTAAAAACAACAATTAATCCTTCATATTCAGATACTTTTCTTCTATGTCCAATATCGTAGACTATTTTGGCTGTTTCCCAAACATTTCCTTGATATCTTTCTGCTAATGTTGGTTGTAATCCTTCTTGT
>JYMV01007811.1_pt1 | contig 18038 bp, 17 predicted proteins | sample 338911 | NCBI WGS metagenome assembly JYMV01 (sample SAMN03354496, study PRJNA234377) | hydrothermal vent metagenome | biome: Deep sea; feature: Hydrothermal plumes at the Eastern Lau Spreading Center, Western Pacific Ocean; material: Seawater | place: Tonga | collected 2009 | depth 2000 m m
ACTGCCCACCGACGCTTTGCTCTGAGCTTGAATTTAAACCAAGATTATGAAGGTGGGTACCTCAGGTTTCCGGAGTTCGGACCTAATTTATATCAACCGGGAGTTGGTGAGGCACTTGTTTTCTCCTGTTCACACCTACATGAAGTCACAGAGCTGATAAATGGGCGGCGCTTCGCTTTACTCTCGTTTCTATTCTCTGAAGCAGGTAGTCAATCTAGGTCAAAGTCAAAAAATAGTTCTGTTTCACAAGATGCAAATGTATAAAAACAATTTGTCTTCGGATGAATTACAGCATTTTTACCAGTACGGATATGTGATTATTAAAAACCTTTATAGTCGCAACCAAATCTCAGTTTCGTGTGGTATATGGGTAACAGTTGATGATGCCGATCTCGATAATGGGCGCTTGTGGGTTATTCCGGGTAGTCACAAACTGGATATACGGGAACATGTACTACCTAATACCAAACAAAGAATTCCGATAAGTTCTCTCTGTCCGCGACATGGCTGAAATTCCAGTACCGCGGAAAATCGCTACATCAATCAGAGTTAATATCTGGATCAAAATTCGAAACTGTGTTAAGGTGCCCTAATAAGCAAAATAAATAAAGAGGATCTAATTTAATGAGGATCATAACTTCAATATGTTTAGTTACGCTCTTTATATCTTCCACATTTGTTGAAGGAGCTCAATTGGGGTTAGCTGCCGCCTGGCTGTTTGAAGAATCCAATGGAAAAATAGTTAAAGACACTGTTGGTGGTTACGATGGGGAAATTAAAGGAGCCCCGAAATGGGTTGCAAACGGAAAGTTTGGAAGAGCCTTACAGTTCCCAGGCAAAGGGGATAGTTATGTCAGGATAGACCACAACGATGTTTTTAATTCCGATCCCTACACATTCATGGCTTGGACTAAACTGAAACCAACAACTTGGCAGTATATTGTATGGCGAAACGGCGATGTCTGGCCTGAAGAGAAAAACGTTCGACACCTGGACATCTGGATCCACAAAGACACACATATGCCAGTGTTTATGTGGCATGCAAAGGGAAAGGTCGGTCGGATCAACGGTAAAACAGTCATTGCCGATGATAAATGGCATCATATTTCCAAAGTATACGATGGCAAAACCGTACAGATGTATATGGATGGCAAGATCGACGGAGAGATGCCCAGTGGAGGTACGCTGGATACTAGCAAATCCCCTATTTGGCTTGGAGCTAGACCCGGAAACGTGGCGGCAACCGGTCTTTTTGACGAAGTTGGTTTTTTTACGGAGGCTCTTTCTGAAGATGAAATTAACAACGTGATGAAACAGGGTTTGATGCAGATTGCCTCGGTTGATCCAACTGCCAAATTAGCCATCAGTTGGGGAGAAATCAAACGAACAATAAATTGAGGAATAACCGTTTATTTGTATAAATCTGGCTATGCGATTCCAGCCAGCATCATCCCTTGTGCATGGCTACCATTGTGTTGACCATCAATATTATTATCTGCAGGATTTCGCACCTGTATTAGCACCGATTTACGAACCTTGTTTGTAGTATTAATATCCGAACCATGAATAGCCAAGTAATTAAAATACACTACGTCACCTCGTTTGGCTGGAATCGCCGTTGCTTGGCTAATCGGATACCTGTCTGGATCAAGATACCGTCCCTTCTTAGAGAATACAGGGAGATGACCGAATTTGTGTGAACCTCGGTACATTTTCAAACATCCCATCTCTTCTGTTGCATCGGAAATATGAATGGTTGCAGCCAATAAGGAGTCCTTTTCATGCCTCATCCAAGCAGCGTCCTGGTGCATAGGGAATCCAATTCCTTGTTCAGTTCCTTTCCGAAATAGCTTGGTGTGGTGCAGTTGCACGTTTGGCCCCATTAAACTGACGAACCCATCGGTTAAAGGTTGATGAAATAACAGCAACTTAGTCCACCGAAAATCATACATTTGCAGGTCATGACATCCCTCTACACTTTTGGACTGCGGCTGATTTCCCTTCCATTCTCCGTGAGTGAAATCCCTTAGCCGCCCTTTAATACAAGATTCAAAAGCATCTTCCATTTCTCCCATTTCAGTTTCTGTATACAACCCTGTAACTTTTACAAATCCATCTCCATGGAAAGTTTGAACCTGCTGATCAGTTAACACATTTTTCTCCTTAGGTCTTTTGATAAAATGAATTGATTCTATTTAATATCATCCAGATGGATTTCCCCGATGAATCACCAAGATTTAGTATAATTAATCCGGCGAGGGAATTTGGTCAGGGTGATTACCGTGGATCTATTCTTAAGTTTTCAGGGAATCAACCAAGTGGTGGCATCAGTTCTTTTTGGGCTTCAAGCAGTTGATCGATAACCGTTCGGATTTGAGGAAGTGTCAGTTGGGACGCCGTATTTGGATCAACCATAGCCGAGTGATACACGTATTCTCGTTTCTGTTCTAATATGGATTGGACGGTCAACCCCTGCATGCTGACATTACTTTGACATAAGCTGGCACACTGAGGCGGTAGATCCCCGACATAACATCCTTGTACACCAACACGGTTTACCAAACACGGCACTTCCACACAACACCGATCCAGCAAGTTAGTAATTAGCGCTGTATTGCACACGTTGCCATAGATATAGGTTGGTGTATCAGTCTCAATGGCATGAATAATTGTGGCTGCGTATTCGTTCGATTTTTGTAGTTCAAGGTTGGCTGATTTGGATTCTTCAATAGCCTGTTTAATCCGGATCTGGCGTGTTTCATTCTGTTTGGCAAATGTTTCTCCAGTTCGAATAGGTTGTTTTAACCTCTTCATTTCCTCAACGTGCGGCATAACGTAAGGGACATATTCAGCCATGTGGCGGGACGATTCGGTGACAAAGTAACCAAAGTGTTTGAAAATTTCAAAGCGGACTGGATCCTTTTCAAAAATTCCCGGATCGTTTAAACAATCTCTTAACCGTGGGTACAAATCCTCACCGTTCATACTAAGATCGAGGAACCAGGCCATATGGTTAATCCCTGCGGTAAGATAGCGCATCTGTTCGTAATCTATCTCCATATAGTTGGAGAGTTGCTTGCTCGTTCCTTGAACACTATGACAGAGACCTACAGCAGATATACTTGTTTCTTGATGTATAGCCCACATGATCATGGCCATCGGATTGGTATAGTTCAGCATCACTGCATCGGGACAGCGCATTTCCATATCTCGGGCGATATCGAGCATAACAGGAATGGTTCGTAGTCCTTTCATGATGCCACCGATACCAACCGTATCGGAAACCGTTTGCCGTAATCCCGCGGTTTCGTATGGGATCTGAACATCCAGTTTTTCCGGTTCAAGGTCATTTCCTACCCGAATTGAAGCGATCACATAGTCAGCACCGTCCAGAGCGGATTCACGGGTGGTCGCCTGGAAGACTTTTGTTGGTAAATGATTGTGCTTAATCAATTGATTCACGAAGTCATAGGTAATTGATACTCTTTCCTGATTTGGATCAACCAAATGAATGCTCGAATCCGCCAGTTCTGGAAAAGAGATAATATCGCGCACCAACCTGCGACCAAATCCCAAACTACCTGCACCAATAAACGCTATTTTTGCCATATCAATTTTCTCTACCTTCTGTGATCATTTCAAGATGCCTGTACCAGCTGAAAGATGCACGATTGCGGAATGAAATGCACCGGCATAGGTGTAAACCGATCGGCTAAATGGTCGGCGAGCAATTTCATTCCGTAAACCTCACTAACTGCATGATTTACCACGATTACCGGGATACCCATGTCGATTGAGAAGGCACCATCCCGCCAATAGGTAAATCCATCATCAGTACAAATCGCTAGATCGACCTGATAATTATCGATTAAATTAGTGAATGGTGTTATCGCTCCGGTACCAATAGCTACACGCGAAACCATCTGATGCTCAGGGCCAATCAGCTGTACAGCATTTTGCCCCAATTCTTTCACCTTTCCTGCTACTTCACGGGCCACAGTCAGTGCGGTCTGACCCGAGACATCATAGACCCGAAAGTACCCCTCTCCGGCCACCGGACCTTCAAACCCGAGTTGCGTTGCCCATGAATCTGGAATACCAATTTCAGGTACCTGGTCCCACAGATCGTGACAACGTAAAATGATCAGTTCACTATCTTCAATCATTTTACGTTTGGCTGCAACCCCTTGATAACGGAATATATTCTGATCGGTATCATGATGATTATAGTAGGTCGGCTCGTGGGTAATAAACATGTTGCAATCTAACTCCAAGGCGCGTTGAAGAGCCCAAGTGTACCCCATCCAACCGACAGCAACACCGCGCACCTCGGTTGTCGGGTCCCCCGACTTGAAGGTATCAACCGTATTTCCCCAGTTGACCCAACCGCCGTCCATCGTTTTTAAATATTCCCTGACATCCTCTGCGTTCACCTGATTCCCTCCCTAAACCACAGGTTAACTTTCCGAAGCTTGGATAGTCCGCCCTTCTCTTGCCGATTGATAGATCTTTTCTAACAAGTCAACTGTCCGGCGTCCCTCTCTGCCATCAATCCGGACCTGACTTCCATTCTCTATAGCCCCAACCATATCCGAGATGATACTGGTTACATTGTCTTCTACCGAATCAAGTCGCTCTTGCAAACCGTTACCAATGACACGCATTTTTCCGCTTAGTACCTCATCGATCAATACACCACCATCAGTTCCGTGTACTTCAGCACTAAAGTACACGCTTTCTGGAAATGTAGTGGTTCCGACGATTACACCCTTGGCACCGCTCTTGAAGTTGACGACGGCTAATCCAATATCTTCCGTTTCAATATCATGATTCATAATGGCAGTTTCACCATAAACTGACTGGTAATCCCCCATGAACCAAGAAATGAGATCCAGTAGATGAGCTCCTTGATTAGCCAATGATCCTCCACCGTCCATTTCCCATGTTCCTCGCCAGCCATTTCCGTGCTTGAAATACTCGTCTGACCGGAACCACTTGAAGCGAACTTCTCCTAGAATTGGTTTTCCCAACCAACCACGTTTAAGGGCCTCCGCTACACGATAGTTGTTCTCGACGTATCGGCTTTGATAGTCAACAGCCAATATCACACCGGCTTCATCGCAGGCCGAAATTAGTCGGTCACAGGCTTCTGTAGTGACGTCCATAGGCTTAGTAGTAATTACATGTTTACCTGCTTTAGCAACACGAATCCCCAGTTCGGCATGTGTACCACTTGGTGTCATTACCATTACGCAATCGATGTCACTTCGTCCGAGTGTATCGTCTAAATTGGTCGTCCACTCGACGTTCAACTCCTCGCCGTTTTTTTTTGCCAATTCTTCATTTAGGTCGACCACACACTTTAGTTCTGCTCCTTCTGTCTGTTGAATCAACCGGGATCGGCCTCGTCCCATACCTAAACCAACAACTGCAAATTTAACCATAAAAAATCTCCTGTTTATTGGATTCCTTTAAATTCTGTAAAATACTTTAAACGCGGCAGCCAAGCTCGTATTTTCAATTTCCTAAACTTTCAGAAATATGTCCAAATATACCATTAAGCCGCGCCATATCTTCGGATGGTAGCGGAGGCCCTAGAATAGCATCAACGTTGGATCTTAAGTGTGATAGCTTTGAAGTGCCAGTGATGACGGTAGATACCGCCTTTGAAGCAGCTGCAAATTTATAGGCAGCTGCTGTTACCGATTCCACACCGTCTTTTACTAACCATCCGAGCGGATTCTTATCAGGCAGCTCGTCTCTTGGGATCACGTCCTTCTTTTTGAGATCAGCTATAGTTTTTTCCAGTACTTCGACTCTACTGAGAGCCCTACGCACAGCTATCATGATCAATACGCCAACTTTATGGGCATCGCATAGCGGAAATACAGTTTTCTCTGCCGTCTGATTCAACAAATTGTAACCGACCATCACTGTATCAAACAGGTTATCCTTCACGGCACGTTGCAGAACCTGATGATCGCCATCTTGAAAATACATTTCCGTGATGCCAATGAAACGGATCTTACCTTGCGATTTGAGTTTTTGGGCAGTAGATACCAAACTGTCTCTTACACCATCATATTCATTGGATTGAACACCATGAAACTGAAAAATATCGATAGTCTCTAGTTGCAATCGTTTTAAACTTGTTTCCACCTGATGAGTAAGTTTTGATGCAGTGAGTATACGATTGTCTTTGACTGGTCGGGTCTTGGTAGCAATATAGTATCGGTTTCGGTCGACAGTTTTAAGGGCACGCCCCAGAATTTCTTCACTTTGACCATATCCGCTAGCGGTATCTATCAGGTTAATCCCTATGTCCAAGGCGGTGTGCAACAATCTGTGCGCTTCCGGTTCAGGTACGCCCGTATTTTGTCCAAGGCGGCTTGGACCTCCAGATCCTAAGGAAACCAGAGATACCCGCAATCCCGTTCGTCCAAGCATCCGATATTTCATTATCAACTCCTCCAGATTACAGACAATTTTATCTCCAAGCATCATACCACAATGAATTCCTTCCTTCAACATATCCTCTATGATGAAGGAATATTTGACCTGGCACCTTTTGATTCGGCCCTTCATTTAATGTAAATTATCATTGACAAAATTCACCTTCTGTCCTAAATTGAATACCATATGAGTTGCCAAGTTCAACTGATAATTAGAGGGGACATAAGTGAAGATAACAGGTATTAAAACCTTTGTCGCTCAATTTGGAAATCGGCCAAGAGCTTTACTGAAAGTTGAAACTGATGAAGGTGTTTATGGTTGGGGCGAAGCATATTCAACCGGTCCAGATCTTTCGGTGGAACCAATAGCCAATTACATTTTTGAAATGATTAAAGGTGACGATCCTCGCCGAATTGAATACATAATGATGAAATTGCATCAACAGTTTCGATTCCCTCCAGGCGGAGTCGGTTTGTCAGCTATATCTGCTGTTGATCATGCCCTGTGGGATATCAGTGGTAAGGCCGCTGGGTTACCGGTCTACATGTTGCTTGGCGGCGCGGTGCGGGATAGGATTCGTGTTTATCATGGTATCGGCGGCCGAAGCGGAAGAGAACTTAGTGATAGAGCACAACAACTCCATCAAGAATGGGGGTTCACTGTCTTTAAAACAGGACCATATCTCCTTAATCCAGACGCAGATCGATGGGGGCGGGTTTGTAACGCCGCGGCTGATTATTTTGCCGACATTCGAAAACATACACCTGAGGATTGGGAATTCGCTTTTGATCCACATGCCAAAATTTTAGAACCCATTCGAGCGTTACAGTTGGCCAATGCTCTAGCGCCGTATGACCCCTACTTTTATGAGGAACCCTTGAGACCGGAACATATTCCTGCCTGGTCAAAGTTAAGGGCTCAAATGCAAGTGCCTCTGGCTACAGGTGAATCGCTGTACACGCGTTTTGAATTTCTTAACCTGATTGCTGCACAAGGCGCTGATATTATTCAACCTGATATTTGCATTTGCGGAGGGTTGTTGGAAATGCGGAAAATTGCGGCTATTGCCGAGGCTCATTACGTAACAATCGCGCCGCATAACCCAATGGGACCGCTAGCCACAGCGGTTAACGTACACTTTGCTGCAGCGACACCCAATTTTAAAATCCTGGAATATATTCTGCCGACCAACTCGGAGTGGAGTAACTGGATTGATGAACCATATTTACCTAATGACGGATATTTGGAACTACGGGATCGGCCCGGACTAGGGGTTGAAGTCAACGAGGATGCTATTCGTGATAACGACTATACACATTGGCAGCGCACCTGTCCAATTAGACCTGATGGGTCAACCGGTTATATTTGAACCAGCTAAGGAAGGCAATCTGAAAAGAAGCAGGAGATAACGATGAACCAAACTAAGGATAGCGGTCAAAAAAAATATTTTAATCGTTATGTTGCCCTATTGGCCATGGCCGGAGACCCGGCGTTTGTTAGTTTCCTCGAAGAAGCCAGACCTCAAGTTGTCCAAATGGGGTTCTACGGCCCTCAACTTTATGCACTTGGTGATACTGAACTAGGAAGTGGGTATCCAATGAACCTGCCAGCTCGCGGTGTTCACGAAGTTTTGGATTGGCAGAAACAGTTCAATCAGCGAATACACGATATTGGAGGGAAAGTTATTGGTCATTTTTCCATGACAATTGCTTGGGGGGATCCGAAGGAAAAAACAGGATTCTTTGAATCTTATAATGACGACTCATGGCACACGGAATTGCTTGGTCCCAAACCTGTCGATCAAATTAATGATCTAGTCCACAAACAGCCTGATGGTCAGATGATTGTCGGGGATCGGTATGGATTCCCATGGGTAGCGGGCTGTAGTAATAATCCGCATTGGCGTCAATTACACAGGAAGATGGTTGAGATTGCGATTACCCGATGTGATGTTGATGGGTTTGTCTCACTTTACAACTACAATCATGGTTGTGCTTGTGATTATTGCAACCAGGCTTTTCGCGCATATCTTCTGGATCGGTATTCACCTAAGGAAATTAATTCGAAGTTCGATATCGGTGACCTGGATTCGTTTCGGCTAGATGGAACGTTAGGGAAAGTTCCAGGTTGGATTGACTCAGATAGTCCCCACCCAGCAGGTCTACAGATTGAAGCGATGCGTTTCTCTCAGTCTACTTGGAAACAGCACTACGATGAAATATTCATTGAAACGGGACGTGAACTTAAACCAGATCTGATATTGGGTTCATGGAACCATCTCGGATTCATGAACCCTCATGAACGAAACGTCATGCCGAAAGAGATGTGGGGACGTGATGAAGATTTGTTATGGTACAGTACCGGAGCGGGTACCGGAACCGTTGCTAATGGAGATGCCGGCGTTCGGATGCTGAACCTAAAATTTATATGGGAACTTTCAGATCATAAACTTCCAGTATTAGGAAGGTATGAAGGAACACGAACTCGCGCCAGCATTGCAGAAGGCTTAGCTTGTCAAGGACCGGGTATGGGATTGTATTGTAATTGGAAAGATCCTGATGGCAGTAAGGCTTTTATCGATTACTTTCATTTTGCCGAAGAATTTCAGTCTTACTACCACCCAGTAGAGAGTTATGCCGAGGTGGCTCTGGTTTTTCCGCGCCAATCGGTTTTGAACTGCGACGATCAACCTGTTGAACGCTTTCGCCAGATGGGACAGTTTCTGATGGATGAACATATTTTATTTGATGTCTTATCCGATCAGAACATCTCTGCGAAACGCTTGGACCAATATCGTGGTATTGTTCTTACTGACACAAATGCACTCAGCCAAAGTCAGACCGAGTTACTCGCCGAATATACGACTCGGAATAATCCGGTCATTTTCACCGTAAATCCAGAAGATGTCCCCCTCTCTCTCAACCAATTAACCGGGAACGAAAAGGTATTCCATGTGGCATTGGATGATCGTTCAAAACTAGTATCGGTGTTGCAAGATGAAATCCATGGCGGAGTATCGACATTCGATACGATGTGGACGGTCCGCGTTAATGCTTATCTACAAACGGAAAGGGTTGTGATTCATTTTGTAAATTACAACCGTATTGAATCAGAAGCTGGTGGTCCGGCCAATGAATCGCCAATTGCTATATCTGATGTCGGTGTTAATCTGAGATTGAAAGACAGCAGTAAAAAAATTACAGAAGTAACTTTTTTGTCTCCGGAATCGCCGCATCGTGAGGATTTAACTTGGAATCAGGATTCGGATCGGCTTCATTTCCAGATTAGATCTATGTTGGTTTATGGGGTTGTGGTAATTGAGATGACCCCGTAAATAATTCAAATGTATTCAATTATAAAGTTGGTTGTATGGACACTAATACGCTTTTAGAATCTCTTAATTCTGTTATTGCCATCCCCATTATTCCTTTTAATAAAGATGCTATCGATTACCATGGGCATGCAAAAAATGTGATCTATTTAATGCAAAACAATTATCTGAGCAGCGATCGACCGCGTGTTATCGCTATTGGCGGCACCAGTTTGCTGCACCACATTAGTTTTGAAGATCAAATTGAGCTGGTTAATCAAACCGGCAAGCAAATGAAAGGCAAAGGCGTCCTTATCTCGGGAATTGTTCCTAACCCGATTGAAATCGCAGGGAAATTAATTGAAGCTCAATCGAAGCTAAGTTATCCACCGGACACTTATTTATTGATGCCCTTGTCAGGAATCTCGAGTCCAGAGGGGATATACGATCAGTATCAGCGACTAGCTGAAAAATACGGTAACTCGTGCAATGCAAGATTCATTTATTACCTTCGTCAAAAGCGTGATTTGGAAGTAGTAGTTCGTTTAATAAAGGAGTCACCGCATTTTATTGGTGTCAAAATCGGAACTGATGAAGATGATGTTAAACCTCTGATTGAAGGTGTGGATAAAAGTGGACTTGTGATTTGGGGAATTGGCGATCGGTGTACTGAAGCGGCTGAACTTGGTACCAAAGGCCATACATCCGGAATTGCAGTCGTGTTTGCCAGGACTTCCGACGAAATTAATAATGCTCAGCGGCAAGAAGACTACCAAACTTCACGTCAAATTGAATCTAAAATCTCAGCTTTAGAAGATATTCGATTTACCAATGGACGGGTCTATAATTATTCTGCGGTGGTAGAGGCCATGATTCTTAGTGGGTTCGAGGATATAGAAGGCGGAAATGGAGGACCTTTTAACCCTCGCGTACCGGCACAAATATCTGCAAAGGTACAAACAGCAATAAAAGATCTGTCTTCCTACCATTAAACAGGAGGGCTAAGGCGTAAGGTAATTATCCAATCCCCTTAACCTTAGCCAATTCTTCAGCAAGTTCAGAATCGCATATTAGTTCTGTAATACAACGATTTGAAATAGCACTGGCAACAGCGCGGGCTTTTCCTGCTCCGTCAGCGACTAGAATTACACCACCGCTGCTTTTTCCTCTTGCTCGAACTGTGCATCGTTGCAAATCTGAAGGTCGGTCGGGTACCTAAAACTCGCTGGTTTACCATTTCGACAAGTGAATCCTCAGGAAATCGATCAACTTGATCCGCTGTGATAAATGTTCCACAAAGATGCCCAACAACACCTTCCGATTCTAACTGACTACGTTCTTCATCCGTGTAGATTGGCCCTGCATAGATAGGATCAACGTGTGGAGTGCTGACCGGATCTTTTACCATGCTCAGCCAGCCCATAATATGCCCGTTTTCTAAACCTCCAATTCCCGTGATCATTGTATCTACCTGAGTAATAAGGGCTTCGGTTTCTCTCTCATAATTTGGCTGGGAATTTCCGGAAATCATTCGATATGCGGGAATTGCTTCAACGAATGACCTTGCAGTTTGTATTTTTTGATTAACTTTATCTCCATTTGCATCTGCTATGAATCCTTGTGGGATATATGCTGGAATAGAAAGATTGAGATGGAAGTCCACTGCTCCTGCTATTGCTAACTCTGCGGCAAGAGTTGAAGAAGCATATTTCGCCGCGAGCGGATACAATCGATGGTGTAAAGGTGTGAGTAATAGGTCACCGAATATTGGAAAACATTTAGGCGGGGAGTTCAATTCTCCGATTGTTTCGGAATTCTGCTGAATCTCATCCACCATCACTGCTAATGTGCGCCCAGCGAAAATCCCAATCGCTTGGGATGTATTGTCACCAAACAGATTGAGTAGGCGAACTGCAGCTGCTCGACCAACTCGTTCTTTATTGGTCAGTATATGTTGATTTGAGTCCTCAAGAGGCACGCTTGGAACAACAATAAGATTTCTTAAGTGTTCACGCCCAATGTAGTTGTGAATGGTTTCCATCAAGTCAGCCCGGTAAAGGTACTGGTACAATGATTGCAACTCATCTGGTGGAATATTCAGTACTACTTTTCGAATGTATCCTGCCTGTTTTGATTGCTAAATTCGTCGTGCGGCAGTTGCTGAACTAAAATGGCGGTGTTTAGCGAGACGTTCTCCTCGTAACCCGAGCACGCAGTAGTCATAAGCTATGAGTAATACTTCCAGTTCCCTTTCAATTGACAGTTTGCTTTTAATTATCATGAACTCTGCCTTTTGTTATATTAAATATCTGTTGGCTGATATTTAATATAAACTTGTTTTCGGTTGAAACATTTCAGCAAAATACTCATAAAACTGTTTTAATATCATGAAAAAAATATCAGCCAAAGAATTTTCGGCGATTCGTTGTAAATGGATGTTCAGTTAAAATTAAACTACCGTATCTGAACTATAAAATTGATAGCAATTCACCATTAATCATGTTCACAAAATTCCGGATAGATTTAGGGGTATTGAAGCGGCGAGTGTGATCTCGGTTTTAATGTCCAGAGAAACACTGAATTAAAGGAGTACAAACGAGTTTTAATGGAGGTAGATCTTGCCAAGATTTGGTGGTGCTTGGCCAGCACTAGTTACGCCTTTTACCAACTGTGATGATGTGAATGTGACTGTCCTACGGGAAATAACTGAACATCTGATTAGTAAAGATGTTGATGGATTTTACGTAGGAGGAACAACAGGAGAAGGCGTTTTCATGTCAGTCGCTGAACGTAACCTGATAGCAGAAACCGTTATCGAGCAAGTGAATGAGCGTATTCCTGTGATTCTACACGTTGGCGCTCTTTCGATCAAAGATGCGGTCGCCTTAGCCAAGCACGCTGATCAGATTGGTGCGAGCGGTATAAGTAGTGTTGTTCTAACATACTACGAAAGTCTAGAAAGTTTATATGCTTACTATTCACAAATTGCTCAGGCAGTACCAGAATTGCCTTTTCTCGGATATATGTTTGGAGGGACAGTTAATGCTGTATCACTAATGCGAAAGCTGATGGAAATTCCTTCCCTGGTAGGGGCGAAGTACAGCGGTTCCAATATGTTTGAGTTTCGACAACTAGTTCAACTTCGTCAGGAGGACTGGACTATTTTCTCAGGGATGGATGAACAGTGTCTTTTCGCGGTAATGTCAGGCTCACACGGAAACGTTGGATCAACGCTAAATTTCATGCCGGGAGTTTATCGGAAAATCCGTAGATGCGCTGAGGTTGGGGACTACATGGATGGGATGGAAATGCAGAACCGGGTCAATGCAATTACGCATATCATGCAAACTTATGGGTTTCAAGGTGCTCTTAAGGCAGTTATGAGCAAAATCGGTTTTGATTGCGGGGCCCCAAGATTGCCAAACTTACCCTTTCCCGAAGAAGGGTGGCGAACATTATATGCTGAACTGGAAAAATATGATTTTGATGAAATGATTCAAATTTAAATAAGAAAAGGGTTAAAAACATAATGACTGCAAAACAGAGATACTTATTTGATCTCAATGGATATCTCCATATTAAAAATGTCTTGGCAGCAGATGAACTCAGCAATGCACAAGAGGCAATCGATCGTTTGTTGGAAATGCCATCTAACAAATTACCACCGGGGATAGGGCGTGGCGATGGAAACAAGGATACATCCTTCTCAAACGGATTTTCAGCTGATAAATCGCTGGAATCCTTAACCTGGCATCCGGTCACTCGCCCTATTATCAACGAGTTAACTGGAGGTCAACCACGTTTCAGTAGAGGGTCACTCATCGTTAATCTGCATCATAATCAAAAAATGACGCCTCTGCATTGTGCCCGTGAAGATTGTGGTTGGCAGACACGACGTTATGGTGTCAAAGACGGTCACATCCACTGTAATGACTTCATCTGTTTTTTTTATTTTACCGATGTTAACCCTGGCGATGGTGGGGTGGTTGTTTTACCCGGTTCACACAAGAGCGAATTTGAACGCCCACAAAAATCTCACACTGATCCCGATGGCATCTTTTTCCAAGATCTGGAAGATCCTAACCAACCACTTCATCCTGCATTGGTCAATGTAACTCCTAAAGCTGGTGATGTTATCATTCTCTCCGAATTAACGGTACATGGAGTGCGGATCTGGAAACCAACTGACCGGGATCGTAGATTCTTGATCCTACGCTACAAAACACAGTATTTCTCAGACGACCGTGGCCGCAAGCATCCTTTTCCCGAAGAAGTTTGGGAGAGACTTTCACCAGAGACACAGGAGTTATCCCAAACTGCATCATATGGTCACACCAAAAGTATCATCTCTCCAGGTTTAGGTGAATGAGGGAAGTGTCAGGGATCCGCATCTAGGAGACAAAGCATTGGGAATTTTCCGCTAATTTCTAATGTCCAAAATTTGAAGTTCGTCCTTCGCAACCCTGCGGAGGTAATCGCCAGGCAAGACATTGTCACGCTCATTGGATAAAAGGATAAATACAGATGACTGGATTAGAAGATGATACATATAGTAATAGTAATTCCCTGGGCATAAAAATGACAAAGATTGAGGCTGGCGAATTGTCTCTGGGATTCGAAGGAAGCACTTTGCCTGAAGCCTTGATCGGTCGGGAAACCCACCGCCAAAACGGGGACTTTGACGAACATCCGGCACACAAAGTTAAAATCAGTCAATCTTTCCATATTAGCACTTGTCAGGTTACCAACGCTCAATATGAACAATTTGACCCTGAGCATCGGAAACTGCGAGGTAAACGTGGATTCTCCACCGAAGATGACGAAGCCGTTGTTTTCGTCAGTTGGTACGAAGCGGTTCAGTTTTGCCGGTGGTTATCTGAAAAAGAAGGTGTTCCTTATCGTTTGCCTACGGAAGCTGAATGGGAATACACTTGCCGTGCCGGTACAAGGACGCCTTTCCATACTGGAAACACGCTGCCGGAACCGTTCCTGAAGAACGCCGGGGCATTGCGCCAGGGTAATGAGACAGTTCCTCTCTCGGTGGGAGAGACACCTCCCAATGAATGGGGTGTCTATGACATGCACGGCAATGTAGAAGAGTGGTGTTATGATTGGTACGGGCCTTACCAACCCGAAATGCAGGTCGATCCCGTCGGTCGGGCGGACGGTGATTTTAAAGTCACTCGCGGCGGCAGCCACTCCACTGAGATCTATTATCTGCGGTCAGCCAACCGTATGGGAACGTTACCTGAAGATAAACACTGGTTAATCGGGTTCCGGGTTGTGATGGGAGAATTACCGAAAACCCAACCATTACCTTCTCTGGAGTCGAAGGAATGGCAGCGGAGTGTAAGACAAGATACGCCTCCAGAGATTGATCAGGGACCTGACACTGACATACCATACTTCAGGGGGCCGCGGAAATACGTCAAAATCCCCGAAGACTCTACTGGTCCCCTGTACTCAAAACACAACCATGATCCGGCTATTGCCAGGTGTCCCAACGGTGACATACTGGCCATCTGGTACACTTGCTTCAGGGAACCCGGTCGTGAACTGGCACTGGCAGCAAGTCGACTGAGATATGGAGCGGAAGAGTGGGATGAGGCTGATCTGTTTTGGGATGCACCTGACCGGAATGACCATGCGCCGGCACTGATGTGTGACGATGCGGGAACCTTGTACCATTTCAATGGAATCTCTGCCGGACCGGGATACAAAAAAGGTGGATTAGCCCTGATTATGCGAACATCTGTAGACAATGGTGTTACGTGGTCCAAGGCTCGGTTTGTTAATCCTGAACGAGGGATTCCAAGTCAGCCGGTGGCTTGTGAGTTCATTACAGAGAAAGGAGATATCGTGTTTGTCTCCGATGCCCCTGGCAGCCGTTCGGTTCTATGGATAAGTCGAGATAACGGTCAAAGTTGGACTATGTCCAACGGCTCGATTGCTGGTATTCATGCCGGTGTTGTACAACTTAAAGACGGTCGACTTATGGCATTTGGACGTGGAAACGATATCCAAGGAAAAATGCCAGAAAGTGTTTCTGACGATATGGGGGAAACATGGAATTACCATCCAAGTATGTTCCCACCAATTGGCGGTGGGCAGCGTCCAGTACTGATGCGCTTGAATGAGGGACCACTCTTCTTCGCTTCTTTCACTGGCAGTCGCAAAGAACCTGAATACATATCAATCATCGACGAAACTGAAAAAAAACGGTTGGTAACTGGTCTATTCGCGGCTGTCTCTTTTGATGAAGGAGAAACTTGGCCCCATATTCGTTTGGTTAGTGATGATGGGTCAGGTAGGGAGATCGAAACCATGGATAAACGTCCTTTTACCATGGATTTAAATACTGCGGAACCTGGTGGCTATCTAACAGCATGCCAGTCAGAAGATGGCATTATTCACCTCATCAGCAGCCAACAGCACTATGCCTTCAATCTGGAGTGGTTGACGACACTTCCTCCTGCGAAGGCGAAAATCTGAAGGGAAGGAACTTTAATGTTACAACCCAATATTTTACTAATCATGACTGATCAACAGCGATTTGATTCCCTTGGTTGTTATGGATTTGAGGCTGCACATACACCCAACTTGGACCAGTTAGCTACTGATGGTGCTCTTTTTGAACACTGTTATGTCAATAATCCTATCTGTACCCCTTCTCGTTCAAGCTTGATGACGGGAAAACACCTGCCTGGCCATGGAGTCTATCAGTTGTACGACAATCTACCTGAGGATCAGATATTGTTCACAGAATACCTTCAGCGATTAGGCTATCATACTGCGCTGTTTGGTAAACTGCATGTCTGCAGCCGGTATACCGAAGCTGAACAACGCCATCCGCATGATGGGTTTGATGTTTATGAATGGTGTTTAGATCATGCTATCCACCTCGATTCTCCTTTTAACGGTTATGCGAAATGGCTAAAGGAGACAGATCCGGAATTTTACGATCGGCTGTGTCATGAAGGCAAAGAGTTATTGCATATCCCACGTGAAGTGCATATGACGCATTGGGCTGCTGAGCGAACCATAGATTATATTAATAATGCATCCGAAAATCAGCCGTTCTTCGGTATGATGAGTGTGTTTGATCCACACGATCCTTATCAGGATTATCCACTGGAAATTGGAGATCTGATTAACGAAGCCGAGATACCTGACCCGTTCGTCTTGGAAAGTGATTTCGAAGATGCCCTACCAACACTTAAACGCCTGTCAATTGAAGGTGGGAATGCACGTAAGTTGTCAGAATCAGAATTGAGGAAGATACGCTTTGGCTACCACGCTTCAATTGCATTAATTGATCTCGAAGTAGGTCGTGTACTGAAAGCGCTTGAACAAAAAGGCCTCGCCGAAAACACGCTAGTGATTTTTGCTTCTGACCATGGCGATATGCTTGGTGACCGACTTCAAACAAAAAAAGGCGGTTTTTTCTACGATGCTTGTGTGCGTGTACCGCTATTGATGCGGTGGCCTAGCAGGTTTATCGGTGAAAAAAAACTACCGCAAGTCGTCCAATTGCATGACCTTGCTGCCACAATTCTTGAAACTGCAGGGATGAGCAGAAACGAATTACAACAGATTATGCCAGATGCGATTAACCTGGTTCCAGTTTGTGCAGGCGAATCTTTGGTTACACACAATGCTGTGTACTGCGTTTATCGCAATAGCAGCCTTGGTGGTAGAAACACGAATTCCCCTTATTTCGATCCTCCCGTCCACGCGACGATGATTCGCGACCAACGATTCAAACTGAATCTGTACAATACGACGAATAATACGGAAGGCCAGCTCTTCGACATGCAGCAAGACTCAAGGGAAGAAAACAACCTGTGGACTGATAAAGATTATACCGAGATTAGAGAGTCCCTAACTAAACAGATTCTTGACTTTCTAGTTCATCAAGATGCCCGTTTTGTTGGTAAACGGGGTGGCGAGGCCTTGCCACCAAGGTGGATTCATGACTAAGGGCAGCCGTGATACATATAGTAATTCCCTAGGCATAAAAATGACAAAGATTGAGGCTGGAGGCGATGGTATCCTACTTATGCCGCCGCACCATTGGCTTAGGTTTGGACGTCCAAGTCAAACAGCGATAGGATTCTTTCAAGATGTTGCTGAAGCTGACATCCCAATTATCGTACACCAATATCCTGCTTGGACAAAAGCTTGTTTACAGCCTTAAAGAGATGCTCGAGCTTGTCAAAATACCACAAGTTGTATGCATCAAGATGGGGACTCGTGACATGGCACGTTGGCGTTG